>Ga0172381_10004549_pt1 | contig 14320 bp, 15 predicted proteins | sample Leawel6488metaG_FD_119754 | JGI IMG/M metagenome (GOLD analysis project Ga0172381, IMG submission 119754) | Leachate microbial communities from a municipal landfill in Southern Ontario, Canada - Leachate well 64-88 metaG | ecosystem: Engineered > Solid waste > Landfill > Unclassified | place... | reverse complement strand
TTCTTTAGCAGAAAATATTAATAAAACAAAAGGAAATGCATTTAACATTGCAAGTAATAATGTAATGAGTGTCGTTGAAATTGTTGATAGAATATCTAAAGCATTAAAATTAAACGTTAAACTAAAAATATTAAACAAAGCGAAAACAGAAATCCCAAAACAATATTTAGATGGTTCTAAGATAAAACAAATAATAGGATGGACACCAAAGACAAATTTTGAGCAAGCAATCTTAGAAACATATGAGTGGTATTATGAAACTCTAAAATAATAAAAAATTAATAATATGACAAAAACATTTTTTATCACTGGTTCAACTGGATTTATTGGAGCAAATTTAGTAAGAAAATTAATTGAAAATAAAGAGAATAAAGTACATATTCTGACTAGAGAAAAATCAAATCTCTGGAGAATAAAAGACATATTAAATAATAGCAATTTATTTTCACATACTGGAGATTTATTAGAAATAGAGGGTCTTAAAAAAATATTGCATGAGATAAGACCAGATTATATAATACACACCGCAGTTTATGGAGGATTACCTAGTGAAAAAGATATTAGTAAGATTACACAAACAAATTATATTGGGACTGTAAACCTTCTTGAAGCATCAAAAGGCTTGGATTATAAATATTTTATTAATACTGGAAGCTCTTCAGAGTATGGTAAAAAAAATTCAGCTATGAAAGAGAGTGATATACTTGAACCAAATACTCAGTATGGTATTTCAAAGGCAGCAGCCACACATTATTGTAATAATTTTGCTAAAAAAGAAAATAAACCAATAGTTACTTTAAGATTGTTTTCTCCGTATGGAGAGTATGAAGAAAAAGATAGATTATTCCCTTATGTAATAAAAACATATCTACAAAATGAAAGCCTTAAGATAGGTAATTCTGCAGCAGTAAGAGATTTTATTCAGATAAAAGATGTGGTAAATGCTTATCTGAGTGTAATAAATTCTGAAAAATTATTTTATGGTGAAATTTTTAATGTTGGAAGTGGTAAACAACATTCTGTTAAAGAAGTTATTGATTTAGTTTATAAAAATAATTTAATAAAACCAGATATTATCTTATCAGAAGACAAAAAAAGAGCATTTGATACTGAAGTCTGGGTTGCAGATATTTCTAAAATAAAAAGAGAATTAGGATGGCAAGCAGATATTTCATTTTCTGAGGGTATTGAAAAAACAATAGATTGGTTTAGAAAAAATTATAATGTTTATGAAAACACAGAAATTGAAGATTTAAAAAGAAATGCAAATAAAATGAAAATGGAGATAGCAAAAATTCTTGAAAAAACTTATGGTTCTCATATTGGAGGAGACTATTCTGTTTTGGATATTTTAAATGTTCTTTATTTCAAAATAATGAATATTGACCCTAAAAATCCTAAGATGATTAATAGGGATAAATTAATTTTAAGCAAAGGTCACAATAGTCTTGCATTGTATTCTATTTTAGCTAAAAGAGGATTTTTTGAAGAAGATAAATTACAAAGCTATTGTCAAAATGGTTCTTGTTTTGAAGGACATGTAAACTATCATGGTATCTCTGGAATTGAGGTAAGCACAGGTTCTCTAGGACATGGACTTGCAGTAGGAATTGGAATGGCCTTAGCTAATAAAAAAGAAAATAATCCTGGAAGAATATTTGTAATCGTCGGAGATGGTGAGTGTAATGAAGGTTCGGTATGGGAAGCTGCAATACTTGCATCTAGACTAAAATTAGATAATCTTATAGTAATTGTTGATGCAAATGGGTCACAGGGATTGAATTATGCAGATTATGTTTATGGAAATATTAAACTAATTGAAATGTGGAAAAGTTTTGGATTTTCAGTTAGAGATATTAATGGTCATGATTATGAAGAGCTTATAAAAACCTTTAATCAGATTGCTTTTGAAAAAGACAAGCCTTCTTTAGTTTATGCAAATACAATAAAAGGAAAAGGGATCTCTTTTATGGAAAATAAATTAGAATGGCACTACAAATCACCAAATAAAGAACAACTCAAAATTATCGAGGAGGAATTAAAAAAATGAGAACTGCATTTATTAAAAAAATAACTGAGATGGCAAGAAAAGACCCAGATATTTATTTTTTAACAGGAGATTTAGGGTTTTCAGTTGTTGAAGATTTTCAAAAAGAGTTTCCAGACAGATTCTTAAATGTAGGGATAGCTGAACAGACCTTAATGGGCGTGGCTGCAGGATTAGCATTGTCTGGAAAAACTGTTTTTGTTTATTCTATTGCTTCATTTTTAACAATGAGATGTTTTGAACAAATAAGAAATGATATTTGTTATCATAACCTTAAAATAAGAATAATTGGAGTTGGTTCTGGATTTTCTTACAGTGCCTATGGTCTTACTCATCACACTGAATCAGATATTTCTATAATGAGAAGCATACCTAATATGACTGTAATTGCCCCGGGAGACCCCCTAGAAGTAGAACTAGCTATGGAAGAAAGTAAAAAAATCAATGGCCCAATTTATTTTAGACTTGGAAAAAAAGGAGAACCTATAATTCACAAAGAAGATGCTAGATTAAATATTGGAAAAGGGATAATCATGAAGGAAGGAAGTCAGGTAACATTGATAAGTTCGGGTAATACTCTTGAGATGGTTAAAAAAATTTCTGATAGACTTGAAAGTGAAGGAATTTCAAATAGATTAATCAGCATGCACACTGTAAAACCAATAGACAAAGATTTAATTTTAGATTGTTTAAATAAAACAAGCTATATTTTCAGCATTGAAGAACATAATATTATTGGGGGATTAGGAAGTGCTGTATCAGAGATAATTGCAGAATCAGGATTAAATAAAAAAATTGTTTTCAGAAGAATAGGGATAAAAGACAAGTTCTGCACAATTGCAGGAGACCAAAATTATATAAGAGATTTTTGTGATATATCTGAAGAAAAAATAACCTCTGAAATAAAAAATATAATTAAGAATAAAAATGAACAATAAACAACAACCAGAGCTATCAATTACTATTCCAGTATATAATGAAGAAAAAGGGATAGGGAGGACAGTTAAAAATTTAGTTAATGAATTTGAAAAACAGAAAATTAATTATGAACTTGTTTTAGTTAACCACGGTTCTTGGGATAATACTAAAGAAGTTTTGGAAAAATTAGGAAAGACAAATAATAGATTAAATATTATAAATCTAGAAAAAAATTTAGGGTATGGTGGTGGGATAATGTATGGATTTAGACATTCAAATGGAGAAAATATTGGATGGGTTTGTGCAGACGAGGAAACCTCTGCAGAAGATGCATGCAGGCTTTATCAAGAGTTTAGACAAAACAAATATGATGTTGTAAAAGCCATTAGAACAAACAGAACAGACGGAGAGTTTAGAAAGTTTACAAGTTTTATTTTTAATAAAGCAATTGCGATTAGATTTAGACTTAATGTTAAGGATACTAATGGATATCCTTTTTATATGAAAAAACAAACTTTTGAAACTCTCGAAGTAAAAGAAAAAACTCATTTATTTAACTTAGATTTACTTTATGAAATAAGAAAAAAGAAGTACACAATAAAAGAGATTCCAGTAGTTCATGGAAAAAGAAAAACAGGGAAAACTTTTATGAAACCATCAAGAATAATTGAAATGGCTTTTGATTTATTAAAATATTCTTTAAAATAAAATTGAGATTATTTTAAACTTTAAGATTCCCTAACATTAAATCTCTTACATATTCTACTTGTTGTTTTGGATAAAATTCAGATAGTTCTTCTAGATTTTTCTTGTTTTTAAGAGCAAAATCTAATTTAATTCCAATATCTGTTTTTAATAACTGGTGTGTTATATATTGAACCATCTTTGTAATTTTATTAAACTCCTGTTTTGCATCTATGTTATCGGTAAATGGATTTTCTCTTGCACAAGCATAACCTGTAGTAATTTTACTTAATTCTCCAGACCTAATAGGAATATAATAATTTGATGCAAAATTACTCATGTCAAGATATTGTACTGATTCTAAAAGTCCATTAACCATTTTAGGATACTCTGGATGAGCAAAGTTTACAATATCCATACCAGTAGAAGTATCTCCAAATTTTGCAAATGCAGGAGTTATATTTTCTAATTTTTCAGAAGGTCCTTTAGAATTAGCAGCTATTGCAAAGTATAATTCTTGAATACATCTTAAATAATTATTATCTGGGTGTGCAGACAATCTTACGGGAACTGTTCTTGAACCCACCCCGTAAAGTGTGTTGTCTTTTTCTATTTTTGAAGTTAAATCGATAATTCTTTCTGCGGCCTCATGAGTGTCAATTACCTGTTGATCTAAACAAACTTCTGCAGTAATTGTTCCAACAAAAGTTGGATTTAATAAAACTTGCCTACTACTTACACCAGGTCCTCGACTAGTTGGATCATATAATAAAAATAAATCAGAAGGAAGTTTATTAATTAGAGCTCTCGTTTTCCCTCTTAATTCAGTAGTTAAATTTTTATCATCAGTTGTAATTTTAAGCCCAAAATTAAAATCATTAGACTTTGTTTTAATCAAATCTCTAAGGTGTTCATAACGAACCAATCCTTGTTTAAATTCTTCATAATTCCCTTGATTACTTACAAAATGAATGGGTACAAATGATTTTTGCATAATTCTCTCTTAGTTTCATGATTTAAAAGCTTTTATGATTAATAATACCTATAGATAATTATATATTTTTTAGGATATATATTACCAATATGCAATGTTTAAATAATAAAAAACAAAGATAAGAACATGGATGAAAAAGAAGAACAGTTGATTAATGAAATTTTAAAGAGATTTAACAAAAATCTTAATATAAAAAAAGAAAAAGAACTTAGAAGTGAAATCCTACAAAAAACTTTAGAAATTTATAATCTAAGAAAAGAAAATGAAGAATTTATACCTGGAAAAAGCAAAGTAAATTATTCTGGTAGAGTTTTTGATGAAAAAGAGATTCAGGCATTAGTAAATAGTTCTTTAGATTTTTGGCTTACTTTAGGTCCTGAATGCAGAGAGTTTGAAAAAAAGATGAGTGAATATCTTGGGATAAAGAAGTTTATTGTTTGTAATTCAGGAAGTTCTGCAAATTTACTCGCTGTTTCTGCTCTTTGTTCAGAAATGATTGATAATCCTCTTAAACCAGGAGATGAAGTAATTACTACTGCAGCCACGTTTCCAACAACTCTTGCTCCAATAATACAGAATAATTTAATTCCTGTTTTTGTTGATATAAAATTAGGAGATTATAATATTGATGTTTCAAAAATAGAACAAGCAATAAGCTATAAAACAAAAGCAATTGTTTTTGCCCATACACTTGGAAATCCTGCTGAAATAGAAAAGATTATGGAAATTGCAAAAAAACATAATCTTTATGTTATTGAGGATAATTGCGATGCATTAGATTCAAGGTACAATGGAAAATTAGTTGGAACTTTTGGAGATATTTCTACTTATAGTTTTTATGCTGCTCATCATATGACTATGGGCGAAGGAGGAGGTATTGCTACAAATAATTTAAAGATTGCTAGGGCAATTACTTCTTTAAGAGATTGGGGAAGAGATTGTTTTTGTCAGACAGGAGAGAAAAATTCAGAAGGAGCATGTAATAATAGATTTAACCATAAATTTCCTTTACTCCCAGATGCTTATGACCATAAATATGTTTATAGTAATATTGGATATAACTTAAAACCATTAGATTTGCAGTGTGCAATTGGATTAGAACAAATAAAAAAACTTCCTGAATTTTCAAAGAAAAGAAAAGAGAATTTTAAAAAGTTATATGAAATATTTTTACAGTATCAGGACAAGATTGTTCTGCCCATTTGGTCTGAAAAAGCAGATGTTTCTTGGTTTGCATTCCCCATAACCATCAAAGAAAATGTAGGATTTAGAAGAGAAGATATTGTTAAATTTTTAGAAAGCAAAAATATAGAGACACGGATGTTATTTGGGGGGAATATATTAAGACAGCCAGGTTTTTCAAATATTCAAAAAAGAATTGCAGGAGAATTAACAAACACAGATATAGTTCTTAATAATACTTTTTTCTTAGGGGTCTTTCCAGGAATAACAGAAGAGAAAATGAAATATATGATAGAGTGTATAAATGAATTTTTTAGGATAAAATCTAAAAATATTTTTTAGGATATTTTTTTCTTAGTATTAAAAATCTAATTAAACTAAACTCTCTACAGTTTATTGCCTTTCTTTTAATTAAATCAATGAGGTCTAGGATTGAATGAAAGACCATCCCAATTAAAATAAATAAGAAAAAATGATAATAAAAGGACAAAATTAAGATTAATAAGAGGAATTCTAAAGAATGGAAAATATGAAACATGGGTTTGTGAGAGCTTCCAAGATTTTTATGCCAAAAATAAAGTTTTTTTAAGTTCAAAGTTTTGTTTCTTACAGCTCCAAACATATAATGGTCAAAATCGATTAAGACAGAGGACAAAAAAATTAATCCTGCTTCAATGATAGTCAGATGAAAAAAATAAAAAGCTATCAAAGAAAAGATTGCTCCAAGAATAATGTGTGCTTTGGGTAACATTTTATTTCACTTTATTTTTTATGTGCAAATAAATTGCATAACTAAGAAAGAGTTTTCTTTCTAAGTATTTAAACTTAATAGAGATAATTAAATCTTCAATTAAATGAATTAAAAATCCTATAAAAACAAAGAATATTATTGGATAATAGTAAGATAATAAAAACAAGACTGCTAAACATTCTATTCCATGAAAGATAAATATAAAGTATTTATGTTTTTTCTTTTCTTTTGGAGAAAGTTTATGAAATTTTTCTCTTTCTATTAGATACCATTTATAAGCTGATTTTAAAGAAAATCTTTTTTTCTCAAAAACATAATAAATATAATGATCAAAATCAATTAAAATTGAGGATAAAAAAACTATTAATACATAAATAGGTTCAATAACAAATAATAAGATTACTCCTACAATTAGATTTATTATAATGTGATTTTTTACTAACATCTCTTTTTAATCTTTTAAAATTTTTTTAACAATCTCTGAGAATGCTGGTCTTGTTATTAAGATTCCTACACAAACTCCAATTATTGTTGTTAATGCAAATCCTTTTAACATTCCTGCTCCTGCCCAAAATAAAGGAAGCATTGCTGCTATAATGGTAAAGAATGCTCCAAGAATTATAAAAAATGCATTTTTTATTCTTTCTTTTAAACTGACTTGCTCTTCTGAAATAGCTTCATCAAGAATAACTATTTGGTCATTAACTCCTGTACCCATGCCTGCAATTATTCCTGCAATACTTGGAGCATCAAGATTCCATTTTATTAAAGCTGCAATAGCTAGAGTAATCATTGCCTCTGAGAACATAGTTAATATAACTGCTAAAGTAATCTTTATTTTTCTGTATTTTATAAATAAAGAAATAGAAATTAAAGCAAATACTACCAAGGCTAAAATAATAATATTTTTTATAAACTCTTTTCCAAGAACCGGAGATATTGTATCTATTTTTACAATTTCTAATTTATAAGGCAAACTTCCTGTAATTAAAATGGTTTGGAGTTTTTTCATGTTTGCTTCAGCAACAGTATAAGCCTCTTGTTCAGTTGAACCAACTCCAGAACCAGAAATAGATATTTGTGTTGTTGAACTTCCTTTCAAATCTTTTCCAATATAAAGAGAGTCGGTTAACTGATCATCGAGGTATAAATCTAATTTTTCAGACAAATATTGAGGATTTTCAGGATCAATTCCTAGATTATTAGTTATATTCGCATGATTTTTTGCTGCTTTTTCACTTAGAGTTATTGAGAATCTAAAACTACATGCTTTTCCTTCTGTTGCTGCACCACACGAATAGATCCCAGATTGCTCGCCTGTTCTTGCTACATAAGTTATATCTTCTTGACCACCAATAAAGACGGTTTCGTTTCCTATTTTTGCTTCAAATTTCCCTTGTTTTGAAACAAGTTCTGTCAAATCTGTTGGAGTTGCTCCTGCAACTTCGATTAACATAAAATTATTTCCTGACAAATCAGAAACAGATTTAACTGAAACATCTGCAATTCCAAATTCATTAAGACGATTGCTTGTGATGGTAATCAAATCATTAAGTTCTTGAGAGGAGAGAGATTTATTCTCTGCTTTAACCATGGCTCTTGCACCCCCAGATAAATCCAATCCTGTTTTGATTTTTGTTTTCGGAACATTAGCTACAATAATTAAAGGAGCTTGATCTGTAAATAATATAAATTCAGAGTCTTTTGTTGTAATCGTTAATCTTGTTTTATTTTCAGTTGGAAAAATTGAATTAATAATGTTTTGATAATCTTGAATATTTGTAACTGCCTCCCCATTTATTGATTTAATAACAAAATCTGCTCTTAAACCAGATTCATAAGCAGTTGAATTTTTTTCTACACTTTTAATTACTGCTCCTGTTTCAAAACTAGGTGCAATTAATAATGCTGAACACATTAATACCCCAATTAATAACCAAATTCTCCAGGATAGTTTCATTATTCAATCCCCTTCTTGTCACAATACCATTTAATTATGCTCATATTAGTTATCCAAGTATTAATCAAATCTGCAAAGAGTCCCATTGCTAAAATTAAAAATATTTGTCTAAATGAATCAGGCAAATTAGTCACAATAAAAAAAGCTGGGAGAACTGCGATTAGTGCAGTTAGGGTCATGAAGGTACCTGTCTTAAATGCACCAAAAAGTCTTTGATTTAAATTTCCTGCTTTTCCTCTTAGAGCTCTTGTTGTTAGTAGAATATCTGTATCAACAGAATAACCAATTAACATTAAAAATGCTGCAATACCTGCAGCTGAAATTCTAATCTCTAAAAAATTAAGTAATGCTAAGGGCATTATTAAATCAGAAAAAGCAGCAAAGATAACTGCAATCCCTGGAATAAATGTTCTGAATAAGATAAATACTACAAGAGACATCAAAATAAAAGAGATTAACAAAGCAACCATTAATTGTTTGTAAAAACTCTCGCTTAATGAGGGCCCTGTAAATTCTACACTGGAATTTTCTGTTGTTAAATTATATCCTAAAATTTTTTCTATACTTGTTTTAACTTCTTCTTGTTCTGCAGAAGTTTCTAAAATCACTGAAATCGGCTTTCCTGTTTTTAAGTCTGTAATCTCTCTAAAAGTTATATCTGGAAACTGAGAAATTAATGGGGATTTAAGGTTCTGAAGATTAATCTCCCCAATCAAAGTAATTGTTGTTCCTCCAGTTAAAGAAGAGTCTTTTAACATAAAATCATTATTTTGAGAATAAAAATATCCTATATAAACTAAAGAGATTAAAGACAGTAGAAGAGGTATTAAAAGAATTTTCTTATAATTATTATCATAAAACTTTCCTAGGCTTACTTTAAAGATTTTTTTTGTTTCTTCTGTCATTTTTTATTTTTGTTGAATGCGCGGACCGGGAATCGAACCCGGGTCTTTTCGTTGGAAGCGAAAAATTCTACCACTAGACCATCCACGCATGATTTAGGGTATTTTTTTGGGTTTATTAAAGTTACTGATGAACGCCCTTGACAGGAGTTGAACCTGCAACCTAAGGCTTAGGATGCCTTCGCTCTATCCGGGTTGAGCTACAAGGGCATAGATTTTAAAATGATTAATAGTTTAAAAAATAGATGATATTAAAAATATTGGGAATAATAGATATTTTAGCAGGAATTTGTTTTTGGTTATTTGGTATTTTTCATATTTTACCAAGTAGTTTTATATTAATCTTAGGATTATTCCTTCTTGCAAAAGGAGTTGTTTTTGTTACAACCCTAAATGTTGTCAGTATCTTAGATATTATCTGTGCAATAGTTATAATCAGTTCAACTGCAACAGAGATTATTATGCCTCATTGGGCAGTAATTCTCATTACCCTTTTTCTACTTCAAAAAGGAATTTTTAGTATGCTAAGCTAAAAAAATATTTCTTGATATTTTTTAGAGGATAAAATGCAGGAGACAGGATTGTTCCCAAATCTATTTTCTTAGTTTTTTATTTTTATCTGAAAATTAATTTGCTCATCGAACCTTTAGGTTCAAATTCTTGATATCCTAAAATTAGAACCATCTTTCTTGTGGTTAAATGCAGGAGACAGTCCTCAACAATTCTTGCAGAATTCTTGGTAACTCCAAAATCCATAAAAGATTTTGAAGTGATTCTCACCTATACACTAGTTCAAAGAATTCTTCTAGCAATATTGCTTTGCAATATTGAATGCAGGAGACAGGATTCGAACCTGCGAAGGCACTAAGCCAAGAGATTTTGAGTCTCTCCCCTTTGACCACTTGGGTACCCCTGCATAAAAAATCCAAGATTTGTCTGTATAAAAAGCTTTATAAATGATGTATTTTAGATATAATTAAGAACAACCATAATAGCTTGGCAACACCTGTTCCCATTCCGAACACAGAAGTTAAGCTCGCTATGTTGTTGGCGTTAGTTTCAGAAATGAAGTGAAACCAATAAGTTGTTCTTACCTTTATTAAATAAATATAAAACCAAAAATGATAATACCTGTTCGTTGCATTTCATGCGGAAAACCTGTTGGACATCTTTGGGAAGAGTTTAAAAAAAGAACTGAAAGTGGAGAAGATAGTAAGAAAGTTTTAGACGAGCTAGGATTAGAAAGAATGTGTTGCAGAAGTATTTTTTTAGGGCAGGTTGATAATTTAGAATTAATCAATAAGTTCAAGAAATTCTAAGGAATCTCTTTCTCCTAAAAAACTTACATTTTTGAGATTCAAAAAATTCTGAGATTATTTTATTGATTCTTATACCTTCAAAAGTTATCTAGATTTGTAAAGAAGAATATTAAAGTTAAAACTTGTTTTCCTTAATTTTATATAACCTATTCTCTATCTAACCTTATGAAGACTAATCTATCAAAGCAAGATATTGAAAATAAAATTAATGAAACTTTTTCTAAAAATTCTTCTCAGGAAGAAATTAAAAAAATTAAGAAACTTGCTATGTCTAAAAATATTAAACTAGGAAGTTTAAAAAAAAGGTTTTGTAAAAAATGTTATCTTTTATTTAATACTAAAAATTCTGAAATACGGATTAAGAAAAGATTTAAAACCCTTAAATGTAAGAAATGTGAATATATCTCAAGATATAAATTAAAATGAAACCCTTTCCTAAATTAGATTCAAAAGTTATTCTTGCACCAATGCACAATACTACAAATATTGCATTTAGAGAAATATGCAAGAGATATGGAGCAGCATTGGTTTCAACTGAGTTATTGAGTGCAAATGCCCTTGCAAGAGAAGATAATCTTAATCTAAAACTCGCTATAACGAATAAGTCAGAAAAACCTGTTGTTGCTCAAATTTTCGGACAGAATACTAAAAATCTTGTTAACTCTGCAAAAGTATTAGAGAAAAAATTTGATATAATTGATATTAATTTTGGATGTCCAAGTGAAAAAATATTAAGTCAGGGAGCAGGAGCAGCTTTATTAAAAAAGAAAAATAAAATTAAAGAGATTGTGGAACAAGTATCAAAGAGTATTAGAAAACCAGTAACAGTAAAAATAAGGAGTAATAATGCTGTGGAGATTGCAAAAATTTGTGAAGAAGCAGGAGCAAGTGCAATTACAATACATGCTAGAACTGTAAAGCAAGGTTATTCTGGAGAAGCAGATTGGAAAATAATAAAATCAATTAAAGAGAGTGTAAAGATCCCAGTTATTGGAAATGGGGATATAACCGACGGTAAAACTGCAAAAAAAATGCTAGAAGAGACCGGTTGTGATTATGTTATGATTGGAAGAGGTGCAATTGGGAATCCGTTTATTTTTAAGCAGGTAAACGAGTACTTAAAAACAGGAGAGATAATCACTCAGAAAGAAGAGGAAAAAATAAAGGATTATATTGATTATATAAAATTAACAAAAAAATATAAAATATTTTCAATAAGCGATGCTAAATTAAGAGCACAAGAGTTTACAAAAGGACTAGAAGGAAGCAAAAATTTGAGAAGGAAATTAAACAGCATTAAAAGTTATGAAGATATTGAAAGGTTGATGAATGAATTTAGACTAAAGTAAACCTCCTCCAAATTTTTAAATACTGAACTTTCTTAAGAAAACTATGAGAACAAAAGATACTATTATCAGACTCAAAAATGTTCATAGAGATTATGTGATGGGGCACACTAAAATAAGAGCAGTTAATGATATTGATTTAGAAATTAAAAGAGGAGAATTTGTTGCAATAATTGGTCCTTCTGGAAGTGGTAAATCAACAATGATGAATCTTGTTGGAGCATTAGATTTTGCAACAATGGGAGATATTTTCCTAGATAATATAAATATTGAAAATTTAGAAGAATCTGACTTAGCACAGTTAAGAGGTAAAAAAATTGGGTTTATTTTCCAAACCTTTAATTTAATCCCAACTTTAACTGCAATTGAAAATGTAATGTTACCTATGATTTTTCAGGGGATTGATAAAGAGACTAGATTAGCAAAAGCAACAGAAACTCTTACAAGACTAAAGATGGCACCAAGACTTCATCATCTACCTAGTGAATTATCTGGAGGAGAAAGGCAAAGAGTTGCAATTGCAAGAGCATTATCAAATGACCCAGAGGTTATCCTAGCTGATGAACCAACAGGAAATCTAGATAGTAAAACAGGTGAAGAAGTGATAAAAATCTTTGAAGAATTAAACAATGAAGGCAAGACAATTATTATGGTTACTCATGACCCAAATATGGCAAAGCATGCTAAAAAAGTTTATAGATTAAAAGACGGCGAGATTGTGAAATAAATTTATACAAAAATTAATTACTATTTTTCATCCCCCTGTATCCAATGGAAACTCCATATTTGTTTACAGTATGGATTGCATCATAAAGCATCACCCCAGTAATCCCACTACGAAAATTAGACCCAAGCTCTCCTATAAAAATCTTTTTTAAATCTTTAAAATGAACTTTGGTTTCATTGAGTTCTGCAATTAGAACTTCGGGAAGTTTATCAAATAAAAAATACTCTACATTCCTAAAGATATCTCTAGAATAATAGAAAGTTTTGCTTCTAAAATTTAATGTTTGGTTTTTCATGGAGGTTATATAAAGTTATCAGAACTCTTTCCCTTTCAGGTTAATTTTATTATGCATCTTTAAGTTTATAAGCTTTTGGAATATTCTTTGATGAAAAGAGGATTTCAAGAAATATCAATAAACCATATAAATATAAACTTTATAATCTATTTAAAATAAAAAATAACTAAATATCTACTATACACAAAATACTATGATAACTGAGTTCTTTAAATTAAGTGTAAACAATCTTAGAAGAAGAAAACTTAGAAGCTGGTTAACCATGTTAGGAATTTTTATTGGAATTGCTTCTGTTATTGCTTTAATTAGTTTAGGCAATGGATTGCAAGCAGCAATTACAGGGCAATTTGCTAGTATGGGTACAGATTATTTAACAATTTCAAATGCTGATACTGGGATGGGAACTCCTGGAAGCACAGCTGTGAAAAAATTAACTGAACATGATTTAGATATAGTTAAAAATACAAGAGGAGTAGAAAAGGCTTCTGCGATTTTAATTAGGATAGGTAAAATAGAATATAATAAAGTAACAACATTTGGTTATCTAAGAAGTATATCTGATGAAGCAGATTCTATGCAAGAAGAATATACTGCACTTTCTCTTGAGGCTGAACAAGGAAGACTTTTAAAGATTGGTGACACTAATAAAGTTCTCTTGGGGTCAGATTATTCAAAAGATAATTTATTTGAAGAACCTGTTGAAGTTGGTAAAAAGATTATTATTAATAATAAAGAATTTGAAGTTGTTGGAATTTTAGAACCTTCAGGAAATATAATTCTAAACTCTGTAGCAGTATTACTTTATGATGAATTAGAAGAAAATTTGGGCATTGAAAATGAGATAGATATGATAGGAGCAACGGTTAAACCTTCAGAAGACCCTGCTGAAGTCGCAGATAGAATAGAAAAAGAATTTAGAAGAGACAGAAATGAAAAAATTGGAGAAGAAGATTTTTCTGTTGAAACTCCAATGGAAATGCTTTCAAGTGTGAATAGTATTTTAAATGCAGTAAAGGTGGTTGTTGTAGGAATTGCAATGATTTCTATTCTTGTTGGAGGAATTGGGATTGCAAATACAATGTATACTTCAGTTCTTGAAAGAAGAAAAGAGATAGGAACAATGAAAGCAATTGGTGCAAGAAATTCAGACATATTATATATTTTTATGATTGAAGCAGGACTTTTAGGGCTGGTC
>Ga0172381_10004548_pt1 | contig 14320 bp, 25 predicted proteins | sample Leawel6488metaG_FD_119754 | JGI IMG/M metagenome (GOLD analysis project Ga0172381, IMG submission 119754) | Leachate microbial communities from a municipal landfill in Southern Ontario, Canada - Leachate well 64-88 metaG | ecosystem: Engineered > Solid waste > Landfill > Unclassified | place... | reverse complement strand
TTTATTTTGTGACTTCGCAAGAGCGAAAACAGACTCTTCATTGACGGGAAGACCTGTTAATGACAATTCTCTAAGTTGCATTTTTGTAATTTTTGTTACATCTTTATTTACTTTTGTATCAAAGTATCTTGTTTTCTTTACTGCATCTCCACCGATAGAACATCCTGAAAGATACCCTCCAGCGATTAATTCCCTAATAGGTGTTCCTAGAATACCTCCAGCAATCTCTCCCTCAAACCACATACCATTTTCGTCTTTACCTGCTTTAACAACTTTACCTATTGGTAAAGAAAGTTCTTTTCTTCTATGTTCTACAAACATTGGAATGGGAAAACCTTTTTTAACTCTTTCATCTACTGTTCTTATAGCGTCATCGTAAGCTTCAGTCCCTATAACTTCATTTTCTAAATCAACTATTGGGACAGACATATAACCTCTTATTTTGAATTTATTATCATCAGCTTGTGACTTAGATATATTCCCTGACATTAAAGCATTAAACATTAAACTATCTCCTTACATTTATTCAATAAATCTTTTAAGTCTATACTAATTTTAATCTTCTCTTTATTTGACTTTACCCAATTTTTCGCATCTTTTAAATTCCAAGATTTACCAAACTTAGAATTTTTATTAAATAATAATGTTTGAATTCTTGTTTTAGAATCATTTGGAAGTTCGCCTATTACAGCTTTTATAGATAGTGACTTAGAAATATCTACAGTTCTCATAGTTTTTTTATTAAATATTTTGGGGTCTCTTTGTCTTATTCTAATAAACTCTTTAGACTTTTGTATATTATAAATCTTTTTATCTAATGCTCCACTTACTGACTTCATTACTTCTCTTATTGATTCTAAAGTATTCTTTTTATTCAACACTTGCTCTAATTTATTTATATAATTTAGATATGAACTATTTATAAAATTAATATAATCTTCATTTAAAGATTTTTCTAAATCTTTTAAGTAATTTTTCATTTTATCGATTGCATTATTTAATATTACACCCACTCTTACTCTAGACATATTTAATTCTCTTGCCATTTCGGCATTATTCATTGTAATACCTGTTTCGAAGCCTGAACTATTTAATAAAATATATCTCTCGTTTTCGTTAAGCTTCGAAAGCGCATCTTCAATTGTTTCTTTTAAAGAAAAATTATCGATCATTTCGTCCAAACCAGAATCTACTCCAATTGCATCTCCGATAAGCATACCATCATCGCTTCCAATTCTCTTTTGAGCATCTAAACTCAACAAATCTGAAGAATTAATGACGATCTTATTTATAAGCTCAACAGGTATTTTTGTTGCATTAGAAATTTCATCTATTGTAGGCTCTCTTTTTAATTCAGAAGCTAAATGATTTTTGGCTTTTCTAATTACACTCATTTTTTTAAATTCTTGTGTATTCAAAGATTCAGGCATAGTCTGCCAATACATTTCTTGACCTACAAAATTTTTAATCCAAGTAGAGGGTGCGAATTTAGGATTATATTTATCTAAATTTTCGTAAACATATAAAAGAGCTTCTTGTGTAATATCTTCTTTATCTTTACCTTTATTCTCTAAATAAGGCAAATATTTATATACACTTGCTTTAATAGAATTAATATTTTCTTTAATAAACTTTTCAAATAACTCATCATAATCTTCTGTATCATATTTTTTCTTAAGAGCTTCGCTAATATGTTTTTTATGAATTTCTGTTAATTTTTTTGACTTTATAACTGGAATTGTGTGAGAAGTATTCGGAAAATACTGCTCCAACATTTTATTATAGACTTCCATTTATACTCTCCTCTTTATCTATTTCAAAAGATTTCTCCATTTTGATGTTTTCATTTATTTTTTCAAAATTCGGTTCGTACGATTTTAATATTTTCGTAACCTCTTCCAAATCTCTATTTTTCAATTCACCCATTTTAATTTTTTCTTGTTGTATTTCATAGTCGATTTCAGGCACCATAAGAAATAGGCACCTACAATTAAAATGCATAGGGATATTCGGCTTTAGCTTTGAAGTCGCTTTACCTAAATTGCTTTTCTGTTTTTTTAAAAAACTTGCGGGAAATATCTTACCTTCAATTATTTTGCCATTATCATTAATGAAATTTAAATAAGTTTTACAAAGTTGACAAGCATCAGGAGCTGAATTTACTTGTAAATATACATCTTTTAATCCATTTTTCTTTGCATAATTTTCAGCATATGATATCCGACCTTGAGCTTCTGCATCTGTAATAAATGTTCTAGAAATTAATAAAGCCTTATTTGAAAATTTCTCAAAGACTTCTTTATTAATTTCTTTTGATATTTGATATGGAGTCATCTCTGCTTCTTTTGATTCAACTATAACTTTCATAAGTTTATCTCTAGCAGAATCAGATAAACCCTGGACACTCCAGTAATGTTTTAAATTTAAATTTTGTAATTCAGAAGAATAATCTCTTCTTAAGTTTAACAAAGTTTCTGTATCTATTTTTTGTCCCGGATTATTTTGTTCATGAAGTACTTGTGCACCCATAAAGAAAGTTTTTTCGGGCAAATCGTATGTTTGAGCTAAAACATTATCTAGAAACAATAAAAACATACTAGTTAAAGCTAGAACATTACCTACATCGAATGGTATCATTATTCACCCTTATAAATTTTCTCAAAATTATCTTTAGTTTTTTGCATCTCATCTAATAGAAGTTTATAGTACCAGCTCTCAAGCTTTTGAAGCGGAGCATCAACTCTTTCTCTTTTTTTAGATTGATTTAAAGATGCATAATCTTCCTTAACATCTTTTTTTATTCTATGCTCTTTTATTTCTCTATTCATTATAGTGCTGAATTTATTTGTTTTTGTATAATATACATATTAACTTTATTTGATAAATTTTTATATGCATTTTCTATCAATTTTGATACATCTTTACTCTTACCTTGAGACATATAATTATTAATTGCACTTCTTAAATTATTATATTCTTTTTCGATTGCAGAAGAGACATCTTTATTAGAAATTAATTCTTGTTCATCTATATTAAGACTATCACATAAAGCATCTTTTAATTGATCGAAGGCTAAATCAACAATATTTTTTTCTTTAGATTCATTTTCGTTTATAATTACATCTACTTCATCTGGGTTCTCTCCCTTAAGTCCCTGCAATATTGAATCTAAGTCATTATTTTGCTCACCATCTTGAGATGGTCGCTGATCAAATAATTGGCTAGTCGGCTTTTTCTTAATCTCTAAACCTCTTTCTTTTCTAGCCTCTTCAGGTGTTTTTATATTAGCTTGAATTAAAATCATATCTAATTGTGCTTTTTGTAATTGTTCTTGAATCGATTGCTCTTCTTCAAAGTCGAATTGTAAATCAGGCGAATCAAATTCTGATACTATTATTTCTTCAGTATAATATGAACTAAGTCTATCCATCATTGGATAAATAGCTTTATTTCTAAAAGCTTGAGATTGCAATACTTGTCCCGTCAACGGAGCCCCTTTTACTTCATCGGCGAAGCCAACTTCAGAAGGTGTAACTCCATAAACCATTAAAATCATCTTCATTACCCAATTTAAATATTGCATTAATTCCATATCTTTAGCATTTGTTGCTAAAGGAATCCACTTTGCTCCACCTTTGCCCTCTAATGCATTGGGATTGCTTAATACCATTATTCTATGAGGTTGTTGAAGATTTTCTTGTCTCCAATATTCTCTAAATCTATCTAATTGAGGTTCGCTAATATTACCAATTTCTAATATTCCTCTTGGGGTTGCGTTGTTTTCAAAATACTTAATATTATAAGACTCTCCATAAAGAAAAGCTGTAATCATATTTTCTAAAGTATTCAAAGGCGAAAAACCGTATAAAGAACTTGAACGAGGGTTCATCATAATATAAAGTATATCTTCAGCTTCAAAAAATTCGGGATCTTGTTTTTTTGAACTCGACGTTTCAAGTACTTGCCAATATCCTAAAATCTTTGCATGATTGTCTGCTTTAATCCTTATTGTGTCTCCGGGTATTGCATATATTTCTTTTAATTGCCCAGAATTACTTCGAACTTTCTCAATAGAACCCGCATCGTATACTAATAAATCCCATAAAACTTTTTCTTGAAAGAATCTAAAAGACTCTCTATTTTCGTTAGGGTGTCTAAAGAAATTTTCAATTTTTTTTATTCTTTGTTTTTGATCTGCTAATTTTTCTGGAGACAATTTTTCATCTTCATCAATAGGTCTAATTAACCATTTTGCTGCACAAATTTCATTAATAATTGTATCAACAGCTGCCCTTACAACAACATTCTTTTCGTACATTAATTTAAGAATTCGAAATGGTAATCTATAACCTACACCCGAATCAACTCTTTGGCCGTGCTTATCTTCTTCTCTATGAGTAGGAAGATACGCTTTCATTGACTTCTCCATCGTCGGTTCATAAACTTTATTTGTTTCAGGGACATAAACTGAACTACCTAAAGATTTCGATAATTCACTCATAAAAGAATTTTTAAATGCCATATTACTTTCCTATTCTTTTAATAATAAAAAATAACATTACTAAAACACAACTTATATTTAAATCTAATAATAAATATAAATTTGCGAATTTTATTGCAAACACTAAAAAAATAAAACCTAAAATATATTCAAACGCAATTGAAGCGTTAGAATTATATTGAAAAAGAAACAAACTTAATACCGATGCACAAATTTTACCTAAAAACGTAGTGACTACATCAAAATGTTTAAGCACTTTCTCTTTATAATCGACTTTAACTATAGGAATATGCTGAAACTTCTTGCTTTTACATTTAGGGCATTCGATGTCAACATTTACTAAATTCGGGTCTTTTACTTTTGACAGCTTTTCATTAAGCTTGACCCACTCTTCTGTAGGTCTTTTATAAAATGTTGCACACTCTAAACATTTATATCTTTCAAAACTTTTCTTTTTAAACATTATTTTATCCTTGATTTTTCGTAATTTATACTTCTTTCGATAAAACCATTTAATTCATTAACTGCCTTTTTATATAACTCTTTTTTTTCTAATCTATCATCGTCTGTTTCGCATGATTTGTTTGTCTCACCCATCGCTCTAGCAACAGATCTCATCACTGTGAAGGTGTCCTGAAAGTTGAGTCTAGTTAAGTCATCCCATTTACGACCAATAAAGATGTCAGGCCCTTTTATAATTACACCAGCAGGGTCTATCATTAATTTTATTCCATGAAGAAATTTCCATTTCCCGTCACCGCTTAATTTTTCAACACTTTTTTCAGTCTTGTCGTTAAAATTTAAACACCCTTCATACTCTTGAGATACTTTGTCAGTTATTCTAAATACTTTCATATTTTCTCCTTAACCCGTTATTTCATTAAACTTATTAAAAGTTTCTTCTTTATCGAAGCTTTTAAACAAATATTCAGCATTTTTACTTGTAGAAACAACATCATAAGTTTTCCAAATACGATATTCAGTTGAATCTTCAGTCAAGCCAATACTTCCAATACAATAATTATAACCATCGCTTTTTTTGAGAAAATCTAATTTTCTTGCGTTTCCTGCAAAATTTTGTTTTAATTCTTCGACCTTTTCATTATCGTTTTTTAGTCTCATAGTAGATCTAATTGGTTGACTTTCATCTTTAGTATACATTGCATCCATATTTTTTCTCCTTATTATTTTGGATTTGGTATATCGTTTAATTTATATTTCATCTGTTCTGCTTGACCCAACTTTTCTTTAATTACATTTGCTAAATTTATATATCCACTTGCGATACCCTTGTACCTTGTTTGTGGGTAGTCAAATTCTTCTACGTCAGGTTCTTTTTCTAAAAGTTTCAAATAAAGAGAAGCATCTTCTGAATATCTTTCAATAACTTCATATAAGCACATCCCTGAATTTAGATCACTCAAAGCAATAGTTAAAGCAATTTGAATTCCATTATTATATACTTCTTGTCTTTTATCGCTATAAATATGAACTTTATTTCTTTGAGCATCGTTAATAGCTTCAGAAATCATGATAATCATATTATTTCTTACGCCTTCTTGTTCTTCTAAAGAAAGATTTGTTTGAATTTTATTTTCGATTAAAGATCTCGAATCCTCTACTGTCGATGGCGTAATTTCAGCATCGTTTACGTCTACACGTTCGGTATTTGTTATACTATTAAATATTTCTTCATCTGTCGGGTCCGTTATTTCTAATTCTCGATTAATGCTTTTAAGTATCGAATCATCTAATTCTTGTGGGATCCATTTAGATATATCTATTGTTTCTGATTTTTCTATTGAAGATTTCTGTAATGTATTTTTATGTAACTTATAATTATGTAAAGTCATCTTAACTCCTCTTTCGTAAATCCAATTATTGTCTGAACTGCTTTTCTAATATTTTTAAAGTATTGATAGTCTTCAATTGTTTTTTTGTATTTAGATTCTTGTAGCTTAATATTTATTTGCGCTAAATAAGATTCTAAATTTTCTAATACTTTATCTAAGTCATCTTGATAATTCTTTAAAATCTCTAAACAAATTTCATAACCATCTTTGCTCCCTCTTTCTTTTGAAGTATTTATTAGATAATTATTCTTTTGAACTAATTTCTGTCTAATATATGGGTTTGGTATCGGGTCTTTCGACGTAACTTCAACACCTATGCGATTAGATTGTAATTTGTCTGATTGTATAACAAACAATGTCATTTAATCTCCCCTCGTTGTTTATAAGCTCCCCAAGAACTACCTCTATATGGCGATTCTGTCTCTACTGCAGGCCCTACTAATCTAGGAAGTCTTGAATTTATAAAAGTTGTATCTGTTAGGTGTGTTGTAGTCTTCCCTATTGGGTTTACATAATTTCTATTTCCCGTTGAGTTGTTGTCGAGTGCAGGAAACCCTCTATTTTCGTATCCCTTAATTGAACTATAAAAACTATTTGTCTTTGTCGGTTCGGCATGTTGAACTACATTAACTTGAGCTTTAGTATCATAAGTCTTCCCAAAAACAATCTTATCTTGAGAATGAAATTGAGGTATATGATCTCCCCATTTTAAATTTTGAGCTTCTTTACCAAAGCTAGTAATAGGGTTAAAATTTTCTCTTCCATCTAAATAAGGGCTCATTCTACAATACCAATCTTACGTATTTCTAACAACTCTTTATATCTTTCTTTTGTAATTCCTAATTCTTTTTCGGTCCAACTTGAAAAAGTTATTCCATTATCATCACAATATTTTTGAGTTGCTTGATGCTTTAATATATTACCTCTTTCTTTTAATCTTCTTGTTGGTTTTATATTAATAATTTGCTTTTTTCCACTTTTATATTCAACAAAAATATCTGGAACAGTATGTTGAATATAATCTTTATCACCTTGATATGGAAGGCGTAAACATTCTGTTTTCCAAGATTTAATAATAGATCTTGAATCTTCATCGTCTAAGAAAATATAAGCAGCTAATTCGTAAAGAGATCTATAATAAAATTTTCTATTATTTAATTTAGAGAAAAAGTATCCATCTTTATAATAAGTATTTGGTTTAAATTCACCTAAAATAATTCTATTCGATATTCTTTCACTTGATTTTTTTTTAAATTCATTCGTATTTCTTTTTTTTATTTGATTTTCTCTATAAACATGACTTTGCCATAATTTCTTAATATTATTACTAATACTTTTTTTACGTTTTTGTGAATTCTCTTGATTCCACGTAGACTTACCTTTTTTTATTTTACTCATTAAAATATGCGAACATTGCTTACAGCAAGTTTTTTTATTTGATTTTACTCTAACTTTAAATTCTTTATTACAAATTGGACAAATACGTGTTTCTCTTTTAACTCTAGTCTTGTCTTTTCTTTGAATACTCATTAATTTTTTAGTTTTTTCTGAAGCTTTTTTACCTAAATGTTTTATTCTATTTTTCTCTTTTGACTCCTCAGATCTAATTTTTCCTTTATTAGAGCAACTTGATTTTTTACTAGAATTTTCACAACATAATTTTTGATTAGGATATAAATCTATAAATTCTTTTCTATTAATATTATGACTATACTTTAAATGATCGCTTGTTATTCTTTTAAACTCTCTTTTACATATTGGACATATTACATAATCAACATTCTCAATTAACATTACTAATCTATGACTTCCTTAAGGCTCTCTTTACTTACCCACCCAGTTTCTCTTGGATTTCCTTCTTTATCAAAATTTGTATATTCGATTTTTACTTTATTGCCTTTTTCGTCTAAGACTTTAATTTTATCTGATGCTCCATAAGATTCAGTCTTGTATTTTTTTCCTTTTTTCCAGAGACCTTTTGATTTCTCTATTGGGAGTTTATATGTCATTTTATTAATCCTTTTTTCTTTTGTTCTTGTATCGTACTTCCCATTGTCTGGATATCCCATGAACCGTGCTGAGGGTATTTTGTATAGTTTCTCGGAATAAATGTCGTCCCGTGTTCAGCGATTTTATCAAAAATATTTTGACCACCTACTCTAAATTGATGATTATCTGTTGAAGTTGCATCAGATTGATACCATATTCTTCCATCTTTATCGATATACTGAGCGGGATATGGTTGAGCTAATGCCAATTCTTGAGGAGTTTTTCTATAACCTACAAAATAATCTAAAAAATCTATAAACTTCCTATCAATCTTTGTTGTTATCGTTCCCGCAGTATATTTTGGATTTTGATTCGTGTAATATCTATTGACCTTGCCGGCACAAACATAAATCATTTTTTTCTTCTTTGAGCTTCATCTGTAATTAGAGAAATCATTTCTCTTAAATTAGCTAATGTTTTATTTTCTGATTCGCTTCTTTTCTTTTTTTGCAGTTTATCTCTCATAATTTTCATTTTTTCGTAACCCTCTTTAAGATCTTTCATTGAGAGATTATCGAAAAGATTTTGTATTAATTGCTTTTCTTCAAGATTGTCAGATATTTTAATATTTTTAAAATATTCGCCAAACCTTCCATGAACTAGCCTTAATTCGTTGTGAGTAGACTTCTCAATCGGCAACTTATACATTAGTCTTTATTGATTCTTGAGAAGCTTTCCAGCCGTGATCATGCTCTGGATTATCAGAATTATATGTTGGGTTATTTCTATCAACTATTAAATCTTTTTCTCCGCGAGGCAGAGCTCCTTTTGGGTTTCTCATTTGACCTTTTTTATTTTTCCATGGTCCTTTAGATTTTTCAATAGGGAGTTTATACATCTTTTTGCCTCCATACATTTCCATTTTGATCTACATAAGTCAAAGGGGGATTTTCTTTTGCTAATTGACTTATTAATAATTTAACCCCATCGATTTTTGTACCAATCGTAAATTGTTTTAATTTTAAATTTTTCTTTGCAGCATCTTTAATTAAGTTCTCATCATAAGAAACAACTTCATAAATAATTTGATTAATATCTACTTTAGGAATTTCGTCTCTTTGAATTGCACTTTGCTTTTTATTTTTAATATTCGTTGACGTTCTATAATAATCGAGAGTACTTTTAATTTTTTGCTGAAATTGACCTAATGTTTCTTGCCTATCTTGAGAAATATCAAAAAGATCTGCTAATTCACTTACTTTATTTTTCGAGCTATGAGAAAAAAACTTAACCATTTAAAAATTCTAAAGCTCTTTTAATAGTTTTCGAAATGTCATTAGATGCAGATGTAATATAGGAGATGAATAATTCTTTATTACTTGCTAATAATTCAGCATCTTTATCTATAATTTTTTCTATTAAACTAAGACCCTTACCCTTTAATCTAGAATATACTAAAATATGTAAACTTTCAAGAGCCTTAATAGCTTCTTCTTTATTCTCTATTTTCACTTCACTCATTTTTTCTCCTTTTTTATTTTAATTCAACATTAATGGTGCGACTAATTCGTAACCATGTTTAAACTGAATCGTATAAATCAATAAATTTGCTCTACATTTCGGCATAGAATATCCCTCATCGTCCAATATGCTCTCTTGTTCTTTAAACTTTCTTTTCGTCTTTGCTCTTTTTACACTTGTTTTCTTACTTTTTGTTTTTTTATTTTTTTTAAATATTTTTTTTAAAAAATTTTTTTTCATTTTGTGTGTTTCATTTCTTGGTTTATTTTTTTAGACCTTGCAACGCTTTTTTTTGCATCCCAATACATTCCATCTGAATGTCTTTTATCAACTGTTGCAAAACCACTACCTGGGATTATGTTGTCTGAATATTTTACTCTAATATTTTTTAAAATTTTATTTGAAATCGAGTCACATTTAGGACACTTACTTGTAATAGGTTCTTCAATGTTTTCTATTTCACTTCCGTCTTTTAATTTTCTAAAGACTTTATTATCTCGATATATTAATTTATATCTTCCACCAAATTTTTGAGCAATTTCAGCTTCAAAAATATTATTACACTTAGGACATCTAAACTCATGAATCATACTTTTTACTTCCTTTACATTGGACGCCACATTGTTTCAGATTTTACTTTTTGAGTTATACCATATAAAGCTCTTACAACAGCGTCACTTAAATCTTTTGTAGTATCTCCCTTATGATCAACTTTCATTCCATTTAATAAACTTAATCCCTTTAACTCATTAACAAGTAAATGAGCATCTTCAGAGTCACAAGTTTTTATTTCTTCGTTATAAATGAGTGTTTTTAAAGAATTCCAATATTCAATTTTTGACTCAATAGATAATATATTTACATCAAATCCTTGTGAAATTAATTGTTGCTTTATATGAGCTGACTGGTATTGATCTAAATAAACTGATGTTATATTAAATCCTCTAGAACGTAAAAATAATACTTCTTGTTTTACTTCTTCGAGGTCTATTTCTTTACCTTGTTCAGCTTCCCATTTTTTTAATAAGTCGTAAATTACTCTTTCTTTACCATTAACTATTTCTTTGTGACACATAGCAAAACCAGTTCTATCACTTGTTAATGATAAGTCAATACCAATTGAATATTCATAAGGTTTTCCCCTAAAGTCAGGGAAATAACTTCCCCAAATATCTCTTGGACGTCTCATGGAATAATCAATAATTTTATCTATGTATTCTTGTTGTCTTATAAAGGGGTCTTCGGCTTCAGGTGGCAAGCATTCATACATCGATTTTGCTTGTTCTGGGTTGTCTCTATAATCTTTAGCAAAATCTTCTCTTTTTCTTAATGGGTTTATTTCCCATGTTGCTCCAAAACTTGTGTATGTTTGAGGGTCCTTTTTCCCAGCTTCGTATCTTTGTAAAATAAAGTCTTTTTTAAATCTAGGGTAACTAATCAAAATCAATTTTCCAACTTGAGGAAATCTAGACCTTATAGATGATGATAAAAACTTATATATCGCCGTTGCACTTCTTTTAGCTCTAGGACCTTTTCCTCTCAATTCTTGTTCGGTTTTAAAAGCTGCAGCCTCATCCATTACAGCAGCATATAAATTTTTACCTTCCATCGAATCCATTTCACTGTGGCCACTAAACAATCTTATATTTTTAGGAAATATTATTTTAGAATCTAATATATCTTTTTCAGGACTGAACCCAAATTGTTTAAATGCTTTAGGTCCTGCTAATTTAACCATATTTATTAATTTATTAAAAAATACATCTTTTGCTTGGTCTGCAGATACTGCTACGTTTAAAAAATCTATTGGTTCGCCTTCAGGTAAACCAAAAAAAGCTTGAGGATTTTTTTTGCATAAAAGTTTATATCCTCTTCTTGAAAAAAATATTGAAGTAATCCAATCTTTTCCGCTATTATGATCGATAAAGCCGTCTGATAAATAATTGTGGTTTTTAGGCACTTCGACATCATAAATATTATCTTCTTTATAAAACTTTATGGATTTAATTTTTTTATATTTTACTTGCATAAATCTAATTCTAAAACTTTATTCATTTCCGAATCTTTGAATCTTAAAAATTTGAAATCTGGATAAAATTCTTGAATTTCTTTTTGACGGTCAATATCTTTCGATTTTTGAATAGATTTTTCATGATATGGTTCGTCTACTTCAATAATCAATTTTAAATCGAAATTTATATAGTCAGGAAAATATCCAAGTTCTTTTATTTGATATTCGCCATCTCCATAAATAGCATATCTGCCTTGGGTATGATTTCGTTCATCAAATTTTTTGAAGATTTCACAGGCAGATGGATTATAATTAGGATATGGAATTCCATAATTTTCTTCAATTCTTTTTAGTGCTGTCAATCTAAAATATTTCTTTAACTTGATCCCGTAATCACTTTTATATAGTTCACTTAAAGACTTTGAAATTTGATTTTTTACTTTATGGGCTTTTTCTTTACCATGAATTTCTTCTAAAGTTCTTCCAAATTGAGTTTCTCTGTTTTTTCTTTTAGATTCATCAGAATGCTTTTTACCCCATAAAGGATGATTTTCTTTTTGCATACCAAATTTTTCTTTTTTTTCTTTTTCTGTCATATAATCAAAACCATTTGGATGAGCTTTATAAAAAGGATTATTCTTGCCACTATTTTTTATTTTCAAGTTTTTTATCATTTTTTCAGAATATACTTTAGAATTATATTTTTCTTTATATTCTTGAACAGTCATTTTATGAATTTTTGTTATATGAGAAGTCAATTGACTTGCTTTAAATCCACAAATCTTACATTCAACATAATCATCTAAATTTATTAAATTCTTTTGTTTTTCTTCTTTTTTCTGATTTTTTGTTTTATAATCTATATCATATAGTAAACAATATTTTTCAATAGTCAAATCATGCTTAAATTTAAAATGTAGTCCACTTAATCCTAAATTTTTTATTTCTTTTCCACAAATTTTGCATTTATGTATCATAAGATAATATTTCGTCTCCTTCACTTAGTTCACTCAATTTTTTCCAACCATTTTTTGTTAAAAACTGATGATCTCTAGAAACTTTTGTCTTGGTTCCATCTTCCAGTTCTATTTCATATACCATTTCTTTACCCTTCCAAAATGGCACATGTGATTTCTCAATTTCAATTTGCTTAGTTTCTTCATTATAACTATATAAATCTATTGATTTATTTTGATCTGCTAATTCACCAATTTTATATTCATTTCCATCTGGAGATGGAATTTTAGAGTCGTAAAGTTTTGAACCTTTTCCCCATATGAGAACTGCTTCTAAAATCTTATTTGTATTCAGATTATCATCGTCTAGAACAGTTAATGCTTCTAATTGTCTATCTGAAAGTTTTGGGAGCTTCATATAATCTTCACTATATAAAAATTCTTCCAATTCTACGGGTTCTATATCTTGATTCGCTGAATTTATTTGACTCAATTCAAGACTTAATTCAGATAATACTTTAGTTAGTTCGCTTTCATTGTTTTTTGCCATTTTATCATCTTAATTCTCTTAAAATTTGTTCTAAATCTATATTGATTTGTTTACATGCTTTTTCTAATGACAAACCACTAACTATTTTACATCCAAAACAGTCTTTAGATGGGTTAAAATACTTCCCTATAATTTCTTTATTTTTATTTGAGCTTCTATAAATACTTATTAAAATTGATTCTTTATTTATTTCCATTTGACTTCATTATAGGCAACTTACATATTGCTTTTTTAAAGAAAAACATTAATGATTTTTCTGTTTTCTTTTTTACTTTCTTAGGTAATTTAATCCCTTTAGATGCTTCATTAAATTCATCTACTACTTTATCTCCAATTTTATCTCTATTAGCATTAAAATATTTTCTTTGTTGGTCGCTTACATAAGGCATTTTTATTCGTCCTTTTTCTGAAATTTGTGGTTTTATTCATCTGATTCATAAAAGTCTATTATATCTTTTACTGTAATGAAAATAATATTATCGGGTATTTTTTTACGAGATTCTTTTTCTAAAGCTTCTAAGACTCTATTTAAACTATTGTCTTCTTGATTAAAAATAAACAATTCGTCTATTGAATCTTGTTTCGAATTCAATGTTTTCTCTACTATTTCTAAAATTTTATTTATTTTCATACTTCTCTTCCATCTATAATATCTATATAAAGATTTTTCCATAATTTAATATTCTTTTTTATATTAAAATTCTCATATACGTAATTATATGCATTTTCAGATAATTTTTCTCTTAATTGTTCGTCTAACACAAGTCTTTTAATCGACTTATACCAATCCATAAAAACAGCACCTTTTGTTTTACAAAGAAGTCCCGTCTCACCAACTTCTATTGTTTTTGAATAAGGTTCTACAGCAGAAGCTATTGTAGGGACTTTACATGCTGAATATTCTAAAAATTTAATATTTGATTTTGCACGGTTAAAGTC
>Ga0172381_10004547_pt1 | contig 14320 bp, 17 predicted proteins | sample Leawel6488metaG_FD_119754 | JGI IMG/M metagenome (GOLD analysis project Ga0172381, IMG submission 119754) | Leachate microbial communities from a municipal landfill in Southern Ontario, Canada - Leachate well 64-88 metaG | ecosystem: Engineered > Solid waste > Landfill > Unclassified | place... | reverse complement strand
TATTTTCCAAATGAATTTCGATACTGCAGGGCGTTGACCCTGCAGATCGACCAAAGGGGGCACCCCTTTGGAATCCTCGAAATCTGTAACCCTGAGGCAAGACCTCAGGGAGTTACAGATTTTTAAAATCATTTGTTTAATTATACCAAACACAAACAACCTTACAAAGCTAGTCCATACCTAGTAAAACAATTTTTTAAATTCGTCCCCGCTTAAAATTTTCACGCCCAATTTCTGTGCTTGGGCAAGTTTTGATCCGGGGTTGGCACCCGCTACAACATAAGCGGTGTTTTTGGAAACTGATTCAACCGCGGTACCGCCCAATTCGCGGATGCGGTCTTTGGCCTCCTGGCGGCTCATTGATTCCAATGTTCCGGTGATCACGAAACTCAAGCCTGCCAGTTTGCCTTTGGGTTTTTGGTAAGATTCGATTTTTATTCCGGCGGCAAATAATTTATCGATAAGTTTTAGATTATTTTTATTGGCAAACCAATCATAAATTGACTCGGCCACCACCGGGCCGATGTCCATCACGGTTTGCAGGTCTTCCAACGGCGCGGTTTTAATTTTTTCAAAATCGCCGAAATTATCCGCCAGCGCTCGCGCGGTCTGTTCGCCCACATTACGGATTCCCAGCGCGTAAATAAATCTCGCCAAAGAAATTAATTTTTTATTCTGTACCGATTCCACCAAATTTTTCGCGGATTTTTCCGCAAACCGTTCCAGCGGGATCAAATCTCCTTCTTTCAAATCAAAAATATCCGCCGCATCGCGGATCAAACCCACATCCAAAAGGTGGTTAATGATTTTTGGCCCCAAGCCGTCAACGTTAAATGCCGCCCGTGAAACAAAATGCCCTAATGCCCGTTCTTGCACCGCGAAACAATCCCGATTGGCGCAGCGGCTTGCCACCTCGCCCTCTTTTTTCACCACTTCTCCGCCGCACATTGGACAGGTTTTGGGCATGCTAAAATTTTTTTCCAAGCCGTCCCTCAACTCCGGCAAAACTTTCATGATATCGGGGATCACATCTCCGGCGCGGCCCACCACCACGGTATCGCCGATCCTTAGCCCCAAACGCCGGATCTCATCTTCGTTGTGAAGCGTCGCGCGGGAAATCATCACCCCGCCCACTTCAACCGGCTTTAAAATTGCCACCGGTGTCAATGCGCCGGTGCGGCCTACTTGCACCTGGATGTCCTCGACGATTGTCGTGGTTTGCTTCAATGGAAATTTGTAAGCGATCGCGCCTCTTGGCGCCTTGCCGACAACACCCAGTTTTTTAAATAACTCGTTATTATTTATTTGCACCACCACGCCGTCGATTTCATACGGCAATTTTGCGCGGTTTTTGTACCAATATTCCCGGAACGCAAAAACTTCGGCAAGATTTTTGCAATATTTGCTGAATTTGTTATTGGTTTTAAAACCGGCGATTTCCAAAAATTTGTGTTCTTCTTCATGAGCAGTTTGCCCAAAATCGCTCACCAGCCGGTAACAATTGGAATCCAAATGCCGCGAAGCCGTGATTTTGGGATCAAGCTGGCGGATTGATCCGGCCGCCAGATTCCGCGGATTGGCAAACGACTCCAATCCGTTTTCCAATTGCCGTTTGTTGATTTTTTCAAATTCGCGCTTGGCAATAACCACTTCGCCGCGCACCGCCAATTCGTCCAAACCGCGCACTTTGATCGCGCTTGCCATTCTTTCCAATCCGGCGGCCGCCAAATCTTTGACAATATCCGCAGCCTCGCGCAAACGCAACGGAATTGCCTCAATGGTTTTCAAATTCTGGGTGACATTTTCCCCGATATGGCCGTCGCCGCGCGTCGCGCCAACCTCCAAAACTCCGTTTTCATAAACCAATTCAATCGCCAATCCATCAAGCTTGGGCTCGCAAAAAAAATCAATCCGGGAAATTTCTTCGTTCGAAAGAAACTTTTTGGCCCGATCCAGCCAATCGTTGACGTCCTGGACGGAAAACGCGTCGTTATATGAAATCATCGGCGTTTTGTGCTCGTATTTCACAAACTTTTCCAGCGGTCTGCCGGCCACGCGCTGGGTGGGCGAGTCCGGAAAGACAAATTCCGGATAACGCGCTTCCAAATCAAAAAGTTCCTTTTTTAAGGAATCAAGCGCCGATTCGGCTATCTCCTGCCGATCAAGCACGTGGTAAACATAGCGATAGCGATTAATTAATTTTGACAGTTTTGCTATCCGTTCTTTGGCTTCTTGTTTGGTCATTTTGGTTGCTGGATTTGTATCGCCCGCTGCGTGCCGCGATAAGTGCCCACTGACCTAAAACACCAGTAAGCGTTGCCCGCGCCGCATTCAAACGAAGTCGCACTGTATCTGGCATTGCCAATCGGCTGATCAAGCAAGCTCCATCCATTATTCAATGCGGCGGGAGTGGCCAGCGCCAGATCAATGCCGGTTTCCGCCGCGGCAAACGCGGTGACCGAAACCACCGCCTCATTCACATTCCTCAATTGGTAGATCGACATCAGGCTGACCCCTAAAGCCAGCGCCAAAACTATCATCAGCGTCACCGCGGCAAAATAAATCGCGATTCCCCGCCGCCCCTGGCGGCGGTTGAACTTCAAGAATGATTTGATGGTTTGGACAGTAATCGTCATATATATAGCAGAAAACTAATCTTCGCGATAATCGATATCGCGCTGCGATACCGTGAGCTGACTCTCCAGCACTTCGTTTTCTTCGTTTTTCGCTTGGATATACATTGTTACGCGCGGCTGTATTTCATCCTCTTGCGATTCGCCGACCACCACCAACTTGAAATTGGTTATATTGATTTTCGGCGACGTTACGGGAAGGTCAAACGTACCGTTGGTGCCCGCGTGACTTTCTATTAATGCGGTCACGCCCGAATAACCAAGCGCGCCTAGCCCCAGGGAAGAATAGCAAGGTTGGCTCGGATTGCAGGCATAATACTGGATACAATCTATCCCCCCGCTCAAATTGGTATTTTTGAATTTCAACCCGGTAACGATCCCCCCGGTTTTGATTTCATCAAAATTAACTCCCACCGTTGACAAGCAATAAGGAGCCGGGTCCGCCTGAAGCCTTTTTTTGGCCATCCTTATGTCGCGGGCGAAATGCTCCATATTATATGACATTTCGTTGATCAATTGCGAATGCGCCACCAAGCGCTTTTCAGCGCGCAAGGAATAAATGAATAATTGCGTGACAACAGTCATCGCCAGCGCGAAAATCGAGATCGATACCAATATCTCGACTAACGTGAACCCGCTCCTTTCGGGCAATGTTTTTTTAATTTTTTTTATTAAATCCATTCTTTGTATTTTTACTTTTCGCTTTTAGCTTTGCGCTTCGCACTTTTTATTGAGGCCACGTGTTATAAAGATTTTCCTGGATCTCGATTGAACGCGACTTCCCTCTGTCGCTCCAAATCACCTTGACCGAAACATTCAAATAATCGGTATCCGCGACGCTCGGCTTGGGCGTGACTTTGATAATCCTCTGATAAAGAGTTGGGCTGCCGGTCGTATAATTGAAAAAATTGCCGTCGTGCTTCAGTTTTTGGCCGGCCCATCCTGTTTCAAGTTGGCGCATCGTGTAATCCGCGCCGCATCCGGCCGAACAGTCCCGGGAATACGGCGACCCGTTTGAAGCCAACCCGTTCATCCAGGCAGTATCCAAATTTTCGTAGCCGTCATCGCCTTCGCTGAAAAGATATTTCAAATAATTGTCGTCGCGAATGTTCCTGACGATTTCAAACCCCTCTTTGCCGAGATATGCCGCCGTCAACTGCATCGATGTGGTATTCGACGTTGCGAGGCTTTGATTCACGAGCTGGAAAGCCCCGATAATACCCACCATTATTATGGTCAGGGCAGTGATTACTTCGATAAGAGTGAACCCTTGATGGCCTATGTCAGCAGTTTTTGTCTGGTTATTCAACATAAATTAAACCCGCCTTATTCACAGTTACCGTGCGCTTCATATTATGGTTGTTTTTAAGCCAAATCTGCACCTTCTGCACTGTGGTCGCATCGCCTCCGTTTATTTTGGTGACCGGACTGGTCACCATGAAATCAACGCTGGCCGGATTGGGCGTGCACGATGATATCTCAACTTTTTTGTCCAAAACCACTGTTTCATACAATTCAGACGGGGCGTCATAAATCCCGTTCCCGTTATTATCGGTATAGACAATGTAGGAACCGCTTACCGCGGAAACATATATCCCGTACCCTTTTTTTGCCACACCGGCCACCTGATGCGCCGCCATCGACCATTCCTGAACCCGGCGCAAATCCTGCGCGAAACGATTCGCCTCCACGTCCAAAACAACCTGGCTGCCCCCCTGATGGTAATTCGATACCGCCAGAATGCTCATTATAAAAATTATCGCCATTACGGTCATCAGCTCAATGAGCGTAAAACCGGTTTTTGCGATATTTGCTTTTTGTTTTAAATCCAATTTTTCCATTTCTAAATCTATTTCTAAATTTATAATTTTTGAGTCCTTGATTTTTTATCCGGTCAATAACTCACCGACAGATACCAGCTAATGATCGAATCCGAGTAGAAAAGCGCGACCAGCGTCCCCGCCACCAGAAACGGCCCGAACGGAATTTCCGATTTCATATTTTTCATTTTGGCCAAAATCAATGTCAATCCTATTATAGCACCAAAAAAATTTGCCAAAAATAGCGCGATCAAGGAATCGGGAAAGCCAAGAACCATTCCCAACAAAAGCGCGTATTTCACATCGCCAAACCCCATCCACTTACCCCGCGACAATAAGAAAATCGCCAAAAAAAACGCGCCGCAAAAAAACGACGAAAGCAACGGATTGATCAATATTTGGAGATCAAACTGGCCAAAAGAATATCCGCTTTGGGCGAATTGCAAACCGCGCAATGCCAGCGCCGCGACAAAACCCGAAATCAGGGCGCCGTCGGGAATAAAATACCAACGCAAATCCGCGACAAAAATCACGACCAACGCCGACAAAATCACCCAATAAGCCAAAAGCTGGACCAGCGAAAAGGCGAAAAATTGCCCATAGAAAATTTCCATCGCGAACAACCGGGCAAATATCACGAACAACGCTCCGGTCGCGAATTCCACCACCGGATATTGCCACGAAATCATTTTTTTGCAGTAACGGCATTTGCCCCGCAAAAAAATAAAACTGATCAGCGGCACCAGGTCAAACCACGCCAGCTTGTGCCGGCATTTTGGGCAATGCGACCGGCCTTTCGCAATGCTCTCGTTATCATAAGAACGCCAAATGACGCAATTCAAAAAACTGCCAATGACAATTCCGACCGCAAATATCGAAGCAAGAACATACCAAAATAATAAATCCATAATGTCAATTAAGGCGACACGATACAACCGGCATGATTGGCCGGTTTGTTGGTTTTCAATAAAACGCCCGCTTGGCTGGCAACAACATAGTTGCTGGTGCCAACCGGCAGCTCAAGCCGCGCGTAATAACAAAACTGCTGGCCCAAACCGGTGTTACCAATCGTGCAATATTGTTTTTGAGGGCTTGCCGTGGTGCATAGCGCCGTGCTTGAAAACCCGCCCGGGTCTTGCGGAACCGACACATAAGTTTTTATTCCATCGCTAATTGCAATTGCCGCAGCTCCGTTAAGCGCGGTCATATGGGTGTTCGCCGCGCCAAAAATAAAATAACTGTCTTTTACGCCATAGACCATCTCCTGCGCCGAGATTATCTGACGCATATCCGACTGCCGCCTCGCATCGCGCGCTTTTTGCCGCGATCCGGTCATTGACACCAGCACCATGCCGGCCAAAATACCGATAATGGCGATAACCACCAATAATTCGATAAGAGTAAAACCTTCTTTGAACCCGCGGATTCTTTTATTTTTATTGATTAGCATCGGTTTTTGATCGCCAAACGATAGATTCCCCTGGCTATCTTCAAAATTGCTTGCCCCCAAGAATATAACGTTTGACAATCATCCAAGTTTTAGAATCCATAAACACCATTGCAACTCTAAGCGGTCGTCGGCGGGCGTATTCGGGCATAACCGCAAAGGAAAAAATCATTCAATGGTAAAAAAATATTTGCCGGCAGAATAAAAAACCGCGAATAAAAAATAAATAAAAACGATATAATAATACCAAAAAAACAACCGGAACCGGATTCTGCCAATAAATTCCCGCCTTTGGCCGATATCAGCGTCTTAACGGAATTAGACCCCAACCCCGCTTCAACATATTTAATCTGTAAGCTTTGCGCTTCCCGGTAATAGCAAAAACCGCCCGCCAATTTAATCGCCGCGATCTGAACCGTAATCCCGACTGCAAACAAAAACACCGTCAATAAAATATAAATTTTTGAATATTTTTTTAGATCATTCAACGGAAAAAATATTTTCATATTCGTTATTCTATTTTAACACAAAGGCGACAAAACAAAAACCGGCAACTATATGCCGGTTTCCAAATCAACTTAGCCAATTTAGCTGGCCACGTTGCAATCTGCCAATGTCGGCTCGGCGGCAACCGCCTTCTCAACATTACCCCCTTGGGAAGCAGTATAATATTTTGCCTTTGTTTCCAAACGGGTGAAATAGCAAAATTTTTGCAAATCGCTCGTGTTAGCCACAACGCAATAATTTCCTTGACTCCCCACCGTTCCGCAAGCCACCGCAGTTGAAAAACCGCCTGGATCATCCGGAATTGTCATATAGGTCACTGACGGAGTTCCAGCCGCGATCGTTGTCGCTGTCGCATCGCCGGAAGCCGCTGTGGAGGTATAAGTATCAATAACGCCATAGACCATCTCCTGTGCCGAGATTATCTGACGCATATCCGACTGCCGCTTGGCGTCGCGCGCTTTTTGCCTTGCCCCGCTCATCGACACCAGCACCATACCGGCCAAAATACCGATAATGGCAATAACCACCAATAATTCAATAAGAGTGAAACCTTCTTTCTTGATTGATTGCATTTTTTTTATTTTTTATTTTTAAAAAACATTTCCACAAATAACAACATCGACCTTTTAATCATATCACATTGCCAGATATTATTTCAAATGCCGCTTGGCAAATGACCTTGCCAACCTCCGCGTCCCGCCAATCGCCGCATTTAAAATCAAGTTAATTATAGCAGATTCGCCAAAACATCCGCAAGCCTGAGCCGCCGCGCGCGGCTACAATGCCAAGCAAACATCGCACACAGGGGGATTGATTGCATAATCAGTAAGAGTGTTCACGCAAACCTCTTTTGATCCGTAATTGTTAACGACAAAATACCTTGCTTCACCGGAAACGCATTTAATCCCCCGGTCTTCCAGCTTGGCAACGACACAATAATAAGCCCCCACCGGAAGATTACCGCAAGCTTCATCATTTTTCACCCACACGTATTGATAACCCCCGCTATCTTTCGGATCTTTAACCGACATCATATATTGATGGCCATACGCATTTTTAATGATGGGAAGAACGCCGACAACGGCACCGCTAATTTGATACGACCGGTCATCGTTCATTACATTTTCCTGCGCCAAAGGTATCTGGCGTAAATCCGACATCCGACGCGAATCACGCGCTTTCAGCCGCGACTCGCCCGTCGATACCACAATAAAACTGGCCAATATACCGATAATCGCAATCACCACCAACAGCTCAATTAACGTAAACCCTTTGCTTTTCCCACGAAATATTTTCATATTGGTTAATCAAACAAAAAACCACCCCAAAAACATTGGCTAATTTCACTTTACACGCTTCCCATTGACTGATACAAAGGAATCATTACCGAAGCCACCACACCCCCGACGACCAAACCCAAGGTCAGGATCAAAACCGGCTCGATAAGCACCAACATGCTGTCGATCGCCCGGTCGGCTTCTCTTTCGTAAAACTTCACCATCACCAGCAAGCTTTTGTCCAGAGATCCGGTCTGCTCGCCCACAAGAACCATTTGGGAAAACATCGGCGGAAATAATTCGGGATAGTTGAAAAGGATGGAAGAAATCGTTTGCCCTTTGCGCACGCCTTCGCACGTTTTCAAAATCACGTCGCGATAGACAGTGTTTCCCACGATACTTCCGGTTATTTCCAGCGCCTGGGTGATCGGTATCCCGCCGGTAATCAGCGTTGACAAATTGTCCGCGAAGCGGCTCATATAAAGCATCCTCAAAAGGTTGCGGACAACCGGGATCCGCAAATAAAAGTTATCCAAAAATTCCTTGCCTCTCTTTGTCCGGGAAAACCTCATGACAAGCACGACCAGCCCGATCAAGCCAACCAAAAATATGACGCCGCCGATGCCGCGGATGAAATTGGTGGCCGCGATCACGATTTTGGTCAGAACTGGCAATTCCATATCAACGCCGTTCAGCATTTCGATCAAATTCGGCATTACGAAATAACTCAAAAGGAAAAGCACCCCGACCATCACCGAGCAGATCACCGCCGGATAGATCATCGCCCCTTTTATTTTCCCGGAAAGATAATATTGTTTTTCAAGATAGTCGGCCAAATAATTAAACTGCTCGGAAAGATTTCCCGAAACTTCTCCGGCGCGCACCATCGACACGAAAAAAACCGAAAAAATATCGGGGTATTTCGCCAATGCCGCCGACAACGGCGAACCCGCCTCGACAGTCTGGGAAATTCTGAGTATTTTTTCCCGGAAATTCTGATTCGGCAGCTGGGCGCCGATGGTCCGCAACGATTCAACCAAAGAAACATTGGCGCGAAACATCACCGCCAGCTGGCGCGAAAAAATCGCGACATCCTTATTTGAAACCCCTTCAAAAAAACGGATTCTTTGGGGCGACTTTGCTCCCTCCTTTTTCAAATAAGTGACAAAAAGGCCCTCGCACCGCAAAGCCTCGACCGCCGCCGGCATTGTCTCGGCTTCAATCGTCCCTGATTTCGTTTCGCCCTTATTTGTCCTAGCTTGATAATTGAAACGCATAAAAATCAAAATGTAAAAATCAAAAATCAAAATTAAGGGAAATATATTATTGGAATTTTTCGGAATAAAATTCCAATTCCAAAATTTTTCATTTTGATTTTTAAATTTTCAATTAAATTAACGCCTCCAACTCCTGCGGATTTAATGAATAAGACATCGCCTTTTCCAAAGTAATGTCTCCGCTTTTAACAAGCATCGCCAATGATTTGTTAAGCGAGATCATCCCGTTTTTCGAAGAAGTGTCGATAACCAGCGGAATTTCGTGGATCTTGTTTTCCCGGATGAGATTCCCCACCGCAAAATTATTGAAAAGCACTTCGCACGCGGGAATCATCGACCCCTTGCTTGACAGTATCAAGCGCTGGGAAACAATCCCCAGCAAAGAAGATGATAACTGGGCGCGAATTTGCGACTGTTGCTCGGCCGGGAACGAATCAACGATGCGGTGGATGCCCTGGGACGCCGAATTGGTATGCAGCGTCGCAAAAACCAAATGACCCGTTTCCGCCGCCGTCAAGGCCGTGGAAATCGTTTCGGAATCGCGCATTTCGCCGATCATAATCACGTCCGGATCTTGGCGGAACATGGATCTTAGAGCCATTGAAAACGAGTATGTGTCCGAATTAAGCTCCCTTTGTTCGATCACCGAACAATCGGGGCTGAATAAATATTCGATCGGATCCTCAATGGTGATTATATGATCGCAGCGCGAATGGTTTATCGAGTCGATCAGCGCCGCCAAAGTGGTCGATTTGCCGTGCGAGGCCGGACCGGTAATAAGCACAAACCCCTGTTCGGATTCCACGAATCTCTGCATGACCAAAGGCAAATTGAGTTCTTTTATCGTTCTGATTTTGGTTGGAATCAAACGCAAAGCGCAGGAAATGCATCCTTTTTGGAAAAAAACATTGGTGCGGAAGCGTTCCTTGTCGTGGAGCGAATACGAAAAATCAATTTCTTTGAATTTCAAAAACTGGTTTTGCTGTTCCGGAGACATGAGCGCGAACGCCAGCCCCTGGCTGTCGCGAGCCGACAAAACCAGCTCTTTTGGTATCGCCCATAATTCGCCGTTAATGCGCATGATCGGCGGATAACCGGCGGCGAAATGAAGGTCTGACGCGTCTTTTTGCACCGTCATCTCGAGATATTTTTCCAACGATTGAGGATAATCCATGGGAACGAAAATTTTTAATTTATAATTTCAAATTTTTAATGAAAAACAAATTTAGAAATTAAATAATTAGAAATTTAATAGAAATTAGAAATTGATAATTAGAAATTTTTTCGCCTTAACTGGCCGCTTGCAAAGTTTTATTTATTTCTTCGGCGACTTCACTGGGAGTAAAATGCGCTTTGATCATGAAACCGTTCGCCCCCAAATCCAAACCCTTCCGGATCTCTTCCTTCTGCCCCAAGTTGGAAAGAATTATAATCTTCAAACTGTTCAACGCCGGGTTGCTGTTTTGCCGCCTCAATTCCTTTATGCGCGACATCACTTCCCAACCGTCAAGCTGCGGCAACACGATATCCAAAACCATAAGATCATATTTCCCATCCGCAAGTTTCTGCATGCATTCCTCGCCCGTCATCGCCAGATCAACTTCAAATCCGGCTTGTTTTAATTTGGTATTATAAATATCAGACAAAAACGGATCGTCTTCAACCACGAGCAATTTTTTCCCTCCTCCATTTTTTTCGTTTGTTTTAGCTGACATATTTATAAATGAAATTATATATTTTCCGCGGCGCCGCGCGGGTTAACGGGCAATGGAAATATTCCATTGTATTATTATAACTCATTTGATTGTGAAATGAAAAGCGATCATAACCCCTTTTCGACAATCACAGCGGTAATATCTTCTTCGGTCGCTTTAAGAACCTCTTCAATCGTTGTTAAACCCCTTAGCGCTTTCAAAATACCATCCTGCCGCATCGTTATCAGACCCTGGCGTTTCCCCTCGGCGCTTAACGCCGCCCCGGACAGGTTTTTGAGAATCACTTCTCCAAGTTCGGGGGTCATCTCCAAAGCTTCAAAAATGCCCACTCGCCCGGAAAACCCTTGCCGATGGCATTTGGCGCATCCGACCGGCTCCCAAATCTCGACCGGATCCGATATTTTGACGTTACCGCGCGATGCTTCGGGAATTTCATTAAATTCCGATATTATTTTGTCCCTAAGGAATCCCTTCGCCTCAACTTTCTTTTTGCAGTCGGAGCACAAACATCTGACCAAGCGCTGGGCCAACGCCAAGCTAAGAGTCGAAGGAATCAAATACGGATGGACTTTCAAATCAACGAGGCGGGGAACCACTCCCAACGAATCGTTTGTATGAAGAGTCGAAAGAACTAAATGGCCAGTCAAGGCCGAATGAATCGTCAAAAGCGCGGTTTCCTCGTCGCGCACCTCTCCCACCATAATTACATCCGGGTCCTGGCGCAAAATACTGCGCAATCCCGAAGCAAAGTCAAAACCGATTTCCGGTTTTACTTGCGATTGATTCACGCCATCGCAAAAATATTCGACCGGATCTTCCAAGCTGATGATATTTATTTTATCATTATTGATTTCCTGCAAAACCGCGTACAAAGTGGTGCTTTTGCCCGAACCGGTCGGGCCCACCACCAAAATCAAACCATAGGGTTCGTCAACCGCCTTGCGAACCAATTCCAAGTTCCGCCCATCCAAACCCAAGTCTTCGAACGTTTTAAATCCAACATCAGGATCCAAAATTCTCATCACCACTTTCTCTCCCAAAGCGGTCGGCAGCGTCGAAACGCGGAAATCAATGCTTTTCGAATCGATTTTCATTGAAAAACGGCCGTCCTGGGGCACGCGATTCTCGTCGATCTTCATATTCGACATGATCTTGATGCGCGCCAACACTGCGTTGGCAATGTTAAGCGGCAAAAAAATCGACGAATACAATTCACCCATAACGCGGAACCTGACGCGAAGCTTGGTTTTACCGGGCTCGATATGGATATCGGAAGCATCGCCGTCAATCGCGTTCCTTAATATTACATTCACAATTTTCGCGATCGGAGCATCTTCGACCGCGGAAACCATATCTATCGGCGGCTTGCGAACAGTTTCGGTTCCGGTTTCTTCTTCCTGAAATTCTTCAAGCGCTTTGCCAACTTCCTTCTTCAAATCGCGATACTTCATCAAAAGATCACTAAAAATCTTTGGCGTAACCAATACCACCTGATAAACAAAATTGTTTTTCCGCGCCAAAAATTTAAGCGCCTCCTGCGCCTTCAAATCTTCGGGATAAACCATCCCAACAGTCACCTCGGATTTTTTTTCGCCCAGAGGTATCATCCGGTAAAACTTGGCGGTTTCCTCGGGTATAGTTTGGAGAATTTCAAGGGAAATATCTTCGGGCGGGCTTGAAATAAAAGGCATCCCCAGCATTTCCCCCTTGAGCTTGAATAAGTTATCCTCCCCGACCAACCCGTTCGACAATATCATTTCCTCCTCGGTTTTGCCGGGATTGTTTTTCAGCTCCGCTTCCACCGCCGCGGCCTGCTCTTGGCTAATCGTTTTATTTTCAACGAGTTGTTTGATCAGAAAAGGCATTTTTTTTGATAAAAGGTCAACTGCATACGCCAACCGCAAAACAGCTGCCAATTTCCAAGATTTTATGGCTGGACCATCGGAGCCTGAGAATCTTCCGTTTTTAAATCCTCCGTTTCCGTTTTTAAATCCGCTGACTGTATCTTATCTTCTGGCGGGGCAACATACTTGACAAAAGGATTCTGCCTCACATCCCCTACCGTCGCGGGAGGTATTTCCGGAAATAATTCCAAAGACGCGATCCTCGGATCGCTCAAAATCTTTTTATCGATCTGCACGTCATTCACCGGCACGACTACAGTTTCAATCTGCGAACCTTGGGATAGATTCCATGCGAAAAACCCCGCGCCCGCCAATAGCAAAACCAGAATGGCGAGCACAGCGATATTTTTGCCAATATTACTTTTTTCTTCAAAAGTTATTGCCATGGTTATAGTTGGTTATAAATTTTAACATCCAGCCTCCATTAATAATGGTTAGCGATTAGCTTAACGTTGTAATTAAGAACCGCCTCTGACGGATCTTGTTTTTGAGCGGTCATCGATACCGGCAATTCTTCTTTTTCGTTTTCGCCCTTTTTCCCGCTCTCATCTTTTTTAGAGCTCACGTTAATTGTTCCCACTTCAGCCAAACGGCTCGAGTGCTCCATCCTCGATAGAAAATCCTTGAAATTGGCATAATTCCCCGTCAACTGCACCGATACGGAATAATTCTGCAATGAATAGCTTTGGGGGACGTCCGGTTGAACGGAAGATTGTCCAACAATTTTTTTCGGCGCGGACACCTCGACTTTGGCGGAACCGGAATAATCGGCATTTCCCAATACCAACCCTGATTGCATCGCCGCCGCCTGCAAAAAATTCATAAACGAAGGCGCATCCGGATCGACGGGAAACGCAGTGTCGATCTTTTTAACGATTTCTCCATATTGGTTGATGTCAAAAAGAGCTATTTCCAAATTCGCATAATAATTTTCGCGGTTCTCGATTTCGGCATTTTTTTGATCAATTTGCGCCCGAATATCTTTTAATTCGACATTTTTAGGCCACACCAGAAAATAGCCCAGGGCGATGGTTACCAATATAATTACAAATGCTTCCAAGTAATTTCTAGACATATTGTGTTATAATTTCGGGATGCGGTTTTACTTCCGCGACCCTGATTGGTTATTTGTTATTTAAAAGCGGCCATCTCCGGGCCAAGGCCGATCCTCGCCTGGAAATCAACGCCGCCGCCCTCAACAATGGTTACTTTTGTAAGATCAACCCTTTCCAAGAGATTGCTGGCGGACCGAAACATGGAAATTTGCTGCCCAAGCGCCTGAAGCGTATCCGCGCGTCCGGTGATATCCGCAGTCGATTTTTGCAAATCAAGATCAAGCAATGAAAAATAAATTTCCGGCAAAATCAAGGTTTCAAGATTGCCAAAAAATACCGCGCTTGATTGCCGATTCTCCAATTTCTTTGAAAAATCCGACAATTTTTGTTGAGTCATCAAAACCCTGTCTTCCAGTTTCTTTTGTTCTTCTGTTTTTGTCTTCGAAGCTTGCAAAGAAAGTTCCGCCAATTCGGCATTACTTTGATCAACCAAATATCTGGAATAGAAAAAAGCGCCAACCATCAACGCAAGCAGAAGCAATGAAAGATAGAACACTGAGTTTTCCAAAAGAGACCCTGTTTGTTTCTTTGGTGGCGTAGTCATTTGTTTTGGTTTATTTTAATTGTTATTTTATTATCATTGAATTTTTAATGCGACTATGAGAAAGTTCATTTATGCCGCTCC
>Ga0172381_10004546_pt1 | contig 14321 bp, 17 predicted proteins | sample Leawel6488metaG_FD_119754 | JGI IMG/M metagenome (GOLD analysis project Ga0172381, IMG submission 119754) | Leachate microbial communities from a municipal landfill in Southern Ontario, Canada - Leachate well 64-88 metaG | ecosystem: Engineered > Solid waste > Landfill > Unclassified | place... | reverse complement strand
GGTTGTCTAATTGACCCGCCTGTATCAGACCCTAATGTATAACAAGCTGTATTAGTTGCCACAGACGCGGCTGAGCCCCCCGAACTTCCACCAGCAACTCTTGTTTTGTCGTAAGGATTTTTAGTAGAACCAAAAGCTGAATTTTCAGTTGATGAACCCATTGCAAATTCATCTAAATTTGTTTTTCCCAAAATAACACCTCCTTGATCTTTGATTCTTTTTACAACAGTTGCATCGTAAGGAGCAATATAATTCTCTAAAATTTTTGATGCAGAGGTGCATTTTTGTTCTTTAACCAAAATTGCATCTTTAATTCCGCAAGGAATTCCAGTTAATTCTGAAAATTTACCAGATGCAATTTTTTTATCAGCAGTTTCAGCTAAATTTAAGGCTAAATCTTCTGTAACAAACAAATATGCGTTGATTTCTTTGTCAATTTTTTTGATCTGTTTTAAATAAGCATTTGTTAATTCAATAGAAGAAAATTCCTTATTTTTTAATCCATTATGAGCTTTGGCAATTGTAAGTTCTGTAATATCCATTACAATATATTTTTTACCTTAATATAATCATCTTTTTTATTAGGAAAAGATGATACTATCTCGTCTGAGGATTGACTGTGTTTTTCTTGGTCTTCTCTAACACTTTCTAAGTTTTCTTGTAACACAGGTTCCTTTTCACTATCTAAAAATGCGGGAGCTTTTTTTAATAAATCAAAATAATTTAAAATATCTGACAATTCTTTTTGCATTTTTTTTATTTCATTTTCTGACAGTTCAAGTCTGGCTAATTTGGCTATATGTTTTACGTCTTCTCCAGATATCATATAATTTTTATGTTACATTGGGCTTGCCTCGTCTTCTTCTGCAGACATTACACTATGTAGAGTTTCAATATTTTCTAAAGCAATGCCCGACCCACGAACCACTGAAGTTAAAGGATCGTCAATTATTTTGCATGGCATTTTTGTTTCTTTAGAAATTAAAACATCCAGACCTCTTAGCAAAGACCCACCTCCTGCTAAATAAATTCCATTTGTCATAACGTCAGACAAAAGTTCTGGAGGTGTTTCCTCAATTGTTGTTTTAATTTCTGAAATAATTTGCTTAACAGATCTATCTAAGGCCCTTTGGATGTCGTCATTAAAAACAACCACTTCTTCTGGCAAGCCTGTTACTAAATTTCTGCCACGCATTGGCATTTCTTTTTTTTCTTTTAACGGCATTGCTGATCCAATATTTATCTTTAAGGCTTCTGCTGTTCTTTCTCCAATTAAAAGTTTATATTCTTTTTGAGCAAATTGAATAATATCTTCATTCATTTTATCTCCAGCAACTCGTAAGCTTTTTGATGTTACAATTCCTCCCAAAGAAATTACGGCAACTTCTGTTGTTCCTCCTCCAATATCAACTATAAAATTTCCTCCTGCATCTTGTATAGGAAGATTTGCTCCGATAGCTGAAGCTAAAGGTTCTTCAATTAAAAAAACTTGCCTGGCTCCAGCACTTTTAACTGCATCGCGAACTGCTTTTTTTTCTACTTCTGTAACTCCGCAAGGTATTCCTATTATTACTCTTGGAAAATAACCCATTGCAAACATTTTTTTGCTAGTTGCAACTGACTTTTCAATAAAATATTTTATCATTTGCTCGGTAACTTCAAAGTCTGATATAACTCCATTCACCAATGGTCTTATGGCCGAGATATAAGCTGGAGTTCTTCCCACCATTTTTTTTGCTTCATCTCCAACAGCTAAAATTTGCCCTGTTTTGTTATTAAGAGCAACTACTGAAGGTTCGTTTATTATTATTCCCCTATCTTTTACATAAACCAAAGAATTGGCAGTTCCTAGGTCAATCGCCATATCAGCTGACAAAAATGAAAGAAGTTTTTTAAACATTTTTAATACTTACAATTAATTAATTTCTAAAGATTCAAATTTAAAATAGCCTTAAAGCCAACAAACAAAAATTAAGAAATAATTTTATTTAATTGCTTGATTTTAACTAACCTTGCTTGTTTTTCGTTTCTTTTCTTTAATTCAATTGAATTTGTTTTTAAGGTTTTTTCACTTACAATAACTCTATATGGAATTCCCATTAAATCAGATTCTGCAAATTTTTCACCAACTGATTTCTCTTTTCTATCGTCGTATATTACATCAATATTTTCCTTAAGTAAACTTGTGTATAACTTTTGTGAAGCTAATTGCACCTTTTTACTATCTCCAATTGAAATTAAGTGAACTAAAAAAGGAGCAACTTTTTCTGGCCAAATAATTCCTTTTTCGTCGTGATTTATCTCAACTATGGCTCCCATTAACCTTCCTAACCCAATTCCATAACATCCCATTAAAACCTGTTTTTCTTGCCCGTCCTTATCTTTAAATTTTAAATCAAAAGGATCAGAAAATTTTGTGCCTAGTTTAAAAATATTTCCAACTTCTACTGCTTTTTTTTCTTCAAATTCAGTTCCTTTACATTCTGAACATTCATTAATTCCACCTTTTATTTCTTTGTTAATGGCAAGTTTACATTTTTTACAAATATAAATTACGTCTTCTCCGGCTTCAGTTATTGTTTGAAACTCATCTGAAAATTTTGAAAAGCTTCCTCCACTAGCTAATGTTCTAAACGTGCTTTTACCAATCCCGCATTCCTTAAAAATATTTAAATAAACTTTTATAACTTTTTCATAATATTTGTCTAAGTCTTCTTGGCTTGCGTTAAAAGAATACAAATCTTTCATTAAAAATTCTCGTGTTCTTAAAATTCCAGATTTTGCCCTTAACTCATTTCTAAATTTATTTTGTATGTGAAAAACATTTAAAGGCAGATCCTTGTAAGATAAAATAATTTTTTTTGCTAAAGGAGACACTACTTCTTCGTGTGTAGGAGCTAAAGCATAATCTTTGTCTCCGGAACCTTTTAATTTAAAAAGAATATCCAATCCTTCCCATCTATTTGTTTTTTGCCAATTTTCTTTAGGATTTAAAGATGGCATTAAAATTTCTTGACCATTTAAAGGAGAAGAAACCATATTTTCTCTAATAATATTTTCAATTTTTTGTAAAACCTTAAAACCTAAAGGCAAAAAAGTATAAACTCCTGCCATAAGTTGATCTACATAACCTGCCCGTATTAATAAATCATGAGAAACCGCCTCAGTTTCATTTGATTTGTTTTTTTCGGTTTTATAAAATAATTTTGATTGCAACATATTTTTAACTACAACTTAAAAATAATTTTAGCGCGAGATTGAAGATTTCAAAAAATCTGAAAATCTTGGAATATCAAACTTTATGGTAATAAAGATTGATAAAGTTATCAATAAAAAGAAAAAGATAACTGTTATTGTTTGTTCGATTTTAATGGGCACCGGTTTTCCTTTTATTTTTTCAATCAAAAGAAAAATTAACTTTCCTCCATCTAGTGCAGGAATTGGAAATAAATTAAATATAGCCACGAAAATAGAAATTAATCCTATAAAATACAAGAAAAATCCAACTCCATAATTAGCTGCATTTGCTAAGAAAACTGTAATTCCTAAGGGTCCCGCGAAAGATGATCCCTCTGGAGCACCTTTTCCAGCAATTAAATTAGAGAAAACTTGATATAATCCGGCAACGGAACTTACTGTCATTTGCCAGGTATAAATTACACCTTGAATAGGAGCTAAATAAATTGGGTATTTTTCAATAAGATTTCCCATTCTTTCTAACCCAATTCCAACAGGTCCCTCTCCTTCTGGAGGAGAAATTCTTGGAGTTAAACTAATTGTTAATTCTTCGCCTTGCCTGTTTACCAAAACCAAAATTTCGGTTCCTTTATTTTCTTCTGTAATTGTTTGAAATTGATTAATTTTTTCAATCACAAAAGATGATTCATTAACTTTAATTTCTTTTATTGTATCTCCTGGTTTCAAGCCGGCTGTTTCAGCTGGAGAATCTGAGGATATTGAAATTACTTTTACTTGAGCATTTTTTACATTTGGTATGTCTTGATCTCCAATAGGAATGTCTGCTCCAATGGCAAAAACAATTGAAAAAAGAATTATTGATGCTATCCAAAAAGCAACAACTCCTCCAATGACAATTAAAACTCTTTTCCAAATTTTTAAATTCGCAAAACTTCTATAATCATCAACTCCTCCCTCTTCTCCGTAAATTCTTACAAAGGCTCCTAATGGCAGAAGATTAACTGAATAAATTGTTTCTCCAATTTTTTTTCCAAAAAGTCTTGGCGGATATCCAATTCCAAATTCATCAACTCTTACTCCAAATTTTTTAGCCACAATGAAATGACCAAATTCATGAATAATCATTAATGCGATTAAACTTAAAAAGGCTATGGCTAAAACTAAAATTGATGAAAACATAAAATATATTTATAATTATTGATTAAAAACAAGCAACTATTTTTACGTTAATTCGTTTTTCTTTTTTTCAACCAAATTTTTAATTTTCTCATTATAATCATCTATGACTTTTTGTAATTCGTCTTTTCCTCTAAATTTATCGTCTTCAGAAATTTCTTTTGCTTTTTGAGCTGTCTGAATTTTATTCCACGCGTCCTCTCTTAGCTTTCTGATTGTTTGTCTTGTTTGTTCCGATTTTTCGCTTAACACTTTGGTTAAGGCTTGTCTATATTCTTCAGTTAATGTTGGTAAATTTAACCTTATGACATTTTTGTCAACAACAGCTGACATTCCGAGACCAGACTGAGCTATTGCTTTTTCAATTGGTTCAATATAGGAAATATCCCAAGGTTGTATAACTAATTGATTTGTTTGCGGAGTAGAAATTGCTCCTAATTGCTTTAAGGGAAACTTTGAACCAAAAGCATTAACTTCTATATCTTCCACTAAAGACGGACTAGCTCTTGAGGTTCGAATTTTTGCCACTTCAGCTTCTAAAAATTTAAAAGCTTTTTCAAATTCTGGTTTGGCTTTATCTATAAATTCTTTATAAGACATATGTTTATTTTTATAATTCCATTAATACTAATTCTAATCCTAATTTTGGATTAGCATTACTAAAAACTAATTTATTATTAACATCTTCTACTAGGGTTATTACTTGCTTAATTTTTGAAATTGAATAATCTTTTTTTGGTACTAATTTTAAAAAAGATTTATTACTATTTTTAACATCCGCTCCTGTTTTTTTAAGTAAAAGATGTCTTAAATATTTTTGAATAACTTGTAAAATTTCGGTGGGTTTATCTTCTTCAAAATTAATATTTTTTACATACTTGAATTTATCGGCAAAGCTTGAGTTAATAACATTAATTAAGTCTTTGAAAATCTTTTTTTCTTTTTCTACTTGTTCCTCGTTTTCAGGTAAATCTTTTGGCTTTAGAAATTTTACTGTTTGGCACCTTGAAATAATTGTTGGTAAAATCATATCTGGCTTTGAGCTTATCAAAAACAATAATGTTTTTCCTTTTGGTTCTTCAAGGGTTTTTAAAAAACAACTTTGCGCTTCTTGATTCATAGTTTCTGCTCCATCAACAATAACAGCCTTAATTTTTCCATAATATGGTTTATAGTTTAAAAATTTTTGAATTTCTCGAATTTGAGAGATTCTAATTTCTCCTCCGTCTCCATATAAAAAATCTTTTTTTGTTGTTGCTTTTAAAATTTTAAAGTCAGGAAAAATGTTTTTCTCTATCATTTGACAGTTAGCACATTTTTGACACGCCTGGTCGTTTTTCGGAGATAAGCAATTGATATATTTTATAAATTCTTTGGCAAAAAATTTTTTACCAATTTGCTCTGAACCCACAAATAAATATGCATGAGCAAGTTGTTCTAATTCTAACTTTCTTTTAAAAAATTGCCATTGGTTTTTATGCCCAATAATCATAAAATTTATGATTTTTTATTTTTTACTCATTACTACTTTTTTATATTCGTCTAGATGCTCTAGAACAGTTCCTGTTCCTTTTACTACGCAAAATAAAGGCTCTTCTGCCACAAAGCAAGGCACTCCCGTGCTTTGTGCAACCAATTCATTGATTCTTGGCAATAAAGCTCCCCCTCCTGCCATAATAATCCCTTTATTCATTATATCAGCTGAAAGTTCTGGCAAAGTTTCTGACAAAACATGTTTTGCTGCCTGTATAATTTCTGCTAAAACATCTGAGATAGCTTCGCAAACTTCGTTGTTTGATATTTTTATGTTTCTTGGTAGTCCCAAAATTAAATCTCTTCCCTGAATTTCTAAAAATCTTAATTCTTTTTGAGGAAGAGCTGTGCCAACTTTTATTTTTATTTCTTCAGCTGACTGAGTTCCAATTGCCAAATTATATTTCTTTTTTATGTATTCAGCTATTGCCAAATCTATTTTGTCACCAGCAACTCTTACAGAGTGCCAATTAACAATTCCTCCCAATGAAATTACAGCAACCTCGGCGGTTCCTCCTCCAATGTCAATTATCATGTGTCCAGCACAAGAGTTAATTGGAATTCCAGCCCCAATTGCAGCCAAAATTGGTTCTTTTGCAACATATGCTTGTTTAGCTCCAGCCGAAATAGCAGCTTCAATTACAGCCCTTCTTTCTGTGCTTGTAATTCCAGCTGGAACAGAAATAACCAATTCTGGTTTAAAAATTTTTAGCCTACTGTTTGTTTTTTTTATAAAATAACGCATCATTGCTTGAGTCACTTTGTAATCAGCAATCACGCCGTCTTTTAAAGGCCTATAAACCTTAATATCAGCTGGAGTTCTTCCAATCATTTCTTTTGCTTCTGCTCCAACTGCTAAAATTTTATTGTCAGCTAAAGAAACTGCCACAACTGAAGGCTCATGTAAAACAACTCCTTTCCCTTGCAAGTATACAAGCGAATTACATGTTCCCAAATCAATAGCTATTTTATTATTAAACATATTAATTTTTCGATTTATTATATTTCAAAATTTATCTTGTGCGCACAATGTCAGCTCCTAATTTTTTCAATCTTTCTTCTATTTTTTCATAACCCCGGTCAATCTGATAAATATTTTCAATCACTGTCTGCCCCTTTGCGATCATTCCAGCTAAAAGCAAAGTAATCCCTGCTCTTAAATCAGGACTTGTTAATTTTTTTCCGATTAATTCTGTTGGTCCATTAATAACTACCCTATAAGGATCGCACATTATAATATTTGCTCCCATTGTTGAAAGCTGATCAGTAAAAAATAATCTTCCTTCAAAAATTGATTCGTGAATAATGCATTGCCCTTGAGCTTGAGTCATTAATAAGGTATATGGCGGTTGCAAATCAGTAGCAAATCCAGGATATTCATGAGTTACAATAGAAACAGCGTTTATTTTGCTTGGTTTTGTAATTATATAATCTTCTCCAATTTCCAAATTTGCTCCTGCTTTTTTTAATACTGAAATTAAGGATTGTATATGTTCTGGAATGCAATGTTCTATTTTTAAACGACTTTTTGTAAGCAACCCCATTATTAAAAAAGTTCCTGCCTCAATACGATCTGGGATTACATCAAAACTAGATCCAGAAATTTCTTTTACACCTTCTATTTCAATAGTAGATGTACCAGCTCCTGTAATTTTAGCTCCGCATTTATTTAAATAATCAGCTAAAATAGGAATTTCTGGTTCCATCGCACAATTTTTTAAAATTGTTTTTCCTTCAGCCAAAACTGCTGTCATCATCATTGCTTCTGTGCCGGTAACTGTAATTTGTGGAAAAAAAATGTCAGCTCCTTTTAATTTACCCTTTTTAGTAGTTAATTTTAATTCATCATCAATAAATTCGACCTCAACTCCCATTGATTTAAAACCATCTAAAAATATATCTATTGGACGCTTTCCTATAACACAACCTCCTGGATGATACATTTTTACTTTACCAAATCTAGCTAAAATAGGACCTGCAAATAAAATTGAACTTCTTAGCTTTCTAACTAATTCTATGTCTAATTCTGTTTTGTTTATTGTTGCAGGATTAATTTCTACGGTTTTGTTTTCTTTATTTATTGTTACTTCAGCTCCTAAGTTTTTTAAAATTTCTAGAGCGTCTTGAGTGTCCTCAATAAAAGGAAAATTATTTATAACACATTTATCATTTGACAAAATTAAAGCAGGTAAAATTTTAAGAGCTGAATTTTTAGCTCCATTAACAAAAATACTTCCGGATAATTTAGCTCCTCCTTTTATAATAAATTTTTCCACAATTTTTTGTTTTTATATTCTTATCCTAATCCAAAAAAGAAATATTGGCAAGTCTAATTAATATTTATTAAGGTTGTTTAAAACAAATAAAAATTTAATTTTTACCTATAAATGTTGTATTTTTTTGAATTAGTTAAAAAATAAAAAAACTGGTATTTTAGTATCTTTTATGATAACATAATTAATAAATACAGATAGAGCTAAATAGTAAAATTAAACTGAATTTTAACCCAAATGGCTAAAAAAACTCGATTAATAATTTTTATTTTTTGCATTATTTGCTTTTTTATTATAGCTCCTCTTTTGGTAGCATATTCTATGGGATACAGAATAGACAAAGAAGCAATGAAAATAGTTGAAACCGGCGGAATATATGTTAGGACATTTCCGTCTGCAGATCAAATTGCGATTAATTTTAAGACTTTTTTAAAACCCGGAATATTTTCAAACGCAATTTTTGTGCAAAGCTTGTTACCTAAAGAACATACTGTTTTTATTCAAAAAAATGGATATTTTGATTATTTTAAAACTTTAGAAGTAAACGAAAAAGAGGTAACTAAATTGGAAAACGTAATTTTAATTAAAAAAGTTTTGTCTTTTAAAAATATTAAAGATGAAGCTGATTTTTTTTCTATAGCCCCAAATAATCAAGATGTTATTATTTCAAAAATTAATTCAAAAGCAATAAATTTTAGTTTTTTTAACTTAAATAGCATTTCTGACTCTAAAGATGTATCAATACCAATAACTGGAAAAATATTAGAAATTAAATGGAATCAATCATCAGACTTAGCTTTAATAAAAATTCAAATACCAAATAACAGCATAGACTATTATCTTTTTGAGTCTTTAGAAGAACCAGAAATTACTCGCATTTCTTCTCTAGACAAAAATACTGAACAAATATTTTTTAGCCCTCAAAATTCAAAAACCTTATATTATACAAAAAATAATACTCTTTACTCCTTAGTAGACAACAAACCAAAAATAATTTTAGAAGATGTTATCTCTTATTCCTTTTTCGGAAATAATATAATTTGGCTCTCTTCTGAAGGAAATTTATCAGAATCAGATATTTTTGGAAAATTAATTAATTTGTTAAATAAGGAAATCATTGTTTTAAATAAAAATAAAAACTATAAAATAGAAAATATTTTAGGCAAAATTTATTTAAAAGAAGGTGATTCTCTTTTGATTTTCAATCAAAACACAAAAATATTTGAAAATTTTGAAGGACCAAATTTTGATTATGAAATTTTACATTCTCCCGACGGAAAAAATCTTATTTACTGGAATAAAAACAAAATATATGTTTATTCCTTTTCAAAAGAAAAATATGAAGAACTTTTTTCTGGAAACAGTATAACAAATTGCCAATGGTTGAACAATGATTATATAATTTTTTCAGCAGAGGATAATGTTATAATTTCTGAAATTGATTACAGAGGGAACATAAATTCATTTATCTTGCCTGAAATAATCGAAACTGAAAACAACGATATAATTAAAATACAAAACCCTCAAATGTTTTTTATACAACACTCTGGAAAAGCTTACATTTTGACTAATAATACATTACTAGAATCAGAAAAAATTCTCCCTTAAGATTTATCAATTTAAAATCTAATTAAAAATCGCCCTTACGGGGCGATTTTTATTATTAACGTTTTGACCATTGAGGAGCTCTTCTTGCTCTCTTCAATCCAAATTTTTTCCTTTCTCTCATTCTTGGATCTCTTGTTAAAAATCCTGCTTTTCTTAATCTTTTTCTAAAATTTTGATTAAATTCAACTAATACTCTAGCTGTTCCATGCCTTATTGCTTCAGCTTGAGCGCTTCTCCCGCCTCCTTTAACTACAATTGTAACTCTAAACTTATCTAAGCACTTCATTTTTTTCATTGAGGCAATTGCCATTTCCTGATCTTCTTGTAACGGAAAGTATTTTGAATAAGATTTGTTATTTACAATAAACTCTTTATCTCCTTTTGTAAAAAGACGAATTCTAGCAACTGCTGTTTTTCTTCTTCCTATGGATTCGATATATCTATCAGACTTATCAGATTTTTCTTTAATTGTTTGAGCAATTTCTTCTGAAAAATCTTCATCTTCAATCTCTTCTTCTGATTTTGCAACGTAAGCAACAACTGGAATTTTTTCTTCCTTTTCTTCTGCTTTTTTTGTTGTTTTTTTAATTGTTTTCTTTGTTATCGGCATTTTAAACTTTATTTTTAAAAATTTTTATTCGTACCTTAATCTTTTTATCTGACGTGCCCTTAGCTTATTTTTTGTAAGCATTCCCATGACAGCATTTCTTAAAACCTCTTTTGGGCCCTTTTTTGCCAAAAATTCTTTAAGAGATGCTTTTTTCATATTTCCTAAATATCCTGTAAAATGAAAATAATTTTTATTTTCTAATTTATTTCCAGTAAATTTCATTTTGTCTATATTTTTAACAATAACTGTGTCTCCTACATCTTTATAAGGAACAAAATTTGGTTTATTCTTTCCGCGAAGCAAAACAGCCACTTGAACAGCTAATCTGCCCAATGATTTGTTTTCTGCATCAATAATAATTGTTTTTCTGCTTGTGTTAGCAGTTTTTTCTAATTTTTCCATACTATTTAATTAATTCTATTATTACCATATTTGCTCCATCTGAATTTCTTGGTCCAAGCTTCATAATTCTGGTATATCCTCCATTTCTTTCTTTATATCTTGGAGCAACCTCATCAAAAACTTTTTTAGCAATTTCTGGGGTTAAGTCTTTAACTAAAATTCTTCTGTTTGCTATAGTATTATTTTTTGCTTTTGTAACCATTTTTTCTGCAAAAGATCTTAATTCTTTTGCCTTTGCTTCTGTTGTTTTAATTTTTTCGTGTAAGAAAAAATTATTTGCTAATGATTTCATAAGCTGTTTTCTTGGTCCAATTTTTCTAGAAAATTTTCTTCCTTTGTTTTTCTTTCGCATGATTTTATTCTTCTTTTAGTTCTAATCCTAATTTTTTAATTGTTTTTTTAATTTCAGTTAATGCTTTATCTCCCATTCCTTCTAATTCAGATAAGCTTTTTTCAGATTTTTTTATAATTCCACCAACTGTTTTAATTCCATTATTTAACAAAGCATTCAAAGTTCTGCTGGATAATTTTAAATCTTCTACTATTATTTTTGTTGTTTCAACTTCTTCTTTTTTTTCTTCTTTTACGTCTTTATCATTTTTTTCAGAGCTTATAGTTCTTCCTGCCTGTCCTTCAAAAATAATATTAAAATGTTTTATTAAAATATCACATGCTTCAAAAAATGCTTCTTCTGGAGTAATTGTGCCATCTGTTTCAATTTCTAAGCTTAATTTATCAAAGTCAGTTCTATCCCCGACCCTCATATTTTCAACCTGAAAATTTACATTTTTAATTGGAGTAAATATTGCATCTATAGCAATAGCTCCTATTTCAGCTTTTCCTTTTTTAAATTGATCTTTTGGAACATATCCAATTCCTTTTTCTATAGAAATTTCAATATCTAATTCTGTTTTTTTGTTGGTAATTGTTGCTATGTGCAAGTCTGGATTTACAAGTTTTATTTGTGATGGGCATTTAAAATCAGACCCTTTAACTTCTCCTTCCTTATTTACTTTAAGCTGAATTTTTTGAGAGTCTCCTTCAAAAATTTTAAATCTTAAATTTTTAATATTTAAAAGAATCATTATTGTGTCTTCTAAAACACCCTGTATTGTTGAAAATTCGTGCGGAGCTCCTTTAATTTTAACCTCTGTTACAGCTGCTCCCTGTAAAGAAGAAAGCAAAACTCTTCGTAAGGCGTTTCCAACTGTAACTCCGTAGCCAGGATATAATCCTTCTACTTCAAAAACCGTTTGGTTTTTCTTTTTTTGAATTACTTTTGGTGGCAGTGGCAATGGTATCATTTTAAAATGAAACTTTAAGCTTTAAATATGAAGTGCTTTTATTAGTTGCGTTTCATATTTATAGCTATATGTCCCAAAATTTTATCTTGAATAAAACTCAAATATTAAAGATATTTCTGCTGGAGGTTTAACTTCGTCTAAAACTGGCTCTCCTATTGTTTTTGCTTGAAGCTTGTTTTTATCTAAATCCAACCATACAGGAGACTCATATCTTTTTAGTGAATCTTTTAAGTCTCTTAAAACTCCTTTTTGTTTTTTATTTTCTTTTAATGAAATAATATCATTTTTCTTTACGCTATAAGAAGGAATGTTTACTGGTTTTCCGTTAATCAAAAAATATCTATGAGAAACAAGTTGCCTTGCTTGAACTCTTGATTTTGCAAAACCCATTCTAAACACAACGTTATCTAATCTTTTTTCAAGCACTCTTATTAATTCAGCGGATACATCGTCAACTTTTCCCATTTTAGCTAATGATTCTTGGACATATCTTTTAAATTGTCTTTCTGAAACACCGTACCATTTTTTAAGAGTTTGCTTTTCATTTAAAGATTTTTTATATTCTGAAGCAGATCCACCTCTTCTTTTTCTTTGAGGTCCTGGAGCATAAGCTCTTTTTACCATAGCACATTTTTGTGAAAAACAACGATCCCCTTTTAAAAAGAGTTTTTGTCCAAGGCGTCTACAAGTTTTACATTGACTATAAAGCATATAAGTTTATTTAAATTATACTCTACGTGTTTTTTTAGGTCTGCATCCATTATGTGGAACAGGCGTAACGTCTTTAATTGAAACAACATTAATCCCTTGAGCAACAATTGTTCTAACAGCAGATTCTCTGCCAGCTCCTATGCCCTTAACTAAAATCTCAATTCTATCAATCCCCATTTTTTTACAAATATTTGAAATTGTTTCAGCCACCCTAGAAGCGGCAAATGAAGTTGCTTTTTTTGCACCTTTAAATCCTACAGATCCAGCTGATTTCCATGCCAAAACTTGCCCTTTAGCGTTAGTAAGAGTCACCATTGTATTATTATAAGAAGAAGAAACATAAATTTTTCCTTCTTTTACTGAAGCTACTGTTGACTTTGATCTTGATTCTTTTTCAATTTTTTGATCAATTTTTTCTTGCTCTTTTATAGCTTCTTCTTGATTTGTTTGAATAACGTGTTTTTTTCCCATACTTTTATTTTTTAAGTAAATCTATTATTTTGCTGATGGAGCTTCTTTTCTTCCAGACCCCATTGTTTTCCTAACATTTCCTCTAATTGTTCTATTGTTTGTTTTTGTTCTTTGACCTCTTACTGGTAATCCTTTTATGTGTCTAATTCCTTTCCAAGCGTTTATGTCTTTCAATCTTTTAACATTTATCATAATCTGTCTTCTTAAATCTCCTTCAATTTTATGGTTTTTTTCAATGAAATCTTTTAAATCATTAATTTCTTGAGGAGTTAAATCAGATGCTTTTTTGTTTATATCAATTTTTAAACCATTTAAAATTTCTTTACTCAAACTTTTACCTACTCCATAAATATAGGTTAAAGCTACTTCTATTCTTTTATTTTCGGGTATATTTACCCCTGCTATTCTTGGCATTTGGTTAATTTTAAGCTAGTTAGCTTATTAGCTAACTAGCTTAAAATTTAATAAGCTAGTTAGCCGAAAACTGAAAGCTAGCCTTGTCTTTGTTTGTGTTTTGGATTTTTTTTGCAAATAACATAAATTCTTCCCTCTCTTCTGATGATTTTGCAATCTTTACACATTTTTTTTACTGAAGCGCGAATTTTCATAATCGCTATTTATTAAATAAAAAATTAAAAATCCAAATTCCAAAATTCTGGATTTTTAATTTTAGGTTTTAAATTTATTTAAGACGATAAACAATTCGTCCTTTTGCGTCGTCATAAGGACTCATTTCAACTAAGACCTTATCTCCTGTTAAGATTGTAATTCTGTTCATTCTCATTTTACCAGAAAGAAAACCCATTATCTCTTTTCCATCTTCAAGTGTTATTCTAAAAAAAGCATTTGGCAAGGCTTCTGTAACCCTTCCTTCTTTTTTTACAATTTGATTTCCTCGACTTTGTTGAGTTTCCTCAACAACCTTTTTATCGGGGTTTTTATTATCGTTTTGATTCATTTATAGTATAAAGATATATTAGCAAAAAGAATAGAATTAGTCAATATCTATAAAGTATTTTATTAAAGTATTTTATT
>Ga0172381_10004545_pt1 | contig 14322 bp, 20 predicted proteins | sample Leawel6488metaG_FD_119754 | JGI IMG/M metagenome (GOLD analysis project Ga0172381, IMG submission 119754) | Leachate microbial communities from a municipal landfill in Southern Ontario, Canada - Leachate well 64-88 metaG | ecosystem: Engineered > Solid waste > Landfill > Unclassified | place... | reverse complement strand
CAATGATGGAGCCTATGAGAACATCGCGGAAGCAGAGGAGTATTTTCCCGGTTGGATTTGTAGATTTTATTGCCAAAAAGACGCACCAATAGTCGATAAACTACTAGAAGAACAAAACAAGGGCAGATGTGAGGTTGTACTGATGCCGCCCGAATTCGGTGCTAAGGGTATGTTTTGGAGATTTTACGCGTTCGGGGATCCAGATGCATCACATATTATCAGTAGAGATACAGATTCACGGTTGTCAGATAAGGATTATAAAGCTGTAACAACATGGGTTCAATCTAACAAAATAGCACATAGGATCCACGACGACGCGGTGCAGATCAATTTAAAAATTATGGGTGGTGCATTGGGCATACGAGGGAATGTGCTTTCTAATATAGAACAACTCATTAACGACTGGCTTAATAGGTTGCATGGTAAAACAATAGGTGAAAAGATCTCCGACACAGGTAGAACACACTTACTCTATGGTGCCGATCAGAGATTTTTATCCGATGTGGTTTGGCCTATCATATGTAATGACTGTATGACGCACGGCCTACTTGGTTTACCATTTTCGCCACATCAACCCCTTAAGTGGGGTGGTGATTGTATGTTCAGTAGAATTATGCCGTTTACAGAGAATAAGAAAGTTTTTGGTCCAAGACCAGGATGTGCGTATGAGTCGGAAGCGAAAACAAACTGAAATTATGGTGGTATTAGGTGGTGGTGGTTTTATTGGTTATCATCTAGCTCATGATCTACACAAGAAATATCCGGAGGCGTTGATTGTCGCAGCGGATCAAAAATCATTTGACAAAACGTATTTTAAAGATCTGCAATATTTATATGAATATCTTTTTTGCGGCACAGCAAGTGGCAGTCTGCGTGGCGGCGAGATTGTTTATCATAATATAGATCTTAGATACTACACAGAAGTTGAAGAGATGTTTCGTTGGTTAAATGATGGTCTAGGTAGAGTCACAAGAATTTATCAACTAGCGGCAGATTTGGGTGGTGCTGGCTATCTTTTTACCGGCGAGCATGATTATGCCATCATGAATAATTCAGCAAGAATTAATCTCAACGTATCCGAAGTTGCTAAAAAATATAAGCCAGATGTACTTTTCTACTCTTCGTCTACATGTGTTTACCCCGAAGCTAGTCTAGCCAATACAGATCGTGTTGGTACATCAGAAGATACTGCATACCCCGCCCAGCCTGACTCCGAATACGGTTGGGAGAAGTTGTTTTCAGAACGTCTTTATTTGGCTCTGAAGCGTAATTGTGGCATTAATGTTAAAATAGCGAGGTTTCATAATACCTATGGTCCATATGGTGCGTGGAGAAACGGCAGAGAAAAATCATTAGCAGCACTCTGTCGCAAGGTAGCCATGGTTAACGATGGTGGAACAATTGAAGTATGGGGTCCAGGAACACAGACTCGATCGTTCTTATATATTGATGACTGTTTAGATGGTATTGAAAAATTGGTTTTATCTGATTGCGAGGGACCGTTGAATATTGGTTCAGAAGAAAAGATATCTATCAACGACTTGGCCATGATGATCGCTCAAGTGGCAAATAAGAAAATTAACATTCAAAACGTCGATGGTCCAGTCGGTATAGACAGTCGCGTTGCAGATTATACGCTCATGAGGACTCGAACTGGATGGAAGCCGAGATATTCCCTGTGGCGTGGCTTAGAGTTAACATACAAATGGATTGAACATGAAATCAAATAAGAAATTCACTATTACTACAGTGTTTAATATATTAACAAGTCACTCTTTCGTCATCCACAATGAAGAAATGCTCCGATATGCTTAAAGACATACATCTTATCATCCAAAAAGAACTTGGTAGTATAGTTAGTCCCGTATTCTTTGAAGTTGGGATGCATTACGGAGACGATACCGTGCATATACTACCTATGCTGAACAACCCAAGGTACTATGGTTTTGAGCCAGATCCGCGTAATGTAGATAGACTTCTACAAGCACCGTGGATCCACAAAATTGATTTTCGTGACTTTGCACTTGGTGGTAAAACAGATATAGCAGACTTTTATATGTCACACTCAAAAGATGGAGACTGGAGCGGATCGTCGTCGCTCAAAAAGCCAAAAGAACACTTACAACACTTTTCACATATTACCTTTGATCACACCACGATAGCTGTTACCACGCTAGATGAGTTCTGTGCTAAGCACCATGTTGATCACATCGACTTCCTATGGACAGACATCCAAGGGGCAGAGCTAGACTTAATTCGTGGTGGGCAACAGATGTTGCAATATAGTGTCAAATTTTTCTATCTAGAGTATTATGATAATGAAATGTATGAGGGACAGCCAAAGCTAACAACCATCATGGACACACTTGGTCCACATTGGATTACGTATCGTAAATATCCCAGTGAAATTCTATTACTTAACCAACAGTTTACACAATTGAGCATAAATGATTGATTATACAGTAATTACATCGCAGCTAACATGTCCCATGGTGTTTTTTGACGTAGAGACTACAGGTGTCAATACACAAAAAGATGAAATTATTCAATTCGCTGGCATTAGACTCGCAAAAGACGCAGAACCAGAAGTATTGCAGTTTTTGTGCAAGCCATCGTTCCCAGTACCACAAGAAGCCATTGATATTCATGGGATTTCTAACGAGACATTAGCAGACAAGCCTAGTTTTAAGCATTTTGCCAAAGATATTGTTAAGTTTATGAAGGGTGCAGATGTCGGCGGCTACAATCATATAGCATTTGACTTGCCGATGCTAGACAGACAACTGCGATCGTGTGGCTATGTTGATATCTTTGTTAATGCTGCTTTTTATGACGCCTACAACGTTTTCAAAAAGCAATACAGTGGAGACCTTAGCTCAACGTATCAGAGATACACCAACAAAGAGATGATAGATGCCCACGATGCTATGGCGGACATCAAAGCAACAATCGAAGTTGCGATTAAGCAAATTGAACAGAATGAGCATAGCGATCTTTACCGCCTGATGGATGAGACTGCCGTATCTCCAGACCGTCGCGTGGGTCTTACGTCAACCATTATTATTGGAGACGACAACCAATACATTTGGAACATCGGCAAATACAAGGGATATCAAGTAAAAGAACTACCAAAGAGCTTTATCGATTGGGCACTTAAACAAGACTTCGAAGATAGTGTTACTGCAATCTTAAAGTCGTCCAGTGGAACCAATGCCGGTTCACAAATACATATTGTGAATAACGATGGCATCCCAACGTGGAATATTGGCAAATACAAAGGAGTTGCTATTGTAGATTTACCAGACGACTTTGTTCAGTGGGTAATGAAGAAGGATTTTCCAAAAGAGGTGCTGGCGACCATCAAAAAGGTACGCAAAAATGGATCTAAAAAGTCTGTATAACCACATGTGTGACGATTATCCGATCATCAGTCACAACCACGAATATACGCTGTACGACTATCAATGCGGTTTGCATCTAGCCTATTTATTACAAAATGCAGAACTAGATGTTGTGACTAAATGTATTAATGAGCTTGTAACTAATGAGCGTATGGTATCAATACTATCAACTTCGTCTAAAAGCGACACGATGTATCAAACCATTGTGTACGCCCAAGCACACATAAGAGAGATGACGTCGGGTGGGGCTAAGTTGCAATATGTCGTACTTAACCAAGAAGATTATAGAGTCTTTAAGGAAGAATGTACAGAACGTTTCAGTGATCAAGTGTTTCCACAAGATAGATTGTCCGGTAGCGTTAAGATTCGTAACACAAAAATTGTACCTAACTACAATAAAGATATACAGTTATCGTATGGCGTAGTGTCTTCTGAATTTGCATTGCCTATTAGTAGAACGGTGGTGGTCTTGGTATGACGAATTATCGCCTAGATTTTAGAACACTGAACGAAGCTAAACAAGATATTAAAAACAGCCATATTCATGAGTTAGATATTGTCATCCGGCTTGGTATACTTTACAAGCAGATGACTAAGAGATGGCCGGAAATCGAACCAACAGGTGTTGATTTCACAGGAGGGTTCATAGAGGATGATAAACTCATCACATCTCAGCCAGATTTTTTGTTTGACCATCAGCCACTAGAGGTCACGAGGGCAGACAAGGTTTGCGTTCGGTGTTTTCATCAAAAAGCCAACAAGGCACGGCGATATCTTAAAGACAACAACGCAAATCTTGTGTTTGCCAATGGTTATAAAACTGATAGCCCAATGGTATTATGGCTAACACCAGATAAGGTCACACAATATACCGACTTAGCAGTAAAAACCTATGGCACATTACAATTTAGAGGCTTCGGCTATAAGGACTCGTACAGGTACAACCTTGATTGGTTTAAAAATATGAGATGGTGGCCATTGCCAGAGCTTACTGAAGATCTGCCTGAGACATACGTTTCATTATTGAAGGCGGTTGTGCATGTTTAGCATATCTAAAGTATTGCCAGATCACGAGATATACCACTGCTTATTCAAGAATCATGATGTTATGTGTTTTGCGTTAATGCGTATACTGCACGCGGAAGCCACGTCAGCCACATACGTGCTTACACTAGAGAGATGTATTCTAGATCACATTAGTAAATACGGTAAATTTGATTATCCGTCAAAATGGTCTGGCTTCAGCATCCCTAGTGAATGTGTGATAGAGTTTTATCATAACTACCAAAATTCGCTAGGAGAGGCGGAACAAATATTTTTCAAAAAACTAGCTAAAAAAATTCCACACTGGCAAGATGGAATATATTCGCTAATCGCCTCTAAAAGTTCGTATAATATACTGAACCACGAAATTGCACATGGGCTATATTATACATGCGACGAATACGAAAAAGGTATGAACGATCTTTTGCGTCAAACAACATGCCGTAGGAAGCTGAAAACACAGTTGGGCAGACTAGGTTATCATCATAGCTGCGTAGACGATGAAATACAAGCATATTTAGCAACCTCATCTGATCTAGCATTATACGATATCTTTAAGGTTGGCAAAATCGCAGAATACGCCCAACCATTTAAAAGACTTTTTAGGAGTTATAGATATGGTTATTGAAGCAGAGATACGTCGTGTGTATAAATGCTATAACAAGAAATGTGGTTGTAAAATTAGCGTGGTGCAAAAAGCTACAGATGAATGGCTAACGACATGTCCATTCTGTCATCAAGAAGAGCTATATGTAGAATCGGGACAAATGAATCTGTCTGTAGCAACCGATACACATACGCCAAAAACACTCGGCATGTTGGCGTCTAAGAATACAGAACACAAACTAAAAACAGGCGAGATAACCCACGATTCCAAACAGCGTCCATGGTGGCGAAAGAAAGACAAGGTGGATTTTGACGTTCTTAAGAAACCAGACCAATACATTTTCGAAGGTAAAAAATGAAGCATTATAACAAAGGTGATGATATTGTGGTTTGTTGTCCAGCGTGTAACACAAGACTTGTGAACGCTGTGATCACAGAAACTAACGACGACAGACTAGAACAGGGCATGAGTGAGCAATTTATGCGTATTGTTGTGAAGGAATGCTTTGTGTGTCACAACAAGGATATTTCTAGTGATATCATTAGTGGCTCGGTTGCGACGTGTGGGGCGTCTACTAGTATCTTTTTTACCGATATGGAGTATGCACGAGAAAAAAATCTCATTACTTTTCGAATTGGAGTAGACAAAGTTGAAAAAGACCATAAGTAAGCGATCGGCTGATTTAAAAAACTGCGTAACACACCTAAACAAAACAAAAAATGACGCATTAACATCCAAAGCTGGTATAACCTATGTCAATATGCTTGGCGTGGATGATGACACCATGGATGATACGTCATGCGTGGCCAAACGATCTGCTAGTATTGTCAACAATAACATTGTAACACACTACTTTGTTAAAGCATCTAGTGGTGGCATGTTTTACAACCCGCAAGATAAAAGCTTTAGGGGCCAATTAGATTCCAAAAGGGCAGCCGTTGGTGTCAATAAGTTTAAGCTTAAATTTGTGTCTAAATCAGCATACGATGCCTATATCAAGTTTCTACAAACAGGACAAACTAGTTTTCTTATGCAAGCACAAAGGAGCTAAAGATGGACACAGACCAACTAGTCACAGAGCTTAAAACCAAGATTACTAAGATTCTTAACGACAACAGTCGTATTACATTTGTTAAAGGTGAGAAAAGCCAAGCAGCTACGGCTAGAAGAGTACAGAAACTTATCGATGAATACGTTGACAAGATTGTCTCACTTGAAGATACGCCTTCTATATCTGGACCCATAAGGCCAAATTCAATTAAAAACTGCACTGTTGAACTAGTGAAGGGTAAACCCAAAAATCGTGGTGGCACAGTCATGACCAAAGAAATGGCTATTAAAGGCGACGAGATTCGCGGTACTAATCCTTGATAGGGGCAATGATGATTTGGCAAGCAACATCAAAAAGTGGTCAAGTATATAGTGGTAGCTGCAAAGATAAATCATGGGCAACATTTGCACAACAGCGTACCGAGAGTGTCAGTGGAGACCCAATTGTTAAAGTGACGATCGTGCTTGATGGCAATATAGCTACTATTGATAATAATGCAGATGGATACTTCATCATTAAGAAGGCGTCGAAGAAATTTTATGACCCTAATACGTATAACGTGATTGGCTTGGGTTATTATAGAAGTGCTGATGGTAAGGTACGTATTAAATGGTATAACATGAACACGCTGATGCTTAATAGTGTAGAAGTTAGAGATGTATCGAAATGTCATCTTGGACTCTTGATCAATGGCTAAAAGTACCGAATGGATGGATATGACGCTTCCGTATAATCACAACGGTAGATGGAGCAAGAAAATCAAATCTATCTTTAACCCACAAGCCATGGTGACGTGGCCTCAGTTTATTGCAGAATGTGTGATTTTTTGGCGATCTAAAATCATTAAAACATTTCCCAAAATAACATACGGCCCAGGATGGAGTGATGCTCTTGCGAGACAAGTAAGACAGCTTAATCAACAAGCGGCAACAATCTGCAACTATTTTCCACATCCAGATGATGAACCCCTGGTGTACTCTGCCTTTAAGAATTACATTAGAGCTAATCGTGTTATGAAAATAGGACAATATCGCAAGGTTAGAACGACCAAAGATGGTAAGTGTAATATCACACAAGACGAAAAAGATGTTGTCAAGGGTATCGCCAAAGAACTATTGCGATTGACTAATCAACGTGCAGCAGTGACCAACGCAGCAACGAAAAATAAAACACAGACTACCGAGCCTATCTTTAAGAAATCCTCTGGTAGTGCCAGTATCTTCGATAAGCTCAAGAGCCTAGAAGGCTAACTATTATTACAGGTGTATTGATGGCTAAGACCGCCGGACCATATCGTATCGGTTTGGATCAAATCATAGACGAACTGAAGAGTCGAGAAACAATTCCGTGTACCATGTCGCTAGATGTAGCACTTGGAGGCGGGATGCCACGTGGTGCTACTGTTTTAATCGCCGGAAAGGAGAAATTAGGCAAAACCACACTATGCCTACAGTACGGTGCTAACGCACAACGCCTATTTGGTGCCAAGGTGTTTTACTTCAATATTGAAGGACGTTTAACTTCGCACGTCACAGAACAAATCACTGGCTTACAAACATCACAAGATAAATTCGAAGTGATTATGGGACCGCCCATTTTCAACGCAGACGGAAAGCGTGTTGGAAACAAAAAGCTAGACGCGGGACAATGGTGGACAATGATTGGTCAGTGCATCACAGATTCACCCGGATCTGTGATCGTGGTAGACTCTATTGCCAACATGGCTACAGACAGAGAAATCGCAGAGGGTATGGGGTATCAAGGCCGTGGCGACAAAAACAAGTTTGAGTCGCAATTTGCAAGGCTTTACGGCGACATGGTTATTGCGAATGAAGTCACGCTGTTCTTGATTACGCAATTACAAGCAAATACATCTGGATATGGTGCGGCACAACAGATGAAGGTTGGTAATCAAATTAAGTATCAAGCGGACGCTATTCTGTACGGTACATCTGCCAAGAAATGGGAAAAGAAAGATGGACGCATTCTTGGGCATGATATGTGTTACACTATTATACATAGCCCCAATGGGCCACCGCACGTCGACGTGGAAATACCTTTAAGGTATGGCACAGGTATCGACTTGGTTGCTGATACTATTAATCACGCGATTAACTGGGGACTGATTGAACGAGCGGGTGCGTGGTATAAGATCCCATTTGTCAATCAAGATGAAGAAATGGTCTATACCGAAATAGCAGACGGCACTGACAATATAAAGTTACAGGGAGAAGTGAACGTCCGCAATTTCTTCATTAAGCACGAAAGCTGTCTTAGGACACTAGAAACCACACTAAGGGCTAGGATATTTTGATGCAGTTTTTTGATCTTAATGGTAAAGTGGTTAAAATAGATATACGACAGTCCAAACATCCACGAAGAAATGTAAGCAAATCACAACTACAAACAAAAGTAGGAGAGGTTTTAGACAACTTATACCCACACGATAGTGTATTAGAAGAATTTTTTCTACCAGGATCAAGACTTAGTGTTGATTTTTTCATTCCTAGTCGGTCGTTGGTGATAGAAATACAAGGCGTTCAGCACGATCAGCATGTAGAATTTTTTCATGGCAAAAGAGAAACAAGCTTAAAATTCGGTAAACAACAACAACGAGATAGACAAAAAGCGTATTGGTGTGAGCTTAACGGTTTAAAGTTTGTGGAAATACGTTCAGAAAAGGACATCGATCAACTTTATGAATGATAACGAATATGCGGAATTTAAAAAGTTGATGCAAGCGACAGAAGAAGAATTGGCAAAGTATCTAGAACACACGGGCGTCAACAACAAATACAGCATCGAAGAACCAGAGTACCTCACAATGGACGCAGGAACACTAAGACGCAAGAGTCCTGTCGATCTTGCTTCAGGCATGTTTCAGTTGGCACAATATGCTATTTACATACAAAAATGTATCAATAAACAACAAGCGTGGCGAAAGTGGCTTTTGTTTAAACGAAATGAAGTTGCGGCTGTAGCAATAGACGAACTGGGGGATGGATATGGATGGAATGAACGACGTTTCGTAGCAGAAAGTAGACATCCATTGTGCAAGAGAATCAACAAATATCTAGCCATGGTGGAAATGAAAATCGCCTCATTATATGACATTAGTGCACACACCAAGACCATGATAGACACACTTAGAGATATGAAATTCGCACTACACCAAGAAAGTAAGGTTGCAGAAAATGAATAAAGATGAGCTAGTTCAAGGGTTGAAGTTAATTAGACAAGGCATCTTGTCAGACGATATGCAATTGGTATGCAATGGATATAACATGATTCTGCATGATAACTTACAACCAATCAGGAAGACGAATCCTATCGAAGAATGGGTCTTAGACGATCTTCGTAGTGCAGTCATCGAGACTACAGAAATTGCAAATGCAAGCACTTTGCCTACACCATCGACACCAACGGTGGATTTCAACCAAAAGACTGTCAAAGAACTTAAGGAAATGCTAGAACAAAATGGGTACACCACTAACGAGCTTAAGAAGAAAAAGTCTGAGCTTGTTAAAATGGCCGAAGAGGTCGTTGGCCGTCAACCAGAACAGGAAGTGTCGTCTGTGAGTTGTGTCCAAAATGGTTTAACTGTTGTGCAGGTTGAGTTTGATCCAGAAGAAGCCGCTCGCAATGCGGCTATGGCAAAAACCAAGCCGACCAGAAATAAAATCAATAGAGAGCAATTCCAAAGGGAGGATGGAGACGTTAGACTGGATAGGCGATATAAGGACAGCAGACCGCCAGATTTTCAAACACAACTGAAGAGAATGTCTAAAACTACACGCCAAGATGGCCCACAGGTGATCACGTCTTAAAGGGATATAACTCATGACTGATCATGCGGTTACGGACATAGCAGCAGAGCGTATTGTATTAAGCAACATTATCTACGGCGGCAAAGATGGCATTGTTGACGTAGAAGATATTGTAGATGCCACGGATTTTTCATTAGCTATTAACTCCGTGCTCTTTACGACACTAAAGCATTTGTCAGAGACGGATGGCTTTGAAAGATTCACCTTCGATAACATCTTAATGCAAGCGAGAGCATTGGGATTTGCTAAGGTAGTAGATCAGAAAGAGAACAAGCAATATATTGAATTACTCACTAAGGCTGCTGATAATGCAGATAATCCAACACTATTCGCGGCCAAGGTGAAGAAATGTGCAATTATCAGAGAATTATGCCAACAACACGATAAGGCGATTCGACATCTAACTAAGATGACAGGCACAGAAGCTATTGAAGAGATCCTCAATACTTCTGCAAGTTACGTAGAAGACTATGTTAACGGTGTACATACAGACTCACAGACGGTTGATATTGGTTATAACATTGCCGAGCAACTTGAAACCATTCTGATTTCTGAGCCAGTGACACACGTTGGTTTGCCTACTGGCTTTCCTATATGGGATGAGGCGGTCGGTAATGGTATCCGCAAAGGCACGGTGCATGTCATTGGTGCTCGTCCGAAGGTTGGTAAATCATTTTACGCCGCAAATGTTGGCTATAACGTTGCAGCGAAGTACAAGGTGCCTGTTTTATATCTCGATACAGAACTGACAGAAGCATATCAGCAAACTAGATTAATCTGTATGGCGTCTGGCTGCCCCCTGACACTGTATGAGACTGGTATGTGCAAAGACAGTCCGGACCTCGTAAAGAGGCTCAGGGAGGCAGCAGGGCTGCTACAGAGCATACCGTTTGGGTATCATTCTGTGGCGGGGATGGAAATTGCACAAATGATGTGCATTATCAAACGATGGCTGTCTAAAAAAGTAGGCTTTAATAGTAACGGCAAAGCTAATGATTGTTTAATTATTTTAGACTATTTGAAGCTTATGAACAAAAACGACCTTAGCTCATCTACGCCGGAGTTTATTGTTTTGGGCCTTATCTTGACAGCGTTACATAACTTCGCGGTGCAATATGACTTACCCATTTTGACATTTGTTCAGTTAAATCGTGATGGTATTGACGGAGAAGATACTAGTGTAGTTGCAGGATCAGATAGAATTCTTTGGTTGGCATCGTCGTTGTCGATTCTGAAAAACAAAAACGATAATGATCAAGCCATGGGCTGTGGTGCAGAATTTGGCAATAAAAAGCTTATCGTGGTTGAAACAAGGCAGGGTGGTGGTTTCGAGGTAGATAATGACTATATTAATCTGATTGGCAGCTTGAGACCGCATACTAAACCCAACGAAGCGACAGGTCGCATCATAGAAGGAAACCTATTCAGTGGATGTGTTAACGGCGGATAAAACTGATCCTATGCTCCTACAAGAAATTAAGGAGCATTGCGGCGAACGCTTACTAGAGCTATTGGAACAATTAGGTGTGGATACTTCACACGCCGTTGTGAATGATAGAGAGTTGCGTATGTCGTGTCCCATCCACGAGGGAGATAATGCCTCTGCCTTTTGTTATAACTTCAATACTAATCTGTGGTTATGTTTTACCGCTGGCTGTCACCAAACATACCAACCCGATATTATTGGACTAGTACAAGCATTGCTGCAGAAAAATGGCAAACTGCACGACTTCAGGACAACCGTCAATTACCTTATGAATTTTCTTGGTATCGCAGAAAGTAGCTATAAAACCGATTTGCGTTTATTTGGCGAAATCAGCCAGCTTAAACGTAAAGCTAGTCAAAATCAGCTAGAACAACAAGATGGTGTTATGTATCCATTGTCAATCATGGACAATGTTGAACCAAGTAGATATTTCTTAGATATGGGATTTGAAGAACGCATCCTACGTCATTTTTACATAAGTGATTGTTATACAAAGTATAAACCAATGTATATGAGAGCATTTGCCCCCGTGATTAATACGCTTGGCAATGCAATCGTTGGCTTTACAGGTCGTACGCTATACCCACTTTGTCATTTATGCGGCGAATATCATAGGCCAAATGCTGGATGTCCTACAGAAAATCACCTTGTCAAAGCTACTCCGAAGTGGAAACACATAGGATTTCAGTCTGGCAGAGTGATGTATAACTTTCACGAAGCTAAATCATTTATTACAAGAACTAGAACAGCGATCATAGTAGAAGGACCAAAGGATCTGTGGTGGTTAAAGCAACACGGCATAGATAACGCTATCGGTATTTTTGGACTGAATTTGACCAACAAACATATTGAAGACTTGTTAAAATGTGGTACCCATAAGATCGTAATGTGTTTAGATAATGATAAATACGGTCAGTTGGCCATACACAAAATTCAACACCAAACACAGAATCTATTTCAACTTAAAGATATCTCAACCATTATCGATAAGAACTCAGACGTTGCTGATATTTCCACAGAAGACATGTATCAGACATTTATACCTAGATTAATGGAGTTATAATCAGTGCCGAAAAGAATTATTGTATTTTCAGGGAAAAAGCAGTCTGGCAAATCCACCGGGGCTAAGTATTTATTCGTACAGATCTTTAATGAGATTATGCGTGGTAGACAGTTAGATAATCATGTGCGTGCTGAGTTCGTTAAGTCTGGCACAAGACACATTGTATCAATCATAGATGGCAACACACCTACCCATTATGATTTTGATTATCAAAATGATGAGATTCTTAAGCTATACGATACATGTGGGATTCGAGTATGGAGCTTTGCTGATCTACTGAAGTCTTTTTGTATTAGCTGTTTTGGCATAGATGAGATGCAGTGTTACGGCACAGACCAAGACAAGAATGAATCTATTCATATCAATTGGCAAGACATAGCTAACGTGCTAGACCTAGAAACATTGAGCATCGATTTTAATAGCTATAACAAGAAACTGACTGCAAGACAATTCTTAGTGCTTTTCGGAACGCATATATGTCGTGCCATCGACCCTAACTGTTGGGCACGTGGGTTGTATAATACCATTCAGGCATCAAAATATAAGTACAACCTGATTACCGACGCCCGCTTTCCTAATGAGGTTACACTAGGGACAGAGATTGGTGCCAAATGCATTAGATTATTGCGTGATCCATACAACGGAACGGGCAAAGACGAGGCGGAAGTAGCACTAGACCACTTTCCCTTGGGTGAATATAGCTTCGTTGTTAATAATAAAATGTTATCAATTGAAGACAAAAATCGTGAGTTAGATACAATATTTTATCAGTTAGTGAACAATGGATATCTCTAGAATTAGTGCTTCGTCATACCAAGTGTACGATGACTGCCCCTGGAAGTGGTTTCTGAAATACAACCTCTTTCTGCGTGAGGGTGGTTCTGCTGCTACTGTCATGGGCAATATGGCACATAAGTTTTTACAAATACTTAGCTTAGCAGCTATCAAACAAATACCATCAGACAACCCTGTCTGGGATTTTGATAAGTTGTGGCATAAGGTTTTTAACCACTACCACAAACATCAAACCATAGAAGCCTCCATGATTGATAGCACTAAGCTAAATAAGATTATTAAGTGTTTAGATCAACTACTGCTTGGTGAATATAGCCCGATCACTACCAAAACGTTATCCGCAGAAGAACACTTCGAGATTGATATTCAATTACGCAAAACTTATACAAAAATACGACTAAATGGTTTTATCGACAGAATAGATAAGATATCTGACGACACCATTGAGGTCATAGACTATAAGACTGGCGTGCGAAGGTCATATGGCAAATCTACGAAAGACAAACACGACGTCTTGTCATTGTATGATGAAATTCAACCAAGGATGTATCATTATGCAGCCTCACAGTTGTATCCGTGGGCGACAAACATTCTAGTGACGTTTATTTATATCACCGATGGCGGTGCATACACGGTGCCTTTTACTAAAGACGATCTAAGCACCACTCTGACACTTATTAAGAATCGGTGCAATGAAATTTTAGATAACAACCAACCGGAACGCAATATTACTTGGAAATGCAAAAAGCTATGCAATTTTGGTAAAAGCGGTATGTGTCAAAAAGTATGGAACGAAGTACAGACATGTGGTTGGGATTTTGTTAAGATCAAGTACAACGTACTTAGGGATTATCACAATGAGATGGTCAACATTAGAACTGAATCAACTAATCGAAAATAAACTACGAAATCTGTGGCAAGAATGCGGTTATACACAACCTTGTCCAAGTGCCAAGGTAGAATGTAAAGACAATGGTCGCATCAGTGTGGCTGCACGAGATAACAATAATATATGTTTTACTTGGACATTTAGAACCACAGATCTTTT
>Ga0172381_10004544_pt1 | contig 14326 bp, 18 predicted proteins | sample Leawel6488metaG_FD_119754 | JGI IMG/M metagenome (GOLD analysis project Ga0172381, IMG submission 119754) | Leachate microbial communities from a municipal landfill in Southern Ontario, Canada - Leachate well 64-88 metaG | ecosystem: Engineered > Solid waste > Landfill > Unclassified | place... | reverse complement strand
GGAAGGATTTAGAATGAAAGCTCGTATGTTTATTTTAATGCTCCTGTGTATGGTAGTGGGCTGCATGCCATTTTCATATGAGAGGGTTAATTCAGTTCCTAATTATCCGGAACAGAAGATATGGAAGTCCGCGCAAATAGGCGAAACCGTTGAAAAAAATACAGGTGAAACTATCTTCACGGCTTTTGATGTTCTGTTTTATGATGGATTTATAGTAACTCAAAACTTCCAGCGAAAACCGGAGCATATGATGATTTATCGGCCTCTCCTTACCGGAGACAAGCTAAGAATTATTGGGAAAACCGACAGCGGATATTTTGTATTGGACGGATCGCAGCATAAGTCATATGGGCAAGAGTGGTATTGGAACTATTTATCGACGGAAGACGGCAATCTTTGCGGCTCCATAACGGTTACCTATATGGTTAAAATGTTTGACGAAGGTTGCTTCAAGATGTTCAACAAGCAAAAAGTGGACGTGAAGGGAATTCACCAGCAGGAACTGCTTTACAATGGCAAATCCGGCCAAACTATCAAAATTGCCTACCGTGAATTCGTCAAAGACATGGCTCGCCCTTCTTACTTTCAAGACCTCACATATGACTTGTCCGAATCGAAAACGATTAGCTTTAAAGGCATTAAGCTTGATGTCCTTTCGGCAAGCAATTCATCTATAAAATTCAAGGTGCTGGAGTCAAATATAGCGTTCTGATAAAGAACTGCGACAGGAGTATAAACCCGCTTCGGCGGGTTTTTTATTGTCACTTCTAATTCATTTTTAACTTGACTATAAGTCAATTATGAATTATCATCCCCCCAACATCAACACAAACAATCAGGTCTTTGGAACAAAAACCAACAATGACGAAACATAAAAAAGAAACGACAGGAGCGAACATGGAAGACATAGATTACGTCATTCGCATCGAACGGGACGAGGCCTCCCCCGTCATTGCAGAGGTGCTTGCAAATCTGAAAAAAATCGAGGCGCTTCACTCGGAAAATTCGCGGCTGCTTCGATCAGTCCTTGCCGGGAAATCCCTTGAAGCGGTTCCCTGCGGAAACGAATCCCGTCCCCTTGACGGAGATAGAAGCCCCGCATGACGGGCACTTGAGTTTCTTGCCGTCGGGAAGTTCGCTCAAGAGCTTTTCGATGCCTTGACTGCACTTTGGACATTTAATCTTAATTTTTGGTTCCACAAGCCTTTCCTCCTCTGTTTTTGGTTGCCCTAGTAAAACAACTATTAACACGGGGAAAGGCTGAAAATAAAGCAGTTCAACACTCCCAAAACGCCCGCTCACTACAAAGGCCGCGTGAACTCGCAGAGGGTTTCAGAGCCAAGCGGAGCGGCGCCGATCCGGCGGGAAAAGACATCCCCAAAAGCCGGGTAGTAGGAGGCCACGGATGCGGCAGCGGAAAGTCATCATTCTAATTTTATCTTAAGGGAAAGGAGGGGCAAGCCATTGTTTGAAACTGCGCAAAAAACATTACAGGAAGCGGCTGCGGCAATGCGGCAGATTGTTGTGAAGGATGCCGACGAATACTGTCAAGGTCTTGAAAAGATATTCAAGAAAATGATGGAGCTGATCGGCGTGGTGAAAAGCGGCGACGCCTAATCGCCTTTCTTATCCATTTCGCTAATGATCGTCACAATTGAGGCATAGGCATCCTCAATGATCGTAGACGACGCGCCCTTGTGGACGCTTGATGCGGCAGCCGCCTTCGCAATTTCAATGGCTGCTTTTAATGCAAAAGATTTTTGTTCGGATTTTGTCATGTCAAATTCCTTTCTGATGGGAATAGACAGCAGTCGTTAGGCATCCTTCGGCGATGCAATAACATGAAAAATAAAGCGATTCAACTACCGAAAGGGGGCGATCATCTTCACAACATCATAGCAGACGCGGAATATTGGTGTACGGGGCGGCTCCGGCCGCTCCGGTTAAAAGGAGGCGGCATGTTTATTCAGGGATTTTTCACAGGCATATTTTTTACGCTCATTGTCGTCTGGATCAAAACGAGACACGAACAAGCGCTGATAGATGAGGCGCGGAAAAGAAGGAAATGAGGGGCAGCGGATATGCGGCGCCTGTTAGGGATCCAGTGCAAAGCGTCGATGGTGATCGTTTCCTCCGTGTGCGGCCGAACGATGCGCAGATATAAGTCGATACTGGCGTTTAGAGGAATTACGGCTGGCCATGAGATCGCATTCATAACCTGTCCACGTTTCCACGGGTGGCAAGCTGCCCCGTAACCCCCAACGGAAAGGAGGCCGTCAAAAGTGCATTAGCCTGAAGTAGTTAGACGCGGAATAGTAACGACAGGGGCGGCGAGAGTCGCCCCACTAAAAAGGGGTTGAGAATGGAAACTTTAGAAGAGTTGGTCGCGCAGCGGAAAGGGTATAAATATCTAAGCAAGGACGGCGTAAGTCCTTATCAAGATTTTCAATACAATCTTCGAAGTAAAAAAATAATGAGATTCCCGCTTGACGAACACCCCGAACATGATTGCGGAGAAGGATGCAATTTAGCAACATTGAAGTGGATTGCCGATAACTGCCTGAAACTCGACGGCGTGATTGTTGAATGCACGATACCGGAAAACGCCAAAATCATCGTGCCCCACAAATCAGACGGCAAGTTTCGCACGGACGCGATCCGATTTAGCAAGATTCACAAGGTTGAATCAGCGTTCCCTGCGCTCAAAGGGTTTCAGAAACACCTCGCCGCATATAAGCCGATCAATCCGATCCAGACCGAAGAAATGCCTGCCCCTGATAAAATTAAGCCCATCTTGTTAAGGCTCAGGAATCAGGTCAGGAATCAGGTCAGGAATCAGGTCAGGGATCAGGTTGGGGATCAGGTCGGGAATCAGGTCAGGAATCAGGTCTGGAATCAGGTCTGGAATCAGGTCAGGGATCAGGTTGGGGATCAGGTCAGGGATCAGGTCAGGAATCAGGTCAGGGATCAGGTTGGGGATCAGGTCGGGGATCAGGTCAGGAATCAGGTCGGGGATCAGGTCAGGAATCAGGTCTGGTGCATTGCTTATTACGCAATAAAGCTCTTTATGAATTTACCGTACGAACATCCTGCATTCGATTTGATCCGCCTCGGCGTAATCGCCGTGAATGTCCTTGGAAAATTCAAGATTTTCGGCAAGGGCGGAAAGTTCTTGGGCGAATTTGATGAAAGCGAGGTCAAATAACATGCCAGTCGGAATCCACATCCCCAAGACCTGTCTCTCCTGCGAATGGCGCGTTAATTGCCCGTTCGTAGCAATGGAGAGCAAGTGCGCACTCGTTAAGGCGGATAAGTTCTTCAACGCCTCCGACATCCCCTGCTTAATTATAATCGCCCTCTGCGTAATCGGGCTGCTGCTGCCGGTGATGGGGGTGCGGATTTAATGATCCGCGAACTCACTCCCCTTGAGGACTACTGCTACACGGAGGACTTAGACCCAGAGGAGCCGCAGGAGTGCCCGAGGCTGGAGGATTGCGCGGAGAGCGGCAGGAAGAGTTGCGGAGGGTGTCGGTGGAGGAGAGAAAGATGATTTATTCAGTTACCGAAGTGCTGCAGCCATGGGCTGACTTTTCTCATGTCCCGCCAGAACGCCTTTTCATGGCCAGCGAACGCGGAACGGCAGTTCATGACGCTTGCCTGATGAAGACCGCAAGAGGAATTCCCGCCATCGGCATAGATGAAGAGTGCGCCGGCTACGTCGAGAGTTTCCAGAAGTGGTTTGATCATTTCGTTGACAGAGTTTTTTTTACCGAAGAGCGGCTCGTTGACGTCAATTTAGGGATAAGCGGCCAAATCGATTTATTTTGCAAAGCCAAAGACGGGACCTATCCGATTATTGATCTAAAAACGCCAGTCACTAAAAACAAATCGTGGCGGCTGCAGCTCGCCGGATACAGGCGGCTAGTCATTCAGGACCATCCCAGCATTCCGGAATGGTTAATCAAGACCGGCTCATTGCGGCTCGATCCGAAAGGAAAAGCCCCGAAAATGGACTGGTACAAACAAGATACCTACCTGAGGGACCTTAACTATCTACTGCAGGCTTTGAATCTTTATCGTTATTTTCATTCATAGGAGGTTTTATGGAAATGGATTTCGGAGCGGCCTTAACCGAAAGGCCGAAAGAGGAAATTGTAGACGCTCAGTATGAGACGGCGAAGGAACTCGCGGCGTCTGGGCCAGTCTTGTCGCTTGTCGTGGTGAAGCCTTCGTTTGATGAGTTTGCGCTTGTAGTAGACGCGAAAATCAAAGAGGCCCAGGATATTGTCGTCAATAGCGACGCCTCGCAGAAAGCAGCCGTTTCTCTCGTGGGGACCGCTAAGAAGGCAATCAAGGAAATCGACGCCAGGAAGAAATCTCTTCCTTCGTACAAGGAGGCTAAAGACTTTCTCGATTCCCTGAATTCATTCGCCTCTGGCTTAACGGAGAAGTTTCAAAAGATCGTTTTGGCGGCGGACCCGAAAATCAAGCAGTACATGGCGAAAGTCGAACTCGAAAGGAGGGAGCAAGAACGGAAGGCCAGGGAAGCGACTGAAGAGCTGCAGCGCAAACTTAATGCCGAGGCTGAAGAGAAAAACCGCCTCGCCCGGGAAGAGGCTGCCAGGAAAGCCGAAGAGGAAGCGAAGGCGCGTCAGGCTTCGGAAGCCGAGATCGAAGCTGCGAAACGGAAGGCCGAAGAGGAAGCGAAGAAGAATGAGATTCAGGCCCCGACTGTTTTGGCCCCTTCCATTCCTGCAGCGGATACAAAAGTCAGGACGGACGGCGGAACTTTAGCTTTTACGAAGAAGCCGTGGACGTTTGAAATAATCGACGCCGAAGCGGTCCCCCGCGAATACTGCAGTCCCGATCCCAAAAAGATACGCGAAGCCGTGAAAATGGGCGCCAGGGAAATGGCAGGCGTCCGGATCTTTGAAGACATTCAAATGAATTACAAATAGGAGGTTTTATTTATGGCTACGCAAAATCTGCCAGCCGTGCAAAAGGCGGCAAACATAAGAAAGCTTTTAGACCAATCGCGCCGGCAGCTTGAAATGGCATTGCCGAAACATTTGACCGCCGACCGCCTTTTGCGAGTCGCAATGACGAGCATCCAGAGGACGCCCAAGCTTCTCGATTGCTCTCAGAAGTCCTTGCTTGCCTGCATCATGACTTGCGCCCAGCTCGGACTCGAACCCGACCAATTTTTGGGTCAAGCCTATCTCGTTCCCTTTGGCGACACCTGTACTTTAATCCCTGGATACCGAGGTTACATTTCTTTGGCTCGAAGGTCCGGCGAAGTTCAATCGGTTTCATCCCAGGCCGTTTATGAAAAGGATCATTTTATTTTGCAGTACGGCATCGACGAAAAGCTTGAGCATGTTCCCTATGAGCCGAGCGACAAGGAGCTTGAGGAAAAAGAACCGAGAGGGGCTTTCAAGGGCGCATACGTCATTTTCAAGTATAAAGACGGCTCTTATTCCTACGATTACATGGGAAAGAGTGAAATTGACAGAATCAGAAAAAGATCGAAGGCGGCGAATGATGGACCGTGGGTGACGGATTATGCGGAAATGGCGAAGAAGACTGTCATCAAACGTCATGCGAAGCTTGCCCCTTTATCCGTGGAGTTTCAAAGAGCCGTAGCCCTCGAAGATAGAGCCATGGCGGGAGAGTCGCAGGATGATCTTTTGGCCATAGAGGACGGGGACGATGAAACGATTATCGACGCCACGCCGTCTACGGAAGATATTCTTAAATCATTCGAGGACAGCATCCCGAAAAATACAGACCCCGCAATTCTCGAACAGTTCCTCGAAGCGACGGCAAAAAGCAACAAAGCGACGGTTGAGGCGGTCAAGATCGACGCGGCGAAAGATCCGGCGAAGTTCTGGAAATATTTTGCAGCCTACCAAAAACAGGAACAGGCAAAAGCCGGCAAGCCGCCCGAGCACGAAGAAATGGCGCCGGCGGCCTGTCCCAACAATCCCGAGAACGTCTACACGAAGGCATATTGCGACAAGTGCAAGACCCGCGAAGGGTGCCCCGTGTGGGGATAACAGGCACCGACGAGACTGGCCAGGAAATCATCGTGCCGGTGAAAGGATAACTAACCACCCCTAGAAAGGAGAAAAGAAGTGGAAGGAGAAGTATTAGTTTTATCGCTGGAGAATCTTGGAGATGGGGCCGCCATTGAGCGGTTCGATTTAGCCCTCCAAGAAGTGTTGAATAATATTCAGGACGTGAACACGGACGCGAAAAAAGCGAGAAGCGTCACCCTGAAAGTCACGATCACGCCGAACGAGGATAGGCAAATCGGGAATTTGAGCGTGGACGTAAACGCGAAGATAGTTCCCATTACGGCATTCAAAACAACCGTATTCATGGGGAAAGGCTCAGACGGCGATGCTGTGGCCGTCGAGAAAGGCAAAGAGCAAATGCCGTTATTCCCTGGCGAAAAGAAGGACAGCGGCATGGAAAGCAAAGTTTATCCGCTCAAGAAGGAGGCGTTATGATTAAGGCGTTCGTAGATAGAATTTTAGATTTAGCCAAACCTGAACTTATCGCAATCGACGCTGTTCAGTATTCTTCCAAACCCCTTCACCGCGTCACGCCTCCGCGCGCTGCGGCCCTCTCGGTTCATACGCTCACGGGACTCGCGGACTACATCACGGAGGAGCTAGACCCGCTTGATTTTGTCGGCTCATTCGCCCTTCATATTGTTGATGCTTGCCAAGTATCCCTTATCGCAAGCTATGACGAGACGTACCGAGATCGCGAATGCTTTATCAGTGCAAAGCCCATTGCCGAAGACGATCCCTTCCGCTTCAGTCAGTTCATGGACGTTGAGAATTTCATCATCGGCTTGCAGTCGCAGTTCGTCAGGGATGAGACCGTCGAGTCCGTCCTGAAAGTTGTCGGCAACATCAAAGATAAAGCCGTCATGAGCTACGGAGACAATGGCATCACGCAATCAGTGACGGCAAAGGCCGGCATCGCCCTGTCAAAAGAAATCCCTCTTCCGAACCCGGTAACGCTTAGGCCCTACCGCACTTTTCTTGAAGTGGAGCAGCCGACATCGACGTTCATCCTGCGGGCAAGATCAGGGCAAGGAGAGGCGCCCCTGTGCGGTCTTTTCCTGGCTGACGGCATGCGCTGGAAGATCACGGCAATTCAAGCAATTAAGGCATGGTTGAAAGAACAACTCCCGAAGATGCGAATAATCGCTTAACCCCTTTAGCGGTAGACTTGGCCGCTCACGGGCGGTCAGGATGTACTGCTAAACGAAAAGGAAAAGGAGGCGCCATGACCCTGCCCCTGTACGCCGCAATTGACGCGCTGACCGCCGAGGTCGCGGAGAGAGATAAGGAGATTGAAAGGCTGAAGAGGTCTAATGCACTCAGAGGCCGAATAATTGACATCTATTGCGAAGAATTGCTTCCCTCTGTGATGAAAAGCGCCGACGAAGCTAAAGCCGAAGCGGGGAGGCTAAAGGCGGAACTGGCCGCAGAGAAAGAAACCTACCGCTGTTTTCATTGCGGATTCGTTGCCGCAACACGGGCTGAGGCAGAAGTGCATTTTGGAGACGAGAGCGGATTGCCTCCGTTATGCGTCGAGTGGGAAACGATGGACGATTCGGAAAGGGTTCACGCCTATCAACAAATGGAAATTGAGTTGGATGAAACGAGAGAAAGGGAAATGAAGGCCGGAACGGAGCTAGGAGCGGCAAGGGATCGCATCAAGTTTCTGGAGGACACCTACGGGAAAAACGTGATGGTCATGAGCCTGGACGCTTACAATACGCTGGTGGAACGCGCCGAGGGGAGGGAGTTTGCTAAGGCTGCACCAAATCCAAATAATCCAGAAATGGAAATAGACATTGGTCATATCGCAATGCCGCCGAAGGAAACCAAGACGGTTTATGTTTTGTCAGAGGAAGAAAAGGCTGCTTTCGATGAATACATGCGGCAGAATCATCCAAAGAAATTAGGGCAAGATATACCGATGAGTCCGCCGCCTTGTGAAAAGGCAATCCGACAAGCCGCCGAGGAGGAGCCGAAATGACTCTCATAATACCTGTTTGGATAATAAGCGTTTTGAAGGTTTTGGGCTGGATACTTCTCGGAATAATCGTTTTTGATAAATTAATGGGTCGATGGTTTGGCTGGTAAAGCCGTTTATTAGGTGGAAGAAGGAGGGAGTGATAGGGAGATGAGCTATAAAAGGTTTCGCTCGCGGCAAACAGAGAGGCAAGAGTTATTCTGCCATAATTGCAATCATTACGTGCAATTCGACATAGACCGCTCGAAAAACGGGAAATATGTTTTTAATTGCCCCGAGTGCGGCCATGAACATTGCCGAATAGTGCATGACGGCATAATCAGCGACGAAAGGTGGGAATCCCGCAACCCTGTCCCGCATGCAACTTTTTACATAGTTGCAGTTTCATCCACATCAACGAGCATAAACGCAAGCCATTCCCTTTATTACATAGCATCGGGAACAGCAACGTGCGCCTAGCCCAGGAAAATGATGCAAAACGCCGCGAAAAATAGTATGCCACACATCGGAGGCATTTCGATGAAGGGCAGCATCGGATTTCGCAAGACGAAAGACGGCGGATACTATTTCGTTTCGTGGTACATCGGGAAGAAGCAGTATAAAATCAGCCGTTATAAGGGTTTCATTTGTCGCACGAAAGACATGGCGCAACGGCTATTGTCGGTCATGCGCTCAGACGAGGAAAGCGGCTTCTTCTTCTCCGGTAACCTCGTCCAGATCGATTCCGATCAGATCGTCGTATTCGATATCCAGATCGAAGCCGCTTAAAGAGCAGGCGTTCGCGGCCGACATGACTTTGCCGGCGTCGAATGCCGCTTCCTGCTCGTACAAGGACAGCATCAATTTTTGATTCCAGGGCTTTTGCGTCGAGGCCATAAATTAATACTTTTCGGATGCTTGCTTCAGGTTCCCGTCGCCGGCTGCAGCGATCCGGAGCGATTCCTTCAATTTAATCGACTTAATCAGCACATTTTCAGGCCGCGGAATGATCTTTTTCCTCACCAGAACGGGCGTCCCTTCCGGCAGGCTCTTCCAGTCCGCTCCGTCCGCCGATGCCACGGTGACGGCTTTGTCAGGCCAAGCAGGATCGGATTCTTCGTCGATCTCATAATCCGATAGGATAATGCCGATAAGGGAGCGATCCGGTTTGTCTTCGTCGCCAACGGCTTGACTGCGCTTCATCTCCGAAAGTTGCGCGGCGGACGGATTGATTACGATAATTTCTTCTGTTTCGGGATCATATTTACCGAAGGGATGTGGAACTAACAAGGGCTTGCCGCCATTGCCGAAACAGGGATGATCCGGGGCTGCCGATGCGCACTTGACTTTTCTGGTTAATTTATCCCGCTTGATAAATATCCAGAATATTTCACCCGAAGAAGTGTGGTAGCGGAACTTCAAGGTTACTGATCCCGCTCCCTCGTCGGCGAACGTTATCTCTGCATAGGAGTGATAGGCAGTATTGATGCTTGACGAAAAGCCGTTGCATATTGAAGAAGACGAAACGGTCTTTGCATAGCCGTCGTTTGTAGAGGTTATTTTGACTTGCGGCCAGTGGGCGTATTCGCCGCCTGTAATTTCGACTAGCTCCGAAGAGCCGGCTACAAACGCAGCCTCAAAATAACTCGTCTTTAAATGCCCTTGCGCTATCGCCTCTCCGAATTGAATATTGTCGAAATAGACGCTGCCGGCGACGTCGGTATCGGTATAGCCGCCGATCAATAAGATTTTAAAAAAACGGGCGGTCGCCGGCGGCGTGAATTGCAGGTTGTAAGCGGTCTCGCTGGTCGGATTGGCGGTCGAAGAGTAAATGTCCGTGGAACTGACCGCTACTTTCGCGGCGGTATAGTAACTGATGCGGACGATGTTTTTCATGCCGGCTGCGCTGGCCCAGAGGATAAACGAAACGAAATAGGTGATCAGCTCCGAGCATCCGACGTAATCGCTTGTCAGATAGCCGCCGCCGTTTCCCGCTCCCCCGGGATGGATGAATTTCCACGACTTTGCGCCGTGCGCCGGAGAGGCGGTTTCAAATGCTCCGGATCCGCCCGGATAGAGAGATTTAGTCCAATTGTCGGGAACGCCGTCAGCGTCGGCGTCAGTCTCGAAGGACCCGTTTATCAACGCCGTTATCTCGCTGTATTCGCCATACAGAAAGGCAAAATTGTCCTTAATCTTGTCCATCAGCTCGGCGGTGATAAAAGCATCCTGCGCGGTTTCCGCAGCGGTCAATGCGCTGTAAGACATAGCTTGTCCCTTTCCCTACCAGATTTTATATCCATCGTCGTTGTTGCTCATCGTCTTGTTTGCGGTGCAAATCGCCCCGTATTCCCGCTCGGCCGCCGTCGCGGTCGCGTAGGATTTCGCCGAATAAGCCGTGGGCGCGATAATGCAATAACGCTTAGACGGCAGGCGCAGGCACTTAAGCGCAACTTTGTTGCCTTTCCGCTCCCGCTTCACGACCTGAAACGGGGCGTCTTCGAGGTCTTCACCCGATGCTTCCTGCAGTGCCGCCGTGCTTACCTTGACGTAATCGCCCGTATTGATGCTCTCGTCTTTAATCTCCAGATCGAAAGAGAGGAGAGGCATGGGGTCTTTATTTGCGCCCACGAGTCGGGATGCGGTATTTTGGGCGAATGCGGCCATAATCTCATCTGTTTCATATCCTTGCCTCAGCCATCGGCAATAGATAGTTTTTTCCGCTATCTCGTCGTATCCGTTCGTTCCCTCGCCGTCCGCGTCGATAACCACGTCGAGGCGGTTATAACTGCCGGGCTTGTCCTCGTCTTCGACCGCTTTCCGATCCCAATAGAGGGAAACGCGGCTGATTCGCGATTTTTGATTGAGGTCTACGGAAACAGAGCCGTCGATGAAGTTTTCCTCATCGCTGATTTCGACATAAGTCCGCTCCGGCTTGTTCGGCATATTCCGCCTGATCGTTATGCGCAGATCCTCGCCGACCCATGCCTTGCAATTCAATAACTCCACAATTTCAAAGAAGAGTTTATCCGCCTTTGTCGGTTCGCTGATGATCGCCGAGAAATCGACCTCGCCGCCCGGGTAATCACGCTGCGCGTCGAATTCGTCAGAATTGATATAATCCGGCGCTATGCCGCAGTCGGTCGGCAAGAGTTCATTAGAGAGAATGTCAAAGCCGTTCGCGGGCGCATAATATTTGACCTTCTGCACCTTGTCGTTTGTCGAATGCGTTGCCGCCGTCGTGCTGAAATAGCCCCGCGTGCAGGATGAGAGAATTTTCGTGCTTGTATTGATCGCCGCATAATAAATGATCTCATCGTCAATCCGGATATATCCCGAGGGAGAGGAGAGCTGCGCAATGTCGGCGGCGCTGCCGGTCAGAGTAATGGATGTTTGGACGTCGGTCGCATCGGCGGCGAGCTTCAGGCCGAGCTTCGCGGGTATGTCGATCTTCGAGAGAGACTTCAGGAGGTCAACGACTTCAACCGAAACAGTTCCTTTCCCCAAGGTAATGTTGTCGATGACGCCAATAAACCGCTGCTTGAATTCAACCAAGGATTGACCGTAATAGCCGTTGTAAATCGCAACCGGGCGGCCCTTGTAATTTGCATTTCGCGCGAGGAGTTTTTTAAAAAATGTCCCCTGCACGGTTGAGCGGTTCGCGACGTAAGGATCAATGCCGACATCGCCGTCTTCCTCATCGTAAAGAACTATCGTGCATCGGCTGTTTACGGTGAGGCTGTCCTTTATCTCCGTTGGTTGATAACTGATGGATTTGACGTAAGGCCGCACGTTTACGACCGCCCCGCTATTGTCCAGAAGGGGAGGCGTCGCCCATGAATCGATAAAATTGTAATCCTGAGTAGTCCGGGCGAAATTTGCCCTGTCCTGGCACGTCGGGTAAGTGTTGTAGCATTCCGAGCCGGCTGCTTTAGAGCCGGTGCAAGGCGCCGTTCCGTAAGTGAGGCTGCACTTGTCCAGAGTCAAAACGACTAATTGGAGAGGGGCTTTGCTTATTTGCGCCGCAATCTCGTCTGATTCCCATTGGACGCCGGTTTGCCATTGAATATCCTCGCCCCATCGAATGCTCATTAAGCCGCCTCTTTCAAGCCTTCAAAGGTCAAGTCCAGATCGCGCCTGACGCCCCCGCTGGCATAAGGCATTTTAAGGGTCGCGTTGTCCGGTATTTTGACGAAATAAACCTCTGTCGGATGATTTGTAATGTCGGGAGCGAAAAAGAACGGCTTAAGCTGAGAAAGCCAGCTGTCCCACAAGGGTTTGAAAGTAACGTCGCACCATGCGGCGGTGAGGTTTTTGAATGAAAGATTGATCGTGTAGCCGATATATTTCAGGCAAGAGCCCAGGAGGTTTCCGGTTTCGCTCCGCAAAGATTCAGCCGCTATCTTCTCTTCCGGGCCTTCGTAATTGAAGGCGTAGCGTTCGAAGTCCAGCCTCGTTCCGATCATCAAGACGGCCATGCGCGGAGCAATGGCGGCGGTGATGATTTTAAGGCGCCAATAGCGGGCCTCTTTGGCGGTAAAAGTCTTAAGGAGGGCCTTGTCTGTGGCTACGGTAAATCCCGCGAGGCGTTCCGTCCAGGTTGCGTTATCGTTTGATGATTCAATGGATACGGTCGCCGCCGCGGTTGCGAAATTATGACCGATGATTCCAACCGAATCAGCCGCGCCGTTTGCATAAATGAACATTTTCGCTTCATCAAAAAGCATCGTTCCGGCCGTGGCTGTGTTTTTGACAAGCCGGACGTAAGCAGTCGTTCCTACGTTGTTTCTCCATGCGAAGCAATAATAAGTCCACACTGACGAAGAAACACCGGTCGCTTGACCCGTTATCGAGCCAGTCCCCGCGCCTACTTCGATTGAAAACGCTTCATCTCCGGACGTTCCGCTCTTGACCCATGCGCCGATTAGATAAATCTCGCCAACGACAAGCCCCGTAACTTCCTGAATGGCGCTCTGAAAAGGGTTTGCCGCCATGGTTATTTTCAGACAGTTTCCGCTATGTCCGCCAGCAATCGAAGCAAGAGTCGCTCCATAAGCAGTCCAGTCGGCAGTATTCACGTCGAAAGTACCATTTGAAAGTAAACTAACCGCCGTCAAATAGTCGGCGGCGCTGTAAGTGTCGACAGTGATATATTTTGTTCCAAAGCTCAGAGCTTGCCAGTAAGTGTAAGTCCGCAAATCCTTGAGATTCAAAACGTCAAATCCGGCTGCGGTATCCGTTGCCGTCGGCGTTCCGTTGTCGAGGCGATTATCAGCCAAAATAAGGGGCTTCGCATTTGCCGTCATTTAGTGTACGTTATCCTCCCATGCCTTTCTGATTGAGACTGCCAGCTCCCGCGCATACTCATCATTTCCGACCATATTGCCCATGATTGTAATATTGATGGTGGGGGCGGATTTAGCTTCGGTCGTTTCCGTTTTTTGCCATGACGGAGTTGTCGGCTGTTCGTATGAGTAACCGCCGGCCGCCGGCATAGAAACGCTTGCGGAACTTCCAGTTTGCGGCCCCATCAACGTTTGGGCCGCTATGACGGCAATTTGAGCTGCGCCGATAGCCTCTATCCATGGGACTAGCGGCCATGTCAAAGGGCCTCCGGCGAGAGCCGATGTGACTCCCTGCGCCGTATTCATGAATGCGTTGGCAAGGGCGTTTGCTTGATTAATGTAAAATATTGTCTCGGCGTTTGCGCCGCTCATGACCGCAATGGTTCCCAAAATTCCGCCCACGGCGTTCGCGTAAGCTCTATAACCTGCGATCGATTGAGCAAACTTCAACTTATCGGTCATCGCCATATGGTTGGCAACGGTTTGGTTGATTTCCATTTCGGACTTTCCGGCTTCGATCATTTTCATCAGCTTGTCGCCGTATGCAGCGTCAAGGGCTTTTCGTTGCTCTTGTCTCTTCTGCTCATCTGCGTCTGCGGAGGCCATTCCCATCATGCCCGTTTGCATTTGTCCCAAATATTTTCCCGCATCGCTGCCGATGAGATTATTGGTAGCCATCATTCCATCCCAGGCGGCTTGTATTTGCTGACGCTTTATTTCGAGAATCTTCTCTTCGGTTTTAAGAAGGTCTTCCGTCCTTTGCTTCTGCAATATCTCAAGATCGAATGTTTGATACTCGCGGGATGCGATTATCTTTTTTTCCAGTTCAAAGCGCTGCGCTTCTAATTCTAGAATTTGCGCTGCCGTCTTTGCCGCATCCATTTGAACGTTTAAGGAGTCGATTTGCTGATAATACAATTCTCTTTCCCGAGCGTACTTATTAG
>Ga0172381_10004543_pt1 | contig 14326 bp, 14 predicted proteins | sample Leawel6488metaG_FD_119754 | JGI IMG/M metagenome (GOLD analysis project Ga0172381, IMG submission 119754) | Leachate microbial communities from a municipal landfill in Southern Ontario, Canada - Leachate well 64-88 metaG | ecosystem: Engineered > Solid waste > Landfill > Unclassified | place... | reverse complement strand
TTGGGGCGGAAAAACGATTTGTGTCCCGATTTCCGCTAAAGACGGCACCGGAATTGAAGAATTATTAGACATGGTTTTGCTGACAGCCGATACGGAAGCCGGAAGTCTGCGCGCTAATCCGAACGCCGCCGCCGCCGGGACAGTCGTTGAATCAAACGTTGATAAAGGCGCTGGTCCGGTGGCCACAATTTTAGTTCAGAATGGTACTCTGCGCGTTGGCGATCAATTATGTTTTAACGATGTCGTTTATGGCAAGGTTAAATCTTTAAAGAATTATAAAGGTGAAGATATTAAAGAAGCTAATCCGTCTTTACCAGTGAAGATTTTAGGTTTAAAAATTTCTCCAGCGGTCGGTGATATTTTAAACGTCGGTGAGGGCGAAAAAGTAAAAACTAAAAAAATCAAAGTTAGTTCGCAGGCGGCCGATGTTTTCTTATCCGCCGGCGAAGATAACCCGGAAGATAAGACGCCAAAAGTAAATGTGATTATTAAAACTGATTTTCTCGGATCGGCCGAAGCGATTGAAGAGTCTTTGCTTAAACTTAATAATGAAAAAGTAAAAACTAAGGTTATTAGTAAGGGCTTAGGTTATATTACGGAAGGCGATGTGAAGCGCGCTGAAGATTCGGGCGCGAAGATTCTTGGTTTTAATGTTAAAATGTCACCGACAATTGAAATTCTAGTGCGGGAAAGACGGGTAACGGTGAAGATTTTTTCGGTGATTTATGATTTGATAAAATTTGTAAAAGAAGAGATGCAATTATTGGTTAAGCCGGAAATAAACCGTGTCGAACTTGGGCGCCTCAAGGTTTTAGCGGTTTTTCGAACCGAGAATAATAACCAAATCGTGGGCGGGAAGGTTTTAGACGGCGAAATTCATAATAATAGTTTAATCGACGTGAAACGTGGCGATGACTTTATTGTTTCTGGAAAACTAACTCGTCTGCAATCCGGTAAGCAAGACGTCGAAAACGTGAGTAAAGATGTTGAAGCTGGTTTGAAATATGAAGGGAAGCCCTTAGTTCAGGTTGATGATATTTTAATGGTTTATCGTGAAGATAAAATCATTGATAAGATTTAATATGTCAAAAATTCCGCGTCTTAATGATTTAATTTTAGAGGAACTGGCTAAAGCCGTTAACCAGGAGGTCGGTTTGCCGAATGCCTTAATCACAATTACTTACGTGGAATGCAGTCCGGATTTAAAACAGGCAAAAGTCGGTTTCTCGGTTTTACCGGATAACCTAGCCGGAACAGCGCTCCGTAAACTTATCGCCTCCACTAGCGTTTTAATTCCCATCTTACGTGGTCGGACGCGGCTTAGAAAAATGCCGCATTTAGTTTGGGAGTTTGATGCCACCGAAAGAGAGGCGGGAAAGATTGACCGGCTGATTAATGAAATAAATAAGGAGGAAGAAATTAATGAATAATGGCCGGAAGATGATTAAATGCTAAAAAAATGATTAATAGTCTATCGCTAAATAAGAAAAGCCCGGTCTGGACTTTTTTTTGTTTTTAGTCTAAAATAACCAGTTGCTTTAAAGAAGAAATACTTATTTATTCCCGATTCATTGCCGAAACAATTTATGGAATTATTAGAGAAACTACAATTAGCTTATACTAAAATAAAAGTCGCAAGTCGGATTTTATTAATTAGCCATACTTCGCCGGACGCTGACGCTTTAGCCTCTCTAGGCGCGATGATTGAAATTTCTACCGGGTTCGGCTCAAAAGTTTTTGCCTATGCCGATAAAAAATCGGCTGGTGTTTATGATTTTATTCCTAATGAGAATCTGATTTCCGACCAAGCACCGGACGATTTAAAAACTTTTGATGTGATTTTAGTTTTAGATTGCGGGTCAATCTCACGGACTGGGATAGCCGAGCGTTTGAAGAACCTTATCAGAGTCGCTCAGGAAGGTACGCTAACGTCTCGGCCGTATATTATTGAGTTTGATCATCACTTACCGCAAGAAACTTATGCCGATTTAGAAATTCGTCTACAGAGCAAGGCTTCAACCACGGAAATTATTTATCAGTTTTTAAAAGTTAATAATTTAGAAATAACCAAGTCGTTAGCTAATTGTATTTTAATCGGCTTAATGACTGATACCGGCCATTTTTTACATGCTAATTCTTCGCGCGAAGCGATAGCGATTGCTTCCGAGATGTTGCTACGCGGGGCATCTTTTCCGAAAATGATTCAACACACGGTTTATAATAAAAGTTTTATTTCTCTGAAAATCTGGGGACGAGCTTTGGAAAATATGCAGTTTAATTCGGAGACCGGTTTAGCTACCTCGGCTTTAACGGCCGAAGAACTGTCAGAATTACTTCGGCCGATCGGGGCGGAAATTGATGCTGATTTATTTGCCGATATCGCTTCTTTTCTAAGTACGCTGAGCGGCGTGCGCGTCGCTTTATTACTTCGGGAAGAGAATGGCCGAGTGAAGGGAAGTCTCCGGACTAATGACGATGAAGCGGATGTCGCGGCTCTTGCTCAGAATTGGGGCGGTGGCGGGCACAAGAAAGCGGCCGGGTTCTCGATGGAAGGGAAATTAGTTAAGACGGAGAATGGCTGGAAGGTAGTGAAATAGAATGTTCTTTAAAAATTGATTTTTGAATATCGTCATAGTCAGAAGATGCTATCCATAACTAGAAGGCATTTTCTGACTATGACGATGGTGATCATAGTCCTGCCTCGGGACAGAGGAATAAAAAGGCGCAATTCAGCGCTGGAGGATATGTTATGAAAAAAGAATTTGTGATTGCTCACGTGGAGCCGGGTAAATTGAATGCCCTAGTAAAAAACATCATGCTTCAAACAGGAATAGAAAATCCTAATGAAGCTGTTAGGTTATTTAACTCTGGAGAACTAATTGCTGTTGATGCTGTTCCCGATTGGGAAAGAAGGAATAATTTATTCTACTTTTCCGTTACTTCTCCTGGTAGGTCTGGACCCGAATGGATTGAATATTTTCGAAACAAAGGTACGGATATGAATGAAGACGCGAAGAAAATTATTTTATCAGCCGATTTTCAATCTACAAAAGGCATCACTACGGGTATCGTAGTGGCAAGTTATGAAAATTTTGTTGATGTTTCTTCCTTGGGTATTCATCAGGAGGCCATTTGCAAATATCGCATGATTGGTTTGAGTATTGAGCAGGCTTGTTTAATACGTGACAAAATGACAGACCGCAAAATCCAGAAAATGGGTTTTGATAGACTAATTTTTTTGTTTGGTGATATTGATAATCCGGAAGGTAAATTTTCTTGTTTAGGCATGAATACCTTTCTGGGCGACAATAATTTATTCGGATCCATTCTTGCTGCAAAGGATAAATGGCAACCCACAAAAATTGGTTTTTGTTTCGGCCACCGAGATTATATCACGGAATAAAAAATAATCCGTGAAGTAATTCGCAAGCTAAAAGGGCGCCCGTATCTCTATACGAGCGCCCTTTTCCTATTTATCAAATTATTTTATTTTTTTCTGCTGCTTTTTCCGCCAGTCTTCTATCTTCTTATGATCGCCGGTTAGCAGAATCGGCGGTACGGTGTATTTTTTTCCGCCGGCCATAAATATTTCCGGCCGCGTATATTGCGGGTACTCCGCCAGGCCGGTTTCCGAGTGTGATTCTTCAATCACGCTTTTTTTATTGCCTAAAACGCCGGGCAAGAGGCGAACGATAGAATCAATGATAGTTAACGCCGGTAATTCGCCGCCGGTTAAAACATAATCGCCGACCGAAATTTCTTCGTCAACGAATTTTTTTAGCCGTGCGTCTACCCCCTCGTAGCGGCCGCAGACAAAAATTACGTCCGTTAGCTTAGAATATTTTTGCGCCCGCGCTTGTGTCCATTTCTTACCGCTCGCCGATAATAAAATAACTTTCTTTTTAGCCGCCGGAATCTTAGCGCTGGATTTCTTAATGTCTTTTAGAGCTTTATATAAGGGTTCAATCTTCATGAGCATACCGGCACCGCCGCCGTAAGGCGTATCGTCCACGGTTTTATGCTTATCATTCGTCCAGTCGCGCAGATTATGGACTTTAAATTTAACGATTTTTTTTTCTTGGGCGCGTTTAAGAATACTCTCATTAAGATAAGAGTCGAAAATAGTCGGGAAGATGGTTAAAAGATGGAAGGTCATAATTTTCATTTATATGTTAGTGGTTAATTTATATAGTTATTATAGCAAAAAAGACATTATTTTGGCAGTTTTAATAAAAAAAGCAGCAAACCGAAGTCCGCTGCTGAATTTTTATCTAGGCTATTCCCGCCATTGCAAGAATATTAGGGGTCGTATCTTTTATCATTTTTTCAAAAGCGCTAAAAGATTGATACCCTTTGTGTTCCTTAACAGAATTGTACAAAACAATAACAGATTTTGTAAGCAAGAGCAGAATGTCGTCACTGGTTTCGGCTTTTTTAAACCAAGAATTATACATCCTTAAGACATCCTCCAAATCATGATCCCAAACTATTTTTTGTCTAACTATGGAAATAGTGAAGAACATTTGTTCCAGATTTAGACAAATCAATTTTTTGAGAGGAAAACCTTCAAGATGGTTCTGATGTTTCATTAAATACACCAAATATTCCTTACTAATCGGCTTATCATTTGCCAGGGAGTAAATAATCATTTTAAGATTATTTTCCAAAACAATTTGAGCCTCAGCCTCTTCCTTCTCAGCTTGGGCTTGTTTAGCTTTCATCTCTTTATCGTTAATTTCGCGGGTATATATATCCCTAAAAATTTTAATTAATACCCATAACGCTAAAATTCCTAAAATAATAACCCAAATACTAATTGTCCCAACCCGATAAGTCAGAAAGTCCGCGATAGCATCACAAGCCGGCCCGCTAACATTAACAACCCAAGGGAAAAAACTATCGAGCGTGTGGCAAATATTAGTCCGAAACTGATAAACAGTACTAACAATACTAACTGCGAATGGAAGGACCGACAAAACAATAATTACTACCTTTTTAATTCCTCCTTTTTCAAATTCAACTTCGCCTACTAAGTCATTAATCATCAGCCCAGATAAAAGCATAAGGGCTAAAAATGATGAGAGCCAAACATAGCCGGTGCCAAAATTAAGGAAAGATGTAAATACTGCGCTGGAAAGCAAAGAGATGGTTACGATTTTTTTCGCCAGCTCAATTTTAAGGCTAATATTATTTCTCTCTAAGGAATATATTTTTTTCCCATAATAAAGAAAAAATAATATTATCGGTACTAGCCACATCGCTAAACCGGTAATGCTAGTCAACTGTTTCCCGTAGCCCAGGGCGATCCCGATGACAAAAATTCCTATTAACGCTTTTACTGCTAAAAACCAGATTTTTCTAGTTAAGTCACCTTCTTGCTCCGGTTTTGAGAAACCGTCGCGTTCGTGATTCCACCGTAAATATGAATAACGGTCAAAATTTTCCAATATAACCTGAAAAATAAACACCAGGCCAATAATCAGAACTTTCCACCATATTCCTTGGGTTGATAAACCGGAAAAAGCTACAGCATATAAAACCATGCCTAAACCATGAAGACTTAAAAATTTTTTCATTGTTAATAATTTTAAAGTACGTAATGTGGATGTAATCCAGAACCTTTAGAGTTCTTGGCTATTTACATAGCATTTATCGTGCCATCCATTTTACACGAACATAAAATTATAACATATATAACAAAATAAGTCAATATCTGCGCAAAGTTTAAAAGTCAAACAAAAAAGCCCTTTTCAGGACTCTTTTGCTTATTTGATTTTGTTGTGATTAAATCTTTAAATCGTCAATCGCGGAAGTGTCGATGTCGTCGCGGCTATCACGTTGTTCATGACGTTCGCCACCACGATGAGAACCACCTTCTGGATCGTAGATTTTCAAGTTGACGCGGGAGTTGTTCTTAGCACCGATTATTTTTAATAAAGTGCGGATTGACTGCGCGGTTTGACCCTTGCGGCCAATAACATAACCCATGTCTGCCGGATTGGTTTTGAGGGTCAATAGGACACCTCTTTCATCAATCGTCCGGTCAACGACCACATCATTGGGGTTGCCAACAATGCTCTTCACGACCATTTCTAGAAACTCTTTGTCTTGTTCTACCATAGTTTTCATTTGTCTTTCAAATCTTAAGCGGTTTTTTGCCGACTAAAGACGAAAGAAATTTTTATTAAATAACTGCTACATCAGCAGCTTTATGTTGATAATTATAGTATTTTCCTATAATTTGTCAATGACCTGAAAATTAAACTTCCGGAATTAAGCCTTCTCTTCCGGAGTAGCCGGAGTAGCTTCTTCTACCGCTTCAACCGCTTCCGCCGGAGCTTCTTCGGCTGCTTTAACGGGAGCCACAACGGCCGCGGCTTTTTTATCAGTTTTCGCTTTAACTTGCGCTAAGCGTTTCTCACTTACTTTACCGGCTTTGGAAGCGGTGACTTTTTTACGTTCAATAATTTTCTTTTCTACCAGTAAATTATTGATGGTGGCGGTCATCTGAGCTCCCTTAGAAAGCCAGTAATTGATTCGGTCAGCTTTCGCTACTAATTCCTTAGAATGAGGATTGTAAGCGCCTAGAGTTTCTAAAACCTTTCCATACGGATCACGGCTTTTCTCTAGAATCACTACCCGAAACATCTTTTTGTTAGTTTTTCCGACTTTGGATAATTTGATGGTTAACATAGTTTTTCTGAATTATTTATGGGAAAATATTATCTTAATTATTGATAAAAGTCAATATTGGCCTTTAGCGTCGTCCATTACTGAAACGACTTGGTCGGCTTGGTCCGCCCGTGCCTCGAGAACCGAAGCTTGGTCGGTTACCACCCGAAAAAGAACCATCGGATTTGCCTTTCTCAGTTTTCCAGAGTTCGGCATTTTCCGGCAGGCCTTTCATGGTTAAGTTAACGCGTCCTTGATCGTCAATTTCTTTAATCTTGACCGTGACTTCATCACCGACGGTTAAAAAGTCGCTCGGTTTTTCAATGCGATAAGGAGCGAGTTCGCTAACATGAACCATACCGTCTTGATTAGCGTTCAAAGAAACAAAAGCGCCGAAGTCCAGAATACGAACAACTTTACCCTTGATTATTTCTCCCGCCGCAAAGACATGAACGATTTCTTTGACTTGGCGAACAGCCTCTTCAACCATCGCCGCATCAGTGCCGCAGATCATTACTAAGCCGGTATCTTCAATATCGATAGAAACGCCGGTCGCGTCAATAATTTTATTAATAACTTTGCCGCCCGGCCCGATAATGGCGCCAATCTTTTCCGGATCAACGCTGAAGCTGATCAAGCGCGGCGCATATTTAGATAACTCGGCGCGCGGCGCAGAAATAACGGAAGTGATAACACCTAAGATTTGATTTAAAGCGGCTCGTCCCTGAGTTAAAGTCTTAGCAATTATTTCTTCGGTTAAGCCGTCGGTCTTAGTATCTAATTGAATCGCGGTTAAGCCGGTGTCAGTCCCGGTAATCTTAAAGTCCATACCGCCTTCGCCGTCTTCTAAATCTTGAATATCGGTTAAAACTTCCCAACGGCTCATGTCGGCATTAGAAGCTAAGCCCATCGCAATACCGGCGACCGGTTTCTTAATCGGTACGCCAGCGTCCATTAAGGCTAAACAGGAAGCGCAGGTCGAAGCCATCGAAGAGGAACCGTTAGAACCGAGAGTTTCGCTCACTAAACGAACCGTGTAAGGGAATTCATCGCGGGCCGGAATCATCGGTAATAAAGCTTTTTCCGCTAAAGCGCCGTGGCCGATTTCGCGGCGGCCGGTGCCTCGTAACGGGGAAGCTTCACCGACAGAATATGGCGGAAAATTATAATGATGCATGAATCTTTTCTTGCTTTGTCCTTCTAGTCCTTCCAAAGATTGTTCCATACCCGGAGCGCCTAAAGTAACAATAGACATTACCTGCGTTTCACCACGAGAGAAAAGAGCCGTCCCATGATCACGCGGCAAGATTGCTACTTCACCGGCTAAAGGACGAATTTCATCCAAAGCGCGGCCATCAACGCGGCGTTTTTCTTCTAAGATAGCGCGCGTTATTTCCTCATCAATCATGTCTTCTACTAATTTCTTCGCCACATAATGACGTTCATCGCTGTTTATTTCTTGCGCTATTAAATAAGCGTCTAAGTTTTCTTTAATGGCGGCGACAGCTAACTTACGTTCGCCCTTAGTATAGTAAACTTTATCAAATAAAGTGTTTTTAATATTTTCTTTTAGCCAGGCCGTGCCGATTTTCAGTAATTCTTCTTTTTTAACCTTAGCTTGTTTCTCTTCGGCTGTTCCGACTTCAGCCATTTCACCGGCCACTTTCTTCGGCGCGACATTTTTCTGCAGTTCTTTAATTAAATCAATCGCTCCCTGCATTTCTTTCTGACCGGCGAAGATTGCTTTTAACATTAGCTCTTCCGGTATTTCGTTACCGCCCGCTTCGAGCATGATAGTTTTTTTATCGGTGCCGGCGACGATTAAATCTAACGAACTTTTGGCCTGTTGTTCGTAAGTCGGATTAAAGACGAATTCACCTTCAACCAAACCAACGCGAACACCGCCAATCGGTCCGTTCCATTTTAAGCCGGAAATAGATAAGACGGCGGAAGCGGCAATCAGAGAAACGATATCATAATCATTCTCCTGATCAACAGCTAAAACCGAAATAATAACTTGAACGTCACGATTATCGCCGGACGCAAATAAGGGACGGATAGAACGATCAATCATCCGGCCAATTAAAATAGACTGGTCGGTCGGTCGGCCTTCACGCTTAATCCAGCGTGAGCCCTTAATAATGCCGGCGGCATAGAGCTTTTCTTCAAATTCGACCATGAGCGGGAAGAAATCAATGCCCATTCTTTCAGTTTTAGATTGGACGACTGTGGCCTGAACGACGGTTTCGCCGTATTGAACCCAAACCGCTGCATCGGCCTGTTGGGCAATCTTGCCGGTTTTAATGGTGAGAGGACGGCCAAGCCACTCTCCGGTAAATACTTTTTCCATAGTTTTTTTTGCCTGGCCGTTAAATTACAGAACTGTATTATCTACAGTGCTATCTATTTAACGGGCAAGCCTTTAATTATATTAATTGTAAATTAGAAACTTTTTATTGGCGCCTAAATCGGTAAAGTCATCAGCTTCTTCGATTAATTTAGAAGAGCAAGTTTTGCGGAAAGCCATGATTTCCACTAAACAGCCTTTATTATTCTGTAAATAGGAAACTAAAGGTAAATAATCACCGTCGCCGGAAACAATAATAATAACATCGAGCTTATCGGCTAATTTAATCGCATCGATGGCGATACCGACATCCCAGTCCGCTTTCTTGGCACCGCCGGCAAAAATCTGTAGGTCTTTCATTTTTACTTCAAAGCCTTGCTGGCTTAAAGCTTCGACAAAAGGCGCTTCATCCTGATTTTCTGTCCGGATAGCATAAGCCGTGGCCCGAATAAGCTTTCGGCCAGCCACGGCTTTAACTAAAATCTCTTTAAAGTTTACTTTGCGGGTATATAAGTTCTTAGCGGAGTGGTACATGTTTGAAACATCTACCAAAATTCCCACTCTTTGTTCTTTGTGCTTAATCATAGTTTATTTCTCGTCCGGCTCGTCTTTAATATCTTCGATAGATTCGTCGGCATCAATATATTTCTTTTCTTTCTTCTTTTCCTCTTCCTCTTCCTCCTGTAATTTATGCGCGATTTTTAGTTTTAACTTTTCCGCTAAATCTTTAAACTGTTCGGCACTTTCTTTCTGTAAATATTTCAATAATTTTCGTCTTTCACCGACTTTCTTGAGTAAGCCGCGGCGCGAAGAGAAGTCGTGCTTATGCTGTTTTAAGTGTTCGGTTAATTCCTTAATTTCTTCAGTTAAAATAGCGATCTGCACCTGCGAGGAACCGGTATCGGTTTCATGCGTGCGGAATTTTTTAATGATTCTTTCTTTAGCTTTTTTGTCTAACATTTTTTTTGGCGCTCAGCCGAGAAGCGGTTCCGACCACCGGTAGCGTGGTCTCTGTCGCCGCATCCAAGATGAGTACATTAATTATAAATTAAATAATAACTTTTATTTCAAAGTATTTACTTTTTTCATTAAACGAGATTTTTTGCGGCTAGCGGTATTTTTTTTGATAATCCCCTTTTTAGCTGCTTTATCAATCGCTTTAATAGTTTTTTTGAAGTCCTCTTTAACTTTTTTATCGCCCGCGACAACCTGTTTTAAGTTATCTTTGTAAAGGCTCTTGAGTTTACTGGACATTTTGGCGTTCGCCGCGTTTCTTTTGATAGTTTTACGCAACTCTTTTATCGCCGATTTCTTGTTTGGCATACGGTGTTTCTAAATATTTAATTAATTAAAAGCAATATGATGATAACACAAGAGTAAAAAAAAATCAAGGGCAGGACGAAGGAATTGGTGAGATTCCTTTTTTAGTATATACTTATAAATATATGATATTTTTTAACCCCAAAAAGAAGAAAATTGTGTTAATTATCATTTTTCTGATTATTGCCGCCATAGCCGTCTATTTAAACCGATCTTATGCCCATATTTACGCTAAGATTGGCGCCGCTGGCTTAAAGTTTCCTGAACAAGGAGGAATATATATGATTAATGATGATTTGACGACCAATAAGGGGCTTATTTATGCCGCTTTGGGCGATAGTTTAACAGCTGGTGTGGGAACAGACTCACCGGAAGAGACTTTGCCGTATTTATTGGCTCAGGGTCTAGGAGCGGATGATAAAAAGGTAGTTTTAAAAAATTTAGCTGTCCCGGGAGCCAGAACGTCAGATGTTATCAATGTTTTTTTGCCGGAGGCGATTGAAGCTCAGCCGGACGTTGTTACCTTACTCATCGGCGTTAACGATATCCATAATCATGTTTCGGTTACCCAGTTCCGGAAAAACTATGAAGAAATCTTAAGCCGCTTATCTAAAGAAACTAAAGCGACGATTTATATAATAAATATTCCGTTTATCGGTGCGAGTGATTTAATGTTGCCGCCTTATCAATGTTTTTTTGATTCTCGGACTAAGGAGTTTAATAAGATTATTAAAGAATTAGCTAATCAGTATGAGATTAAATATATCGATTTATATTCACCAACCGTTAATTTATTTAAACAAAGCGGCGCTCATTATTCCCGCGATTCGTTTCATCCTTCGGCCGCGGGCTATAAACTTTGGGCCGAGATAATTTATGCTGGTATCAATAAATAATCCTTTTTTGCAGACTTGGATCTTTGCGGCGATTTTTTTCGTCATCTTGCTTTTGACAATTCGCCGGCGGAAAATAACTGAATGGTTTCCAACTTCTTTAACCGCCGAACTGAAAGGTCTGGCGATTTTAATGATTGTTATTTCTCATATTGGTTATTTTTTAGTTAATGATCATCGTTTTCTTTGGCCGTTGTCTATCGCCGCCGGTGTCGGCGTTAATCTATTTTTATTTTTGTCCGGTTTTGGCTTAGCGGCCAGCCAGATTCAGAAAAATCTAACGCCCGGGCAATTTTATAAGAAACGCTTATTAAAAATTTTTACGCCTTTCTGGCTGATGCTGATTGTCTTTGTGGCCCTGGATTTATTTATTTTAAAGATTAATTATTCTTGGGAATTTTTAGGTAAGGCCGTGATCGGAATCTTTACTCAGGCCGACTTGTATCATGATTTGAATTCGCCGCTCTGGTATTTAACCTTTATTATTGGTTACTATTTGTTATTCCCGCTGGTGTTTTTTAAAAAATGTCCTTGGCTGTCGGCCATCGCTTTATATGCCGCCGGATATTTGTTAGTTCTTTGGTCGCCGACGCAGTTAGATTATGTCTTACATCTTTATAAAGTTCATATTATAGCCTTCCCGTTAGGCGTTCTGGTAGCTTGGGGTGTGACTAAATTAAGTAATCCGGAAATTCTAGAACGATTGTCGCGCGGCTGGCGGGCGATTGGATACTATTTAATAATGGCCGGATTATTAGTATTGTTTGTTTATGCTAATATTAATTCCGGTATCGGCGAAAGCGCTAGCAAAGAAGAATTGATGAGTATTCTGGCGATTCTAACGATTGTTTTGGTATTTATAATGAAGAAGAGAGAATTTAGACTATTGTCGTTGTTCGGTATTTATTCTTATGAGATTTATTTATGGCATTGGCCGATCATGTATCGTTATGATATTTTTTATTCCTGGCTGCCGGCTTGGCTCGCGACAATTTTATATCTGGGATTGTTCTTGGGAGTGGGGTGGATGGCAAATAGAGTTGTTGGGTTATTGAATAAGCCGAAGAAGGTAGTTGTTATCGGAGAAGAGGGAAAATAATTGGTAATAATTTTTCATCATAAAAAAACAGAGGCCGATAAAGTCTCTGATTTTTTATTATGTCGGGGTGGAGAGATTCGAACTCTCGATCTTCTGGTCCCAAACCAGACGCCTTAGACCAACTGGGCCACACCCCGCTTAAATTTTGAATTTAACTTTCAAACCATCAATCCAACCGATTAATCTGAAAAAACGAACCACGTCATTTATTCTTAAATGTATTGTACCATATAATAATTTGTTTTTTACTTTTTGTAAACTAGCTCGGCTTAAAGAATGACAAGTTTTAATAAAATTTTCTTTAGGAATACCGGTTATATTGTGCCAGAAATTTATAGCTTTTTCCGTATCTTTTTTATCATGGAGCATTATTTGGATTTTTATTTTATCTTTGTCTATCTTAAAAAATTTAGTAAAAAATAAAACCATTAGTTTTATCATTTGCGGATCAGAATTAGCAAAATCAATACTTTTCCATTTGCTGCCCGAAGCTCCTTGCTTATATCCCTCCGCCCAGTAAAGGGAAACCCCCGATAGAAATAAAGGATTAGTTAATAATTTTTGAGCTTCTTTTTTCGCCAACTGTCTTATTTGTTGATGGTTATTCTCAGCGATGATTGTTTGTTTTTTATTTCTAGCAATCAGCTTAGCAATAGAGGTGGCGTTTACTCTGGATTCTATCTTTTGTTTAGCCTGATCAGAAATTTTTAAATCTTTTAGCCAAACGCTTAAAGTGCTCTTGGGAATATTTAAAGACTTACTTATTTGGTTATAAGATTGGCCGTCTTTTCTTAATTTAGTAGCTAAGATTTTATCAGAACGCATAAATAAAAAATTGAACCAACGGTAACAGTATAATTATACCATGGGTTCAATTTTTTATCTACTTTTGTGCCCCGGGTCAGAATCGAACTGACGACACAAGGATTTTCCTTGTTTAACAACTTAGGTTTCCCTAAGGATCGGACTATATCATCTCCGCTTAAAACCTTTAAGGACGGAGTCGGGCGCTAAGCGCGGGGTTATTGTTGGGCTCACCCGCTAGTCTCTACACCTTCTTCAATTCTTTATCCCAATTGAAGCTTGGCTCGGGATTACCATATTTATTTCTAAATTTAGGCTTCCCCGAATTCACCCGATTTTCATCTCAATGTTTCCATTGAGCGGACCGAAAATCAGTCCTTTGCTCTACCACTGAGCTACCGAGGCTTGAAAATTAAATTGTTAAAGTTTACTACCACCTGGCTAAACTTTTTGGTTGCGGGGGTCGGACTCGAACCGACGACCTCTAGGTTATGGGCCTAGCGAGCTGCCAACTGCTCTACCCCGCGATTATGACAAAAAAAAGTGGGCAATGGAGGATTCGAACCTCCGACCTCAACATTATCAGTGTTGCGCTCTAACCAACTGAGCTAATTGCCCGATTTTTAGATAAAATTTTGCCCATCGGAAAATAAAAAATACTGACAAGACTATATCAAATAATAAATTAAAAGGCAAGAGACCGAATATTCAGCGTCGCGTTGCCTAATTGTCAGGGAACTAGAGACTGGAAATAAGGAGAATTAATTTCGTTTTTATGTTTGCCTGGCCGGTTTTATTTAGGAAATCCAGATTAATCAGGTAGTTTAGATGGTTCTTTAATTCGGCGGCACTAAAATTCTTAGCCTGCATTAAGCCTTTTTTAACAACGAAAGGATGAAGCCGCAGTTTGGTCGCGATATCGGCGGGACTGGTTTTAGAATCAATCGCGCTGCGAATTTGTAGGAGAATCTTAAATTGGCGGATCAGCATTGTTAGGAGATATTCATCACTCAGTCCGGCGGCGTATTGTTCTTCTAGTAGAGTCGCCGCCACTCCTTTATTTTTAGCGCTAATAGCGTCGGTGAGAGCAAAGATATTTTCATCATAAGCACCAGCCACCATTTTTTCAACATCAGTGATAGTTATCGCGTCGGTCGTCGTGTAATTAGCTAGTTTTTTTATTTCATTACT
>Ga0172381_10004542_pt1 | contig 14331 bp, 8 predicted proteins | sample Leawel6488metaG_FD_119754 | JGI IMG/M metagenome (GOLD analysis project Ga0172381, IMG submission 119754) | Leachate microbial communities from a municipal landfill in Southern Ontario, Canada - Leachate well 64-88 metaG | ecosystem: Engineered > Solid waste > Landfill > Unclassified | place... | reverse complement strand
AGAAACTACAAAGCGCAAAAACAAAATAATTCAAGCAAAAAAGAAAAGAATATTTGACGCTTAACCTTTTTGAAAGGTGGTAACTATATGGCAACCGTAACAGAACTTTTAACGTTAATTGACGCTAAGTATCCGAACGCTACTTCTCAAGCAGATAAAATTAAGTTTATGAACATTGCACAAGAAGGATTATCTGGAGAATTCGGATTGATTGCTACAGATGAAACCTTGGTTACTGCGGCATACGAAGAACAGTATTCTTTGCCTACAGGAATAGACGATATTTCGATGATAGAAACATTTGATATTTCTAATGAAGTGCCGGATTTAGATAAACTTGTAACGTCTACAAACATGATCGTCGGAGCGTATACGTTAGCAGATCAAATTGATTTGCCCTGCAAGATTTCTTTTAAACATACTTCTGTAGGTGCTACAGACACGCTTGGAACAATTGTTGTTGTCGGTATATCTGGAGATGAAACAGTAACAGAAACGGTTACTCCGGTTGCAGATTCTACAGTTTATAGCACAAAATACTATTCAGAAATAACTTCATTAACTAGTGCAGGTTGGGTTATTAATGCCGGAAACGATACAATTAAAGTGGGCGTTAAATCAAGTAGATACAATACACAAAGATACCCTATAGGATTTTCAGACGATAAACCTTTTGTTTCTAAATGTGTTTATCAAGTTTATTCTTCGGCAGGAGTAAAGTCGATTATTGTTTATCCTGCGCCTACATTATCTGGACTTCCGATTATTATTCGTTACAAGAAAAAATTAACAGAATTATCGGCAACAAAATTAAGTGCTGAACCGGAATTCGATAGCCGATATCATGATATGCTTGCGACATATGCTTGTTACGAGATATGTGCAAACGGTGCTTCTCCGGATACAACTCAAGCAAATAGATTCGCGGCAGAATACGATGCAAGAATATCTCAAATTTGGAAAGCATCTACTACAGAAAAAATTGTTGCTCCGAGAAAACCGAGATGTAACAAGGGATGGATAAATAGGAGATGATAAAATGCCGAGTTTATTTAAATACGGAAAAGGTGCAAGCGGACAAACGGCAGCAGTCGTAAATCGACCAACAGCAGGATTAAACGAATATCTTCCGTCTAATGTTATCAACGATTCTCTTATGTCGGATTTAATTGATGTTGTTCCTTATAGGGATGATTGTGTTTCTTTTTATGCGGATGCAGCAATTACTCAACTAGGTGCGGCTACAACTGCAACAAAGGGTCTTATTCGCGCTTGTATTCATTCTGATGAAAGTACGGATGCAACAAATGTATTTTACCTTATGACTTCATTGGCGGCAGGATGGAAATTAATTCGTCAGACTCATACAATTTCAAGTGGTGCAGTCGCGCTTACTGAATTTGCAATGACAATGAGTTCTGTTCCTGCGGATGCAAGTCTAGTTGATTCTTCGTCTGCTGTCTTTAAAACAGAAGCGGATACTTATTATGTTTTTACAAATAGTCACGATACAAGATTACATTTTATTAAACATACATCAACGGCAAATACATATGCATATGTAGACTTGCCTGCGTTTCCTAAAAAGATCGTTGCACACGCAAATAGAATCTTTTTTATCGACACATCAAATAAAATATGGTGGTGTAGAGCAGGAGATTTATATAGTTGGTATTCGATGGAATACGACGCAGACGCAATTACAACTACTCGCAATTGTGCAAATGCTTCTTATGCCATTGCCGCTCAACCAACTACTACGAGACAACTTACGGCAACGGTAACAAAGACAGATACGTTAGATACTTTGGGGATATTAACTATTGTTGGAACAAACGGACTCGATGCACCTCAAACTGCTATTTTAACGCTTGCAGAAGGTCGCGTACAGACTTCTATGGCGTTTAAGACGATTACATCTATTACACAGTCTGGATGGACTCAAGGTGGTGCTACGCCTGATACAATCGTTGTGGGCGTTGCTCCTGTAGGATTAGGTTATGTAACAGACGATGCAGGGTACTGGACAATCGAGAAAGAACTTAATCTGCACGATATTTGTCTTATCGGAAGTAACCTATTTATTTTTGCAACAAACAATATTTATATCTTTCAAGGATCTTCATACGATTCATTTGCCTTAACTCAAATGATATCGGGTGTCGGTATAGATAGAATGATTACACCTAACGGTTATCAAAAATTAACAACAACTAAAAACGTATCGTACTTTATTTATAATGGATATGTTTACGAGTTTGACGGTGACGGATATCCTAAAATTGTATCGCGTCCTGTTGTATTAAACGGACAATCTTCTAACGGTATTTTTGGAGGAATATCGTTTTCCGGTGAAGCGTGGGTTCTTGCTTCTAATGCAAACTTTCTGTATGTGTATAACTATACAGGACTTGTTGCATATTATTATGTTTACAACTTTGAAACCAAAACGTGGTGGAAAAAGTCTGGAATGTTAAAAGGAAACATATCGTCTGCGTCAGAGATAGATATTAAGTACATTCCGTTTTTTAACCGTCAAGGGATGTTTAATTTCATTTCTATTTTTAGTGCGGCAAACGATTATTTATTTTCAATGCAATTAGGGTGTACGCAAGGAACTGTGCTTCCGTTTTTTATTACAAAAGCATTTAATACAAATCCGTCCGAAACAGGAAGTCTTACAGAAGTTGTTCTTTCAATTAAGGGCGTGTTGAATTCACTTGCAGATGTTGTGATTTCATACAGTCTGACAGTAGACACAAGCGATTTTACTGAAATTAAAAGGTTTGACGATTATCGATTTAATGGAGATATGGAAATTATAGCTATTCCTGTTCCTACGGCATATATTGCTAACGCGCATCATTATAGAATTAAAGTAGAAATAGGCAATGTTACAACTCCACCTACTGTTTATGTCTATAATGTAGAGCGCAGATTTAGACTGAAAGGAAGGTCGAGATAATATGGGCAAATTTAGTGCGGCAAAATTGACAGGTGGTACGGATGTAAAAGCACAAACCGCTCACAATTACCTGATTGACTTATTGGAGTCAGGTTATGTTTCTAATGCTCTAATTGAAGGAAATCGGGTTCGAGTTGATGTTAATCCGCAAGGTGGATTTACAATTAGTTCAAATGATGTTGTTATTGGAGGAATAATTCCTATAAATGGAACAATTTTTAACGTGTCTGGTGCGATTACAAACGATGCTACAGATCCCAATTGTTGGGCAATGATAGGAGAGCAAACGATTGGAGTTACAAATTATCGCGGCATTACTCTTTTTAATACGGATTACTCTTCGACAGAAGCAGCAATGGGAATAAGAACAGATGCCTATGGTTCTTTTATAGTGACAGACGGTAATGCAACTCCTAGAATATCGGCAAATGTTATAGGAATGTTTCTTTATGACGAAACAGGCGAACTTAGATTTATTGCTCAAGCAAGCGGAACTTTTATACTGAATGCGGCAGGGCAAACAACTATTTTTACTGGTGTTGACCATACAACTATTCAGGCTCCTGGGAATTCGCAGAACTATATAGTTCTTGATTCTACAGGAATTTCGTTCTATATTAATGATATATTAAAAGAAAAATGGTCATAATCAAAGGAGGAAAAGCAAATGAGATTTTCAATCGAGCAAGCCGTTTTAGAAAAAATCGTAAACTACTTAGCAAGCAAGCCGTACATTGAGGTATCGCAAATTATGTCTGAAATTCAGCAAGATGTAAAACCTATTGTTGAAGAAAAGAAAAAGAAAACAATTACACCTTCTGATAAGTCTTAGAGTTAGGGTGTATAATTGTAATTAAGTGGAGGTAACAAAGTATGGCGAAGATAACAAATGCAGCACAAGCGGCACAAGCGGCGGCGGCGGCTTCTGCAAAGAAAGCGGCAGCAGAAAAAGCGGCGGCACTCAAAAAGAAAAATACAATAACAAATGTCGCACAAGCGGCTCAAGCGGCTGCTATTAATCCTGTTTCTCCACAGATTGTTCCTGCTCCTGTAATTACAAACGTTGCACAGGCGGCACAGGCAAGTGCTGTAAATCCCGTAGCACCACAAATAGCCGCGCCAATTATATCTAATCCTGCACAAGCCGCTCAAGCAAGTGCGCAAAATCCTGTATCTCCGCAGATCGTAGAACCTGTTATTTCTAATCCGGCTATGGCGGCACAAGCATCTGCAATTAATCCGGTATCACCTCAAATTAAGCCTACTGTTCCCGATGCTGAACAAGGCAGAATTAATACAATGGAGCAAAATGTTTATAACCGTAATATGTATCAAGGAGAGTCGGGTATAATATTGCCTGGAGGAATAGAAGGTAGATTTGATATACCGCATTCAGGCAAACCGGAAACCAAAACGTCAAACATTCCTAGTGGTACGCAACAGAACATAGGACTTCCCGGCATATCTACTGCGCCTGAAACTGGAACATTATCGAATAGCGACAATATACCAAGCGGAAATATTCCTTCTGGTCAAGCAACGGAACAAACAAACATATCTAAAACAGGATCAACATCTGGAAACGCGACTGTTCCAGAAAAACCTATTAACGAACCTTATGAAAAATTAAAAGAATTGAAGTTTGAATATAATCCTTCACAAGACGCAGGATATCAGCAAGCTATGGCAGCAGCAGAAAATGCTATTGTTCAATCTATGATAAGTCGTGGTGGATTATATTCTTCTGTAGCACAATCTGCAATAGCAACAAAGTTAATGGATTTAACGATTGAGTACGAAAAACTAGCTTACGATAAATACTTAGCAGAAAGAGAATTCTTGTTTGACTTAGCAAACTTTGAACAAAACAAAATTAACACAGAATGGGATCAAAACTTTGACTTATATCAATTTGAATCAGACCAAGAACAACGTGCATTTGAAAACGAAATGACGTTAAGGAAATACGAATTTGAAGTAGAAAAAGAAGTGTTTGATCGAAGAATGCAACTTGCAGAAGAAAGTGCGGCGGCTTCAAGATCATATTCATCTGCAAAAAAAGCGCAAGCAGACAGAGATTTTGCAGAAACAGGAATATCTATTATGGCTCAACTTGAAAAAAACAAAGATAAAATGCTTATGTTTGAACAAATGCGTTCAGAATGGGAAAAAGAAGGTAAGGCAAATATAAAAGTATCTACATTCTTTTCCGATTACGGTATACAGTATGGCGATAATATTGCTACTAATATGAACGTAATTACTAAAAGACACAAACAGTTAGAAGCTGAAAAGCAACAGTTAATTATCAGGCAACGTTCTCTTGAAGACGCAGACCTAGACAGGAAATTCCTTTCTTCTTACTCCAAGTAGTTTTTACAAAGGAGAATATATGGCGAATAAATATAGTTCAATTGGCAAAAAGTTGCGTGAAAAAAGTTTAGGAGAACTGTTTACTGGATTTGGTAAAACAGGAACGCCCACTCCTAATAAAACTATTTCTAAAAAACAGACTACTCAAACAAATAACACTTCGACTCAAGATAAAATTCCGCAAAAACAAACTTTTGAGCAATTTCAAAAGTCAACATTTTTGCATAATAGATTTAAAAGACTTACAAGCCGAACAGAAGAAGAAAGAAAGGCAGACGAAAAAAGCAACAAACCTCAAAACATTAATGTTGCCGGAGGATATTTTTCAAAGGCATCACAAAAACTTGCAGATAGTCCGATTGGTCAATTCGGTAAAGCTGTAAGTGGAACGCTTGTTAAAAACACTACTGATCTTGCTATGAACGCTACGCAGGGATTTATTCAAGCAACGCAAGAAGGCGTTGTTGGAGCACAAAAACTTGTTACTGGAAACAAAGATATTTACGATACCGAAAGAGAAGCAAGAATTAAACAATGGCAAAAAGACTGGTATAGAACAAATCCAGAAGATAAACCTATAATGCCAACAGATAGCACAAAACAATATTATGAGCAAGCCTATAAGGATGCTACAGATAGACTTGACAGATTAAATGCAGGAACAGATGCCGCTCGTAAAATGGATATATACGAAGGAGATTACGAAGGCGCACAGACAATTGGTGCTCTTACGTCTGCAAACAAAGGGATAGAAAAAGCACAAACGAAAGTTGATGAAAGTCTTACTGGATTTGCAGACTTAGAGAATCAACCTTATGCGACTCGCTTTGTTGCAAATGCTGTAGGTTCTGTTCCTACATCTGTGGTTTCTTTAATTCCTTTTGGAGTAGGTTTTTCAATTAATTATATGGCACAGAAGCAGTCTGCTATCGATCAGAAGTATGCAGAACTTACAGCTAATGGTAGAAAATTAACAAATCAAGATGCGGCAGACATATTTACATATGGTACATATTCTGCATTAATCGAAGCAGGATCGGAACAAATTTGGTCTTTTGGAGGAATAGGAACAAGCACCGCAAAACAACTTGCGGCACAAATGTTAAAAGCTCCTACAAAAAGCGTTATTAAACAACTCGTAAAAGAAGCGGTTAAAAGCGGCGCACAGGAAGGATTTGAAGAAATTGTTTCTGGATTAGGTCAAGGAATGCTTGCTAAGATTACAACAGATAAGGACGCAACGTTGTTTTCTCTTGCTGACGAAACTTCGCTAATATATTTATTCGGAGAAGGCGGTTTGGCAGAACAGGCGGCTAGTGGCTTTGTAATGGGTTCGATGATGAATACTGCAACGTCGTATGCAAACAAGGATGCTTTTAAGAAAACGAACGAATACTACGAGTCGATCATCACAATTGATGGACAGCAGATGAAGGTCAAAGACGTTCCTCTTGAGAAATTAACTTTTGAGATTCAAGAAGGTGGGATGGAAGCACTTTTAGCAGACCTTAAAAAGCCTGAAACTGTTGCTATCGTACAAAAGCAAACTGCTGTTACCGCAGAACAAATAGAAAAGGGTCAACCGATCGACAAACAAATTAAAAACAAAAGAGACATTCTTACAAATGCCTATAAATCTGTTGCCGAAAATAAGACTCCAGAACAACAAGCGCAGTACGAAAAATTAACAGGAACCCTAAAACCGGAAATTGCACAAGACGAAGAATACAAGAAATCTCTTGCTAAGGTAAAATCTAAATATACCGCTAGCCAATTAACAGATAAAATTGATAGAAAAGATGCAGAGATTGCAGAATTAGAAACAGAATTAGCAGATGCTTCTACAGAAGATAAGGCAAGCATTCAAGAAGAAATAATGCTTCAAAAGTCTTTGCGCGAAAATTATCGGGCAACTTTAGAGCGTGTTGCGACAATTACACCAGATATGTCTACACACAGTACCGAATTGGTGTCTAGCAAGCCTGTGGACCCTGTTGCAGAAGAAACTAATAATGTTGCTATGCAAGAAGAAGATGGCGTTAAAACGGCTACAGGGGGCATTGTAGAAAGTCCTATGATTAAGAATGCTCCGAGTGGAAATGTGATAGAGTCAATAAAATCTCCGAACAAACACGTATTTTCTACTGCAAAGGCAGTTCAGATAGGAGATATTATTGCAAGTACGGACGCTTACGGGAACGTAAATCCAAAGTTTCCGAAGGAACGACAGCCAAGATTTGTTGAAAGAAAATCTTCTACGGAACAAATTGCCGACATTGCATACAAGACAGATTTTATGGCGTATGCAGGCATTGAAAGAGTTCAAGACGGAGTTCCAATGGTGTCTGCTGACGGAGTTGGAATTATTGGCAATCATCGTTTAGCCGCGCTTTTGCTCATGTTTAAGGAAAATATTGCAAAGTTTAGACAATATCAGGCGTACATGATAAAGAATGCAAGCAAGTTTGGGCTTAATCCTGCCAAAATGACAGGTGATTTTATTGTTGTGCGCGTTCTTTCTCCGGACGAAGATTTAGATAGCCTTGTCAACGAAGGGAACGTTTCTGGTACTGCGGCAATGTCTGCTTCTGAAATTGCTGTAGGGGATAGCAAGAAATTGTCTGACTCTATTATGGCATGGTTTGTTACAGACGAAAACGGAGAAATGACAGGTGCGCAAAATAAGACGTTTAATAATCGGTTTATTAACGAGGTCGTTCCGGAATCTGAACGTGCTTCTATGCGTGACGGAAATGGCGAAATAAGCATGAACGGATTGCGGCGCATACAGAACGCTATGTTCTATAAGGCGTATGGAAATATTGACCTTCTTACTCGTGTGTCAGAATCAACGAATAACAACGTTAAGAAACTGACTAACACTCTTATCAATGTTTCGCCAAGAATCGTAACTCTGAAAGAAGGAATTGCCGCAGGCAAGTATTACGATGTTGCTACGGCACAACTTATAACAGACGTTGCTACAAAATGGGTAATAATGAAGCAATCCAAAGAAGGTAAAGATGTTTTAGCATACCTAAAAGGAACTGCTAAACAAAGACAAGCGGATATGTTTAACGAAAAAGAAAATCCGTTAGAAATGTCTATGATCCTTGCCTTTGAAGTAAACAGGGGAAGTGGTAAAAATCTTACCTCTCTCATAAATAGAATCATTGATTTGCACATGGCAGAAGGAACTCCGGAAAACGGATTTTTTGGATTGGATCAAAAGACGGTTAATCTCGAAACGATTATCAATACAGCATTGGAGGGGAAAGAGTATGGAACAATTCAAGACCTCGAAAATCTCTACGCAGAAAGCGGAGATGGATCAGAAGGAGCGGTTACAGCCGTGGGATCTGTTGAACGTGGACAAAAAGAAAGTGAACCAGTTAAAGTTGCGGCTCAAGAGGTTCAAGGAGAAGCAACGGCTAGCAAAGAAGTAACGGAAACAATCGTTCCTGCCGTTCAAGCAGACGAAGGGAGAAAGCAAAAAATCGCCAGAAGAAAGGAAGTTAGAATACAACTTGAAGCAATTTATTCTAAGTACGGTGCGGATTTAGAGGGAAAAATTGCAACGAAATATGTTGCACTTGGGAGGGAATTTTCGGAACTCACTTTTGATTTAAGACCAAAAATTAACCCAGAAAAGATAAAATCTCCCGAAGAAAGGAAAAGCACTCTTACTCTCGAAACCATAAAGGCAATCCACAACGATATGTATAAAAATAAAACAGCATTTTTGGCAATAGATGAAGCGGCGCACGGAACTTTTCAAAGCGCGAATACAGCGGTAGATAATATTGTGGAGGGAAAAAACAGAGCAATTTCTCCCGTTGAATTTTACGGTCTGTTTTCTGACACAAGGAATGCTCTTCGTAAGCAATACGGAGATACTATTACGCTGTACCGATCCGAAGGACAGCAAAAAGCAAAAGCAACGAAAAACTATGCGACAACGAGAGAAGCCGCACAAGAATATTTTGACTTACAAAAAGGAACGAGAGTAATAAAATTAATCACTCCAATCGAAAACGTAATTGCCGCAAATGTTACAGGTAATGGAAATTATCACGAAATCATTGTTGGTGAACCTCCCGTAAAAAACACCGACGTTGTAACAACTTCTTCAAACAAAGAACAAACGTTAGACGAGGAAATTAAGTCGGATATTAAGAAGCCTTCAAGCGAAACTGCAATAAAAAAAGCAATCGCTGACGCAGAAAGCAAGTATAAGACACACGGAGATGTTGTCGAAGCAATTGAAAAACTACGGAAAGACGCACTAACAGAAGTATCAAAAACAGAAGAAAAAAGAAGTGAAGATGGATTGCTTCAAATGAATCTGCAATTATTTGCATTGTCTGAACTTGCAAAGCGGTTCAAGGATGTTCCAGAAGGAGGAAGGCTACACAGTTATATAGATACTTTTAACGATATGCTTACTCGTGGAACAACAGCAGAAATGCAAGCGTTTTTAGAGGCACGTTTGCCGACTGAAATATTTTTCTATGAAACTCTTGGGAATAAAGAGTCCATTAACCTGTCTGAAAAAAAGATGAAAGACAATGGCGAAAAGTATCTCATAGACCTTTATTCTCAATTGCTTGACAAACCAAACATTGAACTTAAACCAGATGAATTAATTTCTTTAAGTAAATATCTTGTTGACCTTACAAGTTCTGCTGAACCAGACATTGTTTCACGTGGAATACTAGGGCTAGAAGCACTTTCGGATAAACTTACAAGAGCAGGACAGTTTATTCAGTCTGTTCGCATATTAAACTCTCTTATTCCGGAACGAAAGGCTTATTCGATGGTGCGCGAATTAGATAGGGATACGTCAGATGATATTGACAAAAAGACTCTTTCTAATGCCACAGATGAAACGAAAAGAGTTATTACAGAGGAAACAAAAAAAGCAATTGATGCAGCAGTAAAAGAATACGATCGTCAAACAAAAAACAAGGACAGTTCCGACGTAGACAAAGAAGTCAAGAAAGGCGAAAAGCCTTCTCTTGAAAAAGTTCTTGCGTCAATGATTAAGGCTGATATAGTTCCACATGTATCTAAAGAGCAGACTGCGGATCAGATTGCACTTAAAATACTTCATGGTATTTATACTGAATTAAATCCAAAAAGCACAAAGCCTGGAGGAGATGTATTTAACGAATTGGCGTTAATGGCTATCAATCGAAATAAGTATGGCAATGTATGGGATAAAGCAAAACCGCTTGTTCAAAAGGCAATAGACGAAGAAAACATTAAGAGATTAGAAAATGGAATTTCTCCGCTTGAAGTTCCGCAGAATTATATTGAGAGGTATCGTGATCCCGATTTTACCGTTCGTATGATGAATCAGTCAATCCGAAAAGTCTTAGAATATAACGGAACGACAATACAGGCAGAAGCGCGTAAGTATTTTATTGGCGGCGTTTCTAGTGAAGAAGCAATAAATAAATTTGTTCAAGGATTAAAGGATAAGTTTGACATTCTTAGTACGGACGAATTTCCTTCTGATGCGTTTGCATATTTGAAAGAAAACATCTTGAAACAATATAAGAATAACTTGAATAAAGCACGAGAAACTATTCGCTCTCGTATTCGCAAAACCGTAGAAATGCAAGGGCGAAAAAAAGCGATTGGGAATAAATCTTCCATTGAAAAGACAATAGACCAATTAACGGATGCTGTCATTTCTGATTCTCTTTCTGACGATGAAATCAATAAAGTATGGGCAAATAGATTAGGCGTAAATTATATAACAAGCGAAATGAAAGATTCGATTTACGAAAACATGATCCGTATTGAAAAAATTGCAGATGAATATGAAAGAGATTCGGCATACGAGCAGTTTGTTTCGTCGATTGCTAGTCAAATAAAGGCTACTAATTGGCAAAAGGCTTATGCATGGCGCAGGTTTGCTATGCTTATTTCTCCAACATCTTGGATAAGAAACGGCGTTTCAAATATTGCCGCTAAACCATTTTACGCTGTAACGGATGCTGTAACAAACGTCCTGCAAAAAGCATTAAAGATAGACTCTGAATATCGTATTCGAGGGAAAAGACATATCCGTGAAGGACAAAATGCTGAAATTGATGCTGTTGTTTCAACGGTAGTTACTCGTAGCCGAATTCAAAGAATCGTAGACGAGTCCGCTAAGTATCAGATTAAACAGTTAATACAAGCTGAAAGAAAAATATTCGAGACAAGTTGGATAGAAAAAATGACAAAAGCACCTCTTAATGTTATGTCTACAGGCAAGTTTACAAGAACATCAAAGCATGGACTTTCTTTTTTGGGAGATGCAATGATGCTCGAAAGACATTATAAAGACGCTTTTAGGAACAAGTTAAATGCGCTTGGCTATACTGAATCTTTGTCTGAAACAAGAAAACAAGAAATGATTGCTATTGCCGCTAACACAGCAAAAGAAGTAGGAATTACCAGAACGTACAGAGAACTTGGAGAAATTGCAAGTAAGTTAAACGCGCTTAAAAATAGTTCTGCTTCAAATATGGAAATAAAAAAACTAGTTGAAAGTGGGCAATTAAATAAAGCACGAGCAAAAAGAGCGCGTGTGCAATCTCTTTCAATGGCAATCGATTTTGCCGTTCCGTTTATTACTACTCCTATGGCAATTGCAGTAGAAGCATATCGCTTTTCTCCTGTTGCATTAGGTTCAAGTCTGATCCAATTGGGCGTAGCAAAAGCAAAAGGAGTTACAAAAACAGACTCACGTTATACTGCGGAACTAACTCAAAAAATGTCTCAAGCACTTGTTGGTTCTGCCGGACAATGGGTTATTGGTTTTATGCTTGCTTCTCTTGGAGTGTTGACTGGCGCAGCTCCTGATGGAGAAAAAGAAAAACAAGCGTGGGAACTAGAAGGAAAAAAACCATATTCTATTTATATTAAAGGCTTTGGCTCTATTTCAATTAACTGGCTACAACCAGTCGCATTGGGATTAATGGGTGGAGCAGAATCTTATAACACAATAGCAAAAGGTGGAACAAGCATAGATACCGTATTTTCTGCCGCAACAGCAGGAATAGAAGGAATGCTTTCAGATACAACCGTTTCAAGCATAAAAAAGCTTTTTGGAAGCAGAGACGGAATCACAGGAGATTTGAAAAATCTTACTACAAGTGGAGTCTTTCAGTTCTTTCCCACAATTCTAAAACGGTTTGCAACCTCTCTTGATCCTTATACAAGAGATACTTACTCCGGAGAAGCTTCTCAAATCTTAATAAATAGGGGCGTTTCGTATCTTCCTGTTGGATCAATGGCTCAACCTATGCAAGTAGACATATGGGGAAATCCAGTTGAAAATGAAGATTTAGGAATGGGCATTTTTGGACGTTCTCTTCTTAATCTAATAACGCCTTTTAATGTTTCTAGCGCAAAGATGGACAACGTTTCAAATGAAGTAGTCCGGCTATTCAACGAAACTGGCGATACTGCTTGCTTGCCTGTTATTGTTAATGCAAAGTGGACAAAAGAATATAAAGACAAGAAATACTCTTTTGATCTTTCTGGACAGGACTATGTAGACTACCAGACGATGATGGGCAAGACTGCATATAAGTATGTTGAAAAGACAATAAAGACAAGCGACTATAAAAAACTATCTGACAAAAAGAAGATTAAAGTGCTAGTGGCTGTATACAAAGAAGCATCTTCGGACGCGAAAGAAAAGTATATTAGAACGCATACATAGGGAAGGAGGATTAGACTGTTTTAATTAAAAGTGCTATTATTCAACTATCAACACACGTTAAAGGAGGAAATTATTATGACACAGAAAACAAAAACTTGGTTAAAAGCCGCAGGAGTAAGAGCAATAAAAACATTTTGTCAAGCCGCTATTTCCGCTATTGGAACAACGGTAGTTATGCAAGAAGTTAATTGGCTGATGATTGCTTCTATTGCCGGACTATCAGCAATTCTTTCTATTCTTACCTCTGGCGCAGGACTTCCCGAAGCACCGATTAACATCATTAACAAGGATGTGATATTATGAAATCAGCATCAGGATTAGCAGAGTTTGCTAGGCTTGTCTTTAACGAAAGTTGGCTTTATAAGTGGGGAACATACGGTCAGATAATTGATGGCGTTCGCAGATCAGATTGTTACGGAGTGCGAGAAGCCTATTCCGGAGACCGTGGTGGATATTCCGTTTATATGAAAGAAGGAGCACATACCGTCCGAGAAGGGTATAATATTGCTGTAGTTAAAGGAAAAATTGACACCCTTCCTGAAAAGCCTGGAATTATTGTCTGCAAGTATTATTACAGTAAACTAGGCATGGGTCATGCAGGAATCTATTTAGGCAACGGTCTTGTACTCGATATTTATAAGACGGGGCAACCTGCAAGAATAATGAGCGTTGACTCTTATGGTTGGACACATTGGTTTGAAGATACAATGATTGACTATTCAGAGTATAACAAGCCTTCCGTTGAAGTGTGTCCGTATGCAGAACCGACTAAGATATATAAAAACCGCATAACCTTTACAGGAAATGCGGCTAGTTGGTTTATATGGCATCTAGTCCGAAAAGGTTATCCTCTTATTGCGACAAGTGATGTTGCCGGAAGCAAAACATGGGATGCAATCAACGATGTTCAACGAAAAGCAGGTCTAGGCGCAGGAGATGCAGGAGTAAAAACAAGAGCGGCAATTAAAAGCTAAACTATAATCTTGTTTTCTCTTAAATATTCTCTTGCTACTTCTGCGGACTTAGAAAGAACTGTTTCTGTGCTACATGCCGAACAAGTATGGATCTTTGTAAAATAAGGACAACCTATACAGGTTGTCCTTTTATTACAGAACGATTTGAAATCTTTCCAGTCAACTAGGAGTCTTAACGCTAAGTGCATTTTCTCTGTTGTACTTAATTTGCCCATTGTTTTCTCTCCCCGTAATTCCCTAACCTCTGATAGTATTTCTTTTCTACTTTTTTAGGATCGCCAACAACTTCAATTATT
>Ga0172381_10004540_pt1 | contig 14339 bp, 20 predicted proteins | sample Leawel6488metaG_FD_119754 | JGI IMG/M metagenome (GOLD analysis project Ga0172381, IMG submission 119754) | Leachate microbial communities from a municipal landfill in Southern Ontario, Canada - Leachate well 64-88 metaG | ecosystem: Engineered > Solid waste > Landfill > Unclassified | place... | reverse complement strand
TGAATGGCGTAAAAGAATTGACGAACCGATTGATATTGCTGCTGAGGTATATAAGAACATCCCGGCAGGATCTCCGATATTGGGCCGGGATTCAGACATGCTGGGATTGTACATATCAATAAAGGGAAAACGAGAGGGGCTTGTTGCTCGCATTCTGGAAATAAGCAAAGATATTGACCGGCTTGATTCTCTGTTAGTTGCCACTGGATTAACGGTTAGCAGTAAGAATCTTCAAGAAATACCAAAGTGAGGTTTATATGGCAGATCAAGTAAACAGGGATTATTCAAGCAGAGATAAAAGCGCATCGATTGAAACATTGATGCGTGAGTATTCGCTCGGAGATCCTCGGCCACGTAAGAAGCCAAAGAAAACCAAGAAGCATAAAAAGATCCATCCTCCAAAATGGGCGAAGGACGTATAGATGCAATCAAAAATTATTGAGAGTGGATGTGAAAATGTAGAGTGCAGGAAATGCCCTACATGCATTAAGGATGTAGCCATAGAAATCGATCGCATAAACCAGGCGGAAAGGGACATGTATGCTCGCGAGGATAAAAAGTGGAGGCTGTTACTTGGCCGGGCAATTGACCAGAAAAAGTGATATAATCTGTGAGGGTGCAAGATGAGTTATTTTAAAATTATTTGGGACTTTCATTTGAGCAAGGAAAAGAAGGAGGCGTTATGTCGGAAAAAGCTAAAAGAATCTTCAAAATTATCAAGATTATTGCGGTTGTCGCGTACGCCTGCATAGTTTGTTATTTCTCTATAAAGTTTTACGCAATCTATAGGCACCAGTTAAACCAGCATAATTTTGAGCAACGCATAGGGCGGGTTGTTTGTTGATTGCAATCTTCTGAGGGTATAGTATAATACCCGGTATGAATTTCAACATAAAGGTCAATTGGAGAAACCTAAACGGGGCTATTGCTCTGTATCTTTCTCTTATTGGGGGATTCATAAGCACAAACAATAGCCTTGCTTGTGCTGGGATCTTGTCTGCCGTAGTTCTCTTGCTCGGCGCGGCAATACTGCCGGAAATCAAAGAGATAATCAAAGCATGGAAGGGAATGGCATCATGAGTGATCGAATTGAGGTAGGGCAGCATGTTTTTTATTATGACGTTAAGGACGATCAGATTAGGCAAGGTGATGTCACTGGCTTAAATATCGGCGAGAACGGATATTTGTTGATCACTATTTTAAACCAAAAAGATAAGCAGACCACCGTAGAGAGCGCCCATGTTTTTATAGACAAAGAAAATGCCATGAAGCATAGAAATATCGTTAAGCCATTTATTGATGAGGCAAATAAGGCCAAGGATTTACTTGTGTCAAAGATGGACCAGACGCGTATTATGGTAATTGGTGAGCCAAATTCGTTATTCAAGAGGATTGTTGATAGGTTGCGCAATCCCTTGAAAAGATAGCCTTATGGGACAGCCGACAAAATTCAAAGAAATATATTCTGAGTGGGCTGAGAAAATGAGTAAGCTGGGAGCCACCGATAAGGCGATGGCTGACTTTTTCGGTGTTCCGGAATCCACTTTAAACAACTGGAAAAAGAAATTTCCTGATTTTAAGGAAGCGATTAAAAGAGGCAAGGAATTTGCCGATATGGATGTTGCCGACTCTCTTTACCAAAGAGCCAAGGGATATTCTCATGACGAGGAGCTCTTCTTTCAATACAAGGGCAAGATTATTAGCAAAAAAACCACGAAACATTATCCTCCTGATACTACAGCAGCGCTGCGCTGGCTTGAAAATAGACAACCCGATTATTGGAAAAATAAAACTCATCTTGAAGCGACCGGCGCTGAGGGGAAGGCGCTGGTTCCGTCCGTTGTAGAGATCGTAATTGGGGGGAAGAAAATACATGCCGGAGCAGCCAGCCAGGCCTAAACTAGAATTTCCACGTTTTGAACTTAGGGAATACCAGCAAAGAGTATGGGATAGATGGTTTACTGAGCGAATCAGAAAAGCATCTCTTGAGTGGTCTCGTCGAGACGGGAAGGACCTTCTTTCCCTTGCGATTATGACCGCTGAATCAATTATTGTCCCTGGTAACTATTGGTTTGTTCTTCCGGAGGCGCAACAGGTTCGCGCTGCCATTTGGGAGGGTGTTACAAAAGACGGCAAGCGGTACATAGACTATGTCCCTGAGGAATTTGTATACAAAAAAGACGATCAATCCATGAAAATATATATTCGAGATCCAAATAATATGGATAAATTTGCCAGTATTATTTCTTTTATTGGCGGGGATAGATATGACAAGCGAGTCGGGGCCGGGCTTAAGGGTGTTGTTATTTCCGAGCATTCGCTTCAGAAGCCAAACCTTTTCGACATAGCAGTCGAACCGATGATCAATGAAACCGGAGGATGGGTAATTTTTAATTACACTCCTCGCGGAGAGAATCACGCGACTAAGATGTTTGATTTCTTGGCAAGTAAGCCGGATAAGTATATTGCTTCTCGGGTTACGAATAACGAATCTCATGCGATTAGTGATCAGCAGATCCAGGAAGAACGAGAACGCGGTAAACCCGAGGAGACGATTCAGCAGGAGTATTTTTGCAGTCGAGAAGGATCTATTTTTGGTTCATATTATGGGGCGACACTGAAGCAATACAAGGAAAAGGGACATGTTGGGAAATACCCATATGATGCCGGATACCCAGTGCATACATTGTGGGATCTTGGGATCTCCGATACTATGGCGGTGTGGTTTATTCAGTTTATAGGCAAGGAAATTCATATCATTGATTATTATGAGAATACCAATTACGCCCTTGGCCACTATGCTTCGGTTCTTCTTGGTAAGGGGTATTTATATGCCATGCATCATCTTCCGCATGATGGGAATAAACGTCAGCTCACTCAAGATGAAAAGGCAGTAACGGTAGAAGCCCAATTAAAAAATCTTGGCGTTACTCCAATTAGGATTCATCCTCCGCGCAATGATATTTACGGGACGATTCAGCGTGTTCGGACGATGTTTTCAAGATGTTTTTTTAACGAAGAAACAACGATGGTAGGATATGAGGCGCTCAAGCAATATCGTCGGGAGTGGGACGAGGATCGGCAAATATTCAAAAACACTCCACTGCATGATTGGTGTTCTCATGGGGCTGATGCGTTTTCTATCTTGCCAATGATAGAGGCGCAAGGGACAGCCAGGCCAAGTGGACCCGTATCAAAAAAATGGTCAGGAAAATTTCAAACAAGGAGTAGCTCATGAGAAAAACAGTAGACTTCTGGGTTAATTTAATAGACGAAGAATTGCATTTGACTGACGCGGAACAAGTCAGGAGGGCGTTCTATGCGTTTGCCGAATCTGGCAAATTGCAGTTTTTCACAGAAGACGAGACCGGTGTTTTTGCTTATGTTGTTACTGATGATCTGCGCGGCGGGAAGACTTTGGCTGAATTGATTTTTTATATTTTGCCAAAATATCGTGGAGATATTCGTCTCGTTAAAAAATATATTCAACATGCAGAAATGCTGGCAAAAGAAAATAGTTGCAATTCTATAAAAATTGGTGGTAATATAGGGTTCAAAGATGCAAAATTTTTAGGTTTACTTAAACGATGGGGATATGTTGACGATACGGTAACAAAGGGGATTGTTTAATGGCCGCGATTACATCAGCGATAGCTTCAGCAGTAACAACAGCAGCTTCATGGGCAGTGGCTAACGCCGGAACTATTGCTGCCGTAGGCGGGACGTACGCAAGTGTTAAGCAATCCGAGGCGGCAGGAATAGCCGCAAAAAATCAAAAAGAAGCTATTGAACAACAACAGGACGATCAAAAAAAAGCTATTGCCGCCGCAAATGCAGAGGCATTGAGCAAGCGGAAGACACTCATTGACAGACAGCGTAAGCAGATCCTCGGTGCGGGGGACACGGGTTATTCTATTGGACAGACCGGCGGAGCGGGCGTTACCGGTAGTGGAATGCTCACTGGGGGAATCCTTGGATGAAATATTCATCGACCGAAATCCTTAAAAGATACGACAAGGCCAATTCAATAAAAACATCCTGGGACACAGAATATAGTAAAGTCTTTGAGATGTGCATGCCTGCGCGTGATCAATACCAAAAGGCATCCGGTGCTGGAGAAAATATTAATCCTGAGGCGCAGGATCGACGCAGTAATTTATATAGTTCGGTTGGGGAGCAGGCTGCAAATGAATTTGTAAATGTTTTACAAGAAGTTCTTTGTCCTCCGATGGGGAATTGGATTAGCCTGGAGGCCGGGACTAAATTTGCGGAAGAAACACGTAACGACGTTAATAGAGTATTGCAAACAATCTGTGATGTCGCGAATGAGAATAAAAATAACTCAAGTTATGACACAGCTTTTTCAGAGTTTGGATGTGACTTGTTCGCTGGAACGGCCTGTATGCTTACAAATCCAGGAACAACAAAAAGACCGATTTCGTATAAGGCTATACCGCTTCGGGAATATTGCATAGAAGAAGATGCGAATGGTGAGGTTAGCGCAGTATATCGTGCCTATCCACTTCCTAGGAGACAATTAAAGTATCAATGGCCGACACTGAAAGACAACAAGGAGTTGTCTACTGGCGACCAAGACAAAGATGTTAATTTAATTGAGTGCACATACTATGATCAAGATTTATTTATTTGGCATTATGTTGTTATCGACAAAGATGCGAAATCAGAACTATTTCATAAGGAACAGCAAACTAATCCGTTTACTGTTTTGCGCTGGAATAAATGTCCGGGAGAACCTTATGGCCGGGGACCTGGGTTGACTTCAATTAATGACATCAAGACTCTTAATTTAATCAAGGAATATTCATTAAGAAATTTCGCATATAATATTCCTCCGCTATTGGTCCAGGCGGACGCAATGATTGATGTGGATTCCTTTGACCTTACTCCCTTCAGCTTGAATGTTGTTCCAAATACCGAGACAAGCATTGTTCCTTTGGATATTAAAACAGATCACGATATAGAGGCCTATAAAATCCAGGAATTACAAATGGATATCAAGCGCAATTCATATGCGAGTACGTTGCCAAACGAGGGTAGTCGTGAATTAACTGCTACCGAGGTGAACGCTCGTGATCGAGATCTGCGGAGAGGGCTACTTAGTGTTTTTGGTAGGCTTGTTAATGAATTTCAGCTTCCAATAATTCGTCGGACCCTTGATGTTTTGATTGATACCAAGGCAATTAATGTCCCAAAGGACGATACTGGAAAGTTAAAATTTTCAATTGGAGAAATTGATGGGCTTATTTATAAGGTAAAAATAAATACGCCTATTGGAAGGCTGTTATCCGCAGGAGAGGCGCAGAATATAATCCAGGCAGTGACAATGCTTACGCAATTAGATCCAAGCGGAGAAACGCTTTTTTCTACGCTTAAGGCAAACGATATTGGCCCTCACCTAATGAACCTAATGGGAGTTCCGGGCCGGTTTATTAATACGCCAGAAGAGGTTAAACGGATACAGGATCAACGCGCAAAGGATAGGGCCACGCAACAACAGCAGTTGGTGCAACAAAATGTAGATGCTAGTAATGCAATGGCATCGGGCAAGGCGCTGGCTGATGCTGCTGGTAGGAAATTAGAAAATGGCGTCTAATCCATCAGGCATCCCTTCCAATAATAATCCTTTTTTTGAGAAAAAAATCAACGGAGATGGGCTTAAGGATTGTCATAAATATTTTTTAAAAGTATTTGATAATCCGCAAGGCGAGCAAGTAATTAAATATCTTGAAGAATACTCTAAATTTAATTTTCCTAACTATTTAAACGTCAATGCTACTTTCGCAAAGGCCGGTCAACAGCAACTGGTTGATCATATTAAGGGATTAGTGGCTAAAGCCAAGAAAGGGGGATTGTGATGTATCCAAGCTTAACGGTGGTAATTAATGAAATTCAAAAATCTAAAATGGGCAAAGATATCAAGGTATTTTGTTGCAAGGCCGTGCAGGAATATTTCAAAACGCTTAATTGTGCAGGAGCACTCAAGCGCGTTAAAAATCACGGGAAAGATAAATAAAACCAAGGGGGAAAATGATAATGTCAGAACAAGAAATTATAGCTCCAGTAACTCCGGCGGCACCAGCGCCAGCGGCTCCGGCGGCACCAGCGCCAGCGGCTCCGGCGGCAACGCCTTCGGCGGCACCGGTTAATCTTATTGATCCAGTTACTCCGGCTGACCCAAGTTTAACAAACGTGCCTACGCATCCGGTGGTCCCAAAAGAAGAATATGACCTCGACCCGAGGCTATCTACGGCAGACGGGAAGTTGAATAAAGAAGGAGCGAAGGCATTTTTAGCTGAAGTTAAGGCAGAGAGGGAGAAAAACGAAAAGCGTATTTTAGATTTACGGAGAAAGGTATCTGACGGCCACGCCCCAGAGGACAAAAAAGAATATTTTCAGGATTATGCTCCCAAAGAAGATCGCTATATGAAATTCTTTGATCCGGCAGCTCCAAGTGCAAATGAAATTAACCAAATCAAAGACTCATTGGCTGATGTATATCATGATGCCGGACTGTCCCGCAGACAGGCTGACGACATGACCCATGTGATGCTTAAGGTATTGGAAAATACTGGGGTTATTGATGCTCGAACGAAAGAAGAGAAGTATATTGATCAGCAAAAATGGGTTGAAGATCAGAAGCATTTGCTCGGAAGTAATGCCGATAATATTATTCGTGAAGCTCGTTTGTTTGTAGAGAATGCTCCTATTTTTTCTGCGAAAACAAAGAATAGTTTGCTTGATATGATGAACAAGCTTGGCGCCCCATTCATTGACACGCTTCATCAGCTTAAGGACGCCTATGGCAGCGGAACCGGCGGAGTTCCTGGCGGAAACGTTGGAAGTCTCGGGGGACTCGCAAGCGACGTAGAGCTTAAACAGGAATACATGAAAGAAGGAACTTCGGATCTTCGTAAGCAAGAAATTATTGCCCAAAGAGCCAAGGCCGGACGAACCGGAAGGCTCATGGATGCTCACGTATAAATTGCTTGACATGGATTTACAGATGCTGTAATATGTACCCAATGTTACAGTAAGAGTTTCAATAATCCCAATGCTTGGGCTCCATGGTACGAAATTACCATCCCCTATAAAGGCATAGGCTTCATTAGAGAAATCTAGTTTAGTTTATTAATTTTATAGGAGGATAATACAATGGTAATGCAAGTTTCAAATCAATTTATCGATTCTTTTGACGCAGAGGTTAAACTCGCGTATCAGGCTACGAAATCCCTACGAGATACCGTTCGTGTAAAAACCGGGGTTGTCGGCTCTACCCATAGATTCTCGACTGCTGGCGCTGGTGTTGCTACTCAGCACAACAGAGGCAATGACGTTGTTGCCATGAATGCAGGGCGCGACAAGGTTCCGGTTACTCTTTCCGATTGGGATGCTTTTGATTATGAAGATATCATGGATATCGAAAAAATAAACTTTGACGATAAGAAAATTATCGCACAGTCAACAGCAGCAGCTATGGGCCGCAGAGAGGATCAGCTCATTATTGATGCCCTGGAAGCCGCGATAGTTGCCGGTAATACGGTTGGCGCAGGTACGGCTGCTTTTAGTTTGACTCTGGTTGCAGAAGCCGCTCAATTGTTGGATTCTTTGAGTGTTCCGAGTGAAAACAGAACTCTGATCTATACGGCCAAGCAAAAGCAACAGTTTTTGAGTTCGACTGTTGTTACGTCCTCTGACTATAATTCAGTCAAGGCGTTGGTTGCGGGCGACCTGGATACTTTCTATGGCTTCAAGTTTAAGACCATTGGTGCCAGAACTGAAGGCGGACTACCCCGCGCTCAAGGTGTTGAGCAATATGCTTTTGCCTACCACAAAGATTCTGTTGGGTTGGCGATTGGCAAGGATATGACCTCCATGGTTGACTGGATTGCCGAAAAACTGGCCTGGCAGATTGGGTGCGTTTACTCTGCTGGAGCAGTGGTGATTGATGCAACTGGAATGGTTGCGATCAATACCGATGATAATCCGTAAGAAGCAGTAGTTTAATCTGGGGCCGGGAAACCGGCCCTAAGTTAATTAGGGAGAACGAACATGGCTTATAGTAATGAGAGATTGACGACAATTACCAACAATGTGAAATCAGGGAATGTTCCTACGGTCTATTTCTATTACAATAAAGCCAGCGATACGGTTACGGCTACCGGTTATTTTGATGATAATAGGCTTGCGGTTGGAGACATTATTCAATCATTGAGTGCTGATTATACAGTCCTAACCTTTTATAGGGTTAGTGCAGTGGACTTGGGCGCAGCCACTGTTTTGGCTTTGACTACGGTAACGCCCTAAAAAAAACGAAGGAGAGATAATATGGCTTTTCTAAGACAGAATTTGAGTGTAGTTGTGAATAACGCTAAGAATGGAGCGATTCCGTCGTTGTGGATGTTTTATAACAGCGCAACGGATACGGTTACTGCTGCCGGGTTTTTCACGGATAAGCGGTTAAATGTTGGGGATCAGATTGACGTGTTGACGGCTGATTATACTTCGATAACTCGGTATCGGGTTAGTGCGGTCAGCGCGAAAGGCGCGGCGACTGTTGTGGCTTCGGCCACCGGGTCATACAATCCGGGTGGGGTGCAGATTCTCACAGGTGCCGGAGCAGCAAATGTTACTGATGAGATCACTCTGCTGGTTACTACCGGATCAAACGCGATAACCCTTGCTGACGGAACTGAGGGCCAGCGTAAGATAGTAAAAGTCAAAACAGACGGCGGGTCTGCTGCTTTTGCTCCGGCCAGTCTTGCCGACGGGACCACGATAACAATGGCCGAGGCGCTGGATACGGTCGAGCTTGTTTTTGCCGACGGCGCATGGCAAATCATATCGAATATCGGGTGTACTGTAGCTTAATCAAATAAAGAAAGGGAGATGAGTGTATGGCTTTTACTAGGGAAAATCTGACAATAGTTACGAATAACATGAAGGCCGGATCGATTCCTTCTTTGTGGGTTTACTACAATGAGGCAACTGATTGTGTTACTACCGCAAATTACTTCCAGGAAGCGCGACTTGCGGTGGGCGATATAATTATGGTTTATGAGCTTTCGGCAACGAGTCGAAGGGCGTATCGTGTGAGCGCAAAATCCACGGATGGTTTTACAGCCACGGTGATCATGCTTGCGGCCCAAGTGAAAATGAACGATACGGTAGAGACGCTGACGGCTGCTACTGCTCTTTACGATGAAATAAGTCTTGCAACGGCGATCACCTTGCTGGTAACGAAGAATGCCGATATAGGGGCTACGTTCACCGCAGACGCTGATGCGCAGAACTATATTACTCTTGCCCAAAACGTTTATGATGGACTGCCGCTGGTATTGACTACGACAACCACGCTTCCGGCCGGTCTAGAACTGGCAACACCGTATTATCCCGTGAATTCACATGATAATATGTGCCAACTGTCGCTGGCCCGGGGCGGTGCGGCGGTAGCCATAACAGACGCCGGGACCGGCGTGCATACGGCTACGGTTCAGAAAAACTTTTTTATCTTGAAAGATGGCTATGAGGGCCAGAGAAAGATAATTAAGGTTAAGACCGATGGCGGAATTGATGCGGTAATTCTTCCGGACAACCTGAAGGACGGGACGATTATTACGGCTGGTGATGCCTTAGATGCGATGGAGTTATTGTTTGCCGATGGCGAATGGCAACTCATTAAAAACGTAGGCGTTGCGGCCTCTTAAGGATTTTTTTGGAGGGGGGCAATAGCCCCTCTCTCCCCCGTTAAAGGAGAGAGTAGTGGCAGCAAAGACAAGCTATTTTGATGTTCCAAATAGCTTTGATTACAGCGAAGCTACGATGATGAAAAGTTATATCAAGAATGCGACGACTGACATTGACACTACGGCTAAAAGGGTAATAGAGGACAGGACGCATAGAGAAATAAACCCTTTGGTTAAGCCTTTAACGGACAGGCTAGATGCAGGAACGTTTAGGGCAATCGGCGCATTAGGTGTCGCTACAATGTTATTGAAATGGTCTGGGGACAAGCCGGATGATCGAAAAAAAGAGATGCTGGCCGCTCAATTGATAGAGGCATATGCGAATCATCATAACGGTGATGATTGGAGTCTGGAATATGGATTTAATTTTTAGTGGAGGGTGTCCATGGCGACGATCTCACAAATAAAAAACCTGGCATTGTTCACCCTTGGCTTTACCGACGAAGTAGATTTTACAATTACCACAGACCCCTTGGTTTTAAAAGTTAATCGTCCTTATGAAATCAGCAAAAATTTTGTTCTATCCGGATATAACTGGCGATTTGCGCAAAAGCGGGCCGAGCTTACAACACGAATTGAAGAAACCAGTGTTTTTACTGCGGCGGTATCAGATGTATTGACTTTTGGGTTTACCGTGAGCGATGGGCTTCGAGTCGAACTTGCTTCTTCCGATACCCTTCCGGCTGGGTTGGCAGCAGACACTGTTTATTATACGGTTAATTCGAGCGGCGCTACGGCTAAATTATCTTTAACGGCTGGCGGCGCAGCGGTAGATGTAACTGATGTTGGAACAGGGACTCATACCGCTACATTTCTTGATGTGGCAATTTCTCCATACAAATATTTATATCCGGCACCGAGCGATACCCTGGTATTAATAAATTCATATACAGACCGTCAGAATAATTCCTTTGTCCCTTTATTTGAGTATGATAACTTAGGGTTACATACCAATAGTACGAGTAGCAATAAGTCAGTATGGATAGTCTATACGGCGGATATCAATGAAGAAGAGTTTCCTGTCTATTTTGTGGACTATTTTAAATACAAGCTGGCCCTGGATTTATGTTTTAATTTGACTGGCGATACTGATCTTCTAAAAGTATTGTTTGCTCAAGAAAAGGCCATGTTGATCACGTCCAGAAATATTGATGCAAAACAGGTTCGGGTCAAAAGAATCCAGTCGTCTCCATTTATTGCCGTAAGGAGATAATGTGAAGTCGAAACAGAAAAAATTCAAATTCAGCAAGGGTGAAATAAACTCAAAGCTATTGGAAAGACAGGACTTGGCGTTGCTGGAATCTTCTGCAAGTTATATAAAAAACATGATAAGCACTCCATTCGGATCTATACGAACAAGGGACGGGACTCTAAGTATTGATAAGCCCTCTGAAAATTTAATTGCATTGGATGCTCCTATTGTAACCAGTTTTGCGGATGGGTTTGTGGCGCTTAATCAAACGGAACGGGCTTGGGAGGGAATGACTACTGATATTGATGGTGACGTCTATGCCTCTGTTAGGAATGGCGATATCTATAAGCAGGATCTGGGCGCTGGAAATTTTATTGCAACTGGACAATTTCCTCACCAATGGAGAGGCATGGCTACCGGGTTGACCGGGAATATTTATTGTTGTGCATATGGGGATGAAATTTTTAAACAAACCGCAGGTTCTGGATATTTTGCAACCTTTGGTCAAACAGCTCGAACGTGGACTGGAATGACTACGAATTTGGCTGGGGATGTTTATGCTTGCGTTGAAAATGGCGGTATTTACAAACAAACTGCTGGTGCTGGAGATTTTGTGACGCTAAGTCAAACGACAAGATTTTGGAATTGTATGACCACAAGCCCCGCGGGCCATGTTTATGCTGGCGTTATTTCAGGCGATATTTACAAGCAAACTTCAGGTGCTGGAAACTTTGTAGCACTAAATCAAACCTCAAGATATTGGGGTGGGATGGCCGCAACGCCTAACGGAGATCTCTATGCCTGTGTTCTTGCGGGGGATATTTATAAACAAACAGCTGAGGCTGGAGATTTTATGGCATTAAGCCAAGGGGTTAAACTTTGGAACGGAATGACGACAAACCTGCTTGGCGATGTTTATGCTACAGAGAGCGGCGGTGATATTTATCAGAGACAATATCCAGCAAAGGCGTATGATTTAACTAATTATTATGAGAGCTCAAACATAATTGGTCTTACGGATTTAATAAAATATGATTTTGGCAGCAGTCAATTAATTGATGTTATTTCCACTTCTAACATTTCTTTGCCGGGAATTGCGGCCGGTGTTTTGGTAGACATTGTATTAAAGGGAAGTACTGATAATGTGAATTGGACCGTACTGGACACTCTTTCCGTAAAGAATAGCCCCAAGAGCTTTATTACGTTGGTCGGGGACAGCTATCGTTATCTTAAATTAGAGTACGCTGGCGGCACTGATAGTACGCTTAAGTTATTGTTCTTACGTGCTTATTCGGGAACGATAACGGACATTGAAACAAAACTTGCAAAATTTGTTTTTAACAACGATCAAAAATATCTACTCGTATTACGTAATGAGCAAATTAAAATTTACGAAAATGATGTCTTGGTAGACACGGTTACTGCGACGGGGCTGCTGGCGAGTTATTTTGATATGTTGAAAATGACGCAAGCAGAGGACACGATGGTCTTTACGCATATTGATATGCGTACGAAACAATTGCAGCGGACTTTTCGTAGTCAGGCATATACTAATGATCCAGCGTCTGGGTCGAATATTACGCTGAATGTTGCGTCCACAACTGGATTCGCTGCGGGCAACGTAGTAAGGGTATCGTCTTCCGCCGGGCAAGAATTAGCCACAATAACAGATGTAGTGCCGAATACGAGTATTACGGTTGATGCGCTTGCCCTAAATCATACGACGGTTAGTCCATTAATTACGTCTACCAGCACAATAGTTTGGGTGTTTAGCGACTATCCCTGGACAAAGATTCCATATGTATTATTTGGTTCCGAAGTTACCACAAGTCCAGCACAATCATTGACTCCTTCGGCAGCCGAAGGGTCGGTTAAGCTTACTGCTGGCGGGTCTGTCTTTACTGCGGACAGCGTTGGCCAGATTATTGATGGCGGCGGCGGAAGAGTAAGGATAACCGAATATGAGTCTGCGACAGTGGTTTGGGGATATACAATAATCCCATTTTATTCAACGGCAGCAATCGCCTCCACCACCTGGAAGTATATTACTGGATATGAAGTGGCCTGGAGCGCAACGCGAGGATATCCCGCAACGTGTTTATTTTATCAGCAAAGACTATGGTTTTTAGGGTCTAAGAGTAAGCCAAATTCTTTTTGGGCTTCCAGGGTTGGTCAGTATGCCAGTTTTGAAAACATTGCTAATTACGATAACGATAGTATTGCGGCTACGATTTCTTCTGATCAAGTTGACCAAATTTTTAATGCATATGCTAATCGCGGAATACAGTTATTCACCGCCGGGGCTGAGTGGGTTATTCCGGAAGGGTCAACCACGCCGGACTCGATCTCTACTACAAAAAATACATCAAACGGATCACTTGCGTCGGTTCTCCCCGTAGATATATCCGGAACTACGTTATTTATTGAAAAGAACGGGAAGAGTTTGTTGAGTTTCGTATACACTGACGCGCAGGCTGCCTACTCAACAGAGTCCCTGAGTTTATTAACAGATTTAATTAATAACCCAGTTGGGCTGGCCGTTGACTATAACTCCAGTCAAGACGTAGGGAACTTTTTATATATGGTGATGGCCGACGGGACCATGGCGGTATGGTGTATTATGTTAAGCCAGGAAATTGTTTCTCCTGTCCGATTTATTACCGACGGAGAGATAAAGGACGTTGTGAATGTTGGCGGAGATACGTATCTTTTGGTCTCCAGAGATTATTCGGTTTTTCTGGAGAAAATCGCTGATGTTAAAACTGACAATACCATTATTGATGTTACGCGCAGCGCTACTATCTCGGGGTTGGGGGACTATATTACTGTTAGGGCGTATACAGAAAACAAAGACTATGGTGTTTTTACAGTTGTTGATGGTGAGATTACCTTACCTGAGACGCCAATAGAGGACGTTTATGTAGGACTTGATTTTGATTATGAGTTAATAAGCAATAAGATAGCAATCAATGGCCAAACAGAAAATATTGAAAAACGGATATCCCGGGCAACGGTAGCCACAAAAGATACGGATAGCCTTACCTTTTGCGGCCAAACATTAGTGCGCACAAATGATGTCTATGATTTTTATGGGGTAACTGGTTTTGGCAAAGACTGTCGATTTACGGTAACTGGAACTTTTGACTATGTGGAAATATTGAGTATACTTTTGAATATAAATTATGGAGCAAAATAATGGCAGAAAATAATCAATTTATGGATAATATGCCGAGCCTCCTGTCGGGAGTTGCCTATGGCTATCAGGCAATCAAAGAATGGAACGCTCCGGACATAGATTATGATATTCTTAATTTAAAGGCAGAGGATAGAGAGATCCGGGCTCAAGAACTCAAAATGCAAGTAGAGCAGGATGCCAATTCTCT
>Ga0172381_10004539_pt1 | contig 14343 bp, 27 predicted proteins | sample Leawel6488metaG_FD_119754 | JGI IMG/M metagenome (GOLD analysis project Ga0172381, IMG submission 119754) | Leachate microbial communities from a municipal landfill in Southern Ontario, Canada - Leachate well 64-88 metaG | ecosystem: Engineered > Solid waste > Landfill > Unclassified | place... | reverse complement strand
CCAGAACTAACCAAACATAAGAACATTACGATACTTATTAGGCTTATGCTTTTGTTTTTCATTCTTTTTGTATTGCGTATGTTACTATTGATGTAATTATATCTGTCACCACAATAATAGTTAATAAATTTAACATAATATAATTCATTACTGGAACACTTGAAGCACTAGAGAAAGTATACATCGTACTCTCCCAAGCATTTGACATTATTGCTGCAAACCACCACGTTATTGGAAACAGTATAAAATCAAATATTGCGAATATTGGATGAGTTACTAATAAATATGAAGCGATTATATTAAATAAAATTAAACCTATTGTTATAAATGCAAAACCTTCATTTCCTAAATTTTGTAAAAATGATGTTCCTCCCGTTATTATGTTTGTTGCTTCTGGACTACTTGAAAAAGAATCTCCTACTTGGCTATATGCGTAAAGCAATACAACAATAATAGTTCCAATTACAAATAATCCTGTAATTAGTGTAAATGTATCTAAGTTTCCCTTTTTGTTTAAATTATTTTTTAATTTGTTCATTTTTTAGGTTTAATAATTCTTGTATAGATATGTTGCTTAATTTTTTTGCGTAAAGTCTATCTATATTTATCTCTGGCATATTTAATCCTTTTAGGGCATTTAATAGTTGTTCGTGATGTTTTTTCCTCTGATTATAAAAGTCTTGTGATACTCTTGTATTAATTGATGTTCTCATCTTGCTCCTGACGACCTCCTTTCATTCTTTTTTTCTTCTTTCCAAATAGCAAAACTTTTAGCTAATGAAACAAATGAATTTATGAAATACAATATAAAGAAGATTATAGAACACCAAATAAAAAGCCACATATAAGTATCATATAGATTATTCAATGCTGGATAATATTGTTGTATTTGTTGTATAAAAAATACTAAATAAATTACAGTTCCAAAAGACAATAGTTTGAGTAATAGAGACAACATAAGAGATACTATTCCTTTTGTTGCTTGGTCGCCATTTATTCTAAATCTTTCTGAAAAGAATATTAAGAAGAAAGATAATATAAATAAACCTAATACTAATATTAAGTGAGTTATGCTATCTTGTATTCCTGTTTCTATTCCTGATTGTGTTATTTTATATGTTCCTTGTCCATATCCTGAAATTGAACCATCTGTACAAACCATGTCCCAATAATATGTTCCTATTTGGTTTGTTTCGTTTATTGAATAGTTGAAGTATGCTCCTTTGTTTGTCATTTCTTTATTATCTATCAATATTATTAGGTTTGGATATTTTACTGTTAAATTGCAACCCGTTGATGAAGAACAATATGTATTATTGTTAAAACAAGGTATTTTAAAATCTATTGGTTCGTTTTGTTTGAATACGAATTCTTCAGAAAATACAGATAGACTATTTCCTAATTTTATTTCATCTGCATTTACCAAAGTAATAGAAAGCATCATTACTATAAATAGTATTAATTTTATATTTTTTTCCATGTTTCTTTTATTCCTTTTGTTGTTAGGTTTCCATATGGTATTCCATTCATTTTATGTACTTTGAAACTTTCTCTTGCTGTTTTATTCAATTCAATTATTTTCTTTACTGGTGCTGAACGCTTTGTTTTAATTAAAGCTAGTCTTGGTTTATGAATTAAGTTAATTTCAAATATTGGTTTAATTGATTTCAAAGTATCCAACCTCTTTTCTTTGCTGATAGATATTCTCCTTTATCAATATCTCCTTTTCTCAATGCTTTTTCAAATTCTTTTCTATTTATTTTCATTCTTTTTAACATACTTTCATGTAAGTTCATTTTACTTACCTCCTTTTTAATTTTCTTATTAATCTTAAATCATTCATTTGTTCGTTCTTTGCTTTCCTTGAAAGATTTCTCCATTCTTTTGAATCTTTCCTTAAATGACTTATTACTTCGTTGCATAGTTTTCCCATTAGAATACCCCCCTAAATGCTCTTTGTTGTTCTTTTGTTATTCCTCTTACTTCAAAACTTGTAAACATTCCTGTTGTTCTCTTAGCTATTGTTCCGCTTTCAATTCCTCTTAAATTAGCAACATATTTTCCATATCTCATTCCAAATGAATTATATCTTGGCGTTCTTTCTGGGATTATTCCTGAGATTAATGATAATGTTGGTATTCCTGTTAATCTTTCTGTTGGTGGTGTTGGTATTGATGGAGTTCTATTTAAGAACATTAATCTTGGAATTATTGGTGGCGTTTCTTCTATTATGGTTTGTTGTGTTTGTCTTGTTTGTATTGGTGTTCTTAAATTTATTGTCTGTCTTGGAATACTTAATCTATTATTTATAACTGTTTGTTTTTGAAATAGTTTACTTCTAAATAGAGAAGTCATTCTTGGCACTTTTATTATTTTTGTTGTTGTTTCTAGTCTTTCTCTTGTTATTAGTCTTGGTTGTCTTAATTCAGTTACTTGTTTTGATATGGCTATCTTTCCTAATTCTTTTAATTGTTTTTGTTGTATTTTTTCAATTACATTGTTCTTTAAAACTTGTTTTTGAATTAATCCATTTTGACTTTCTGTTGGTTGTTGTTCTTTCTTTATTATTTGTGTTGGTATTTGTTGTATTGGTTTTTCTTTGTATGTACTTATAAAACTACCTTGTTTATATTTTCCTAGTTTCATATTAATTCCTTCTATTGTTTGAAGTTCTCCTTTGAATGAACCAGAAACATATTCATCAACCTTTGAGAAATCTAGTCTTGTTCTTCTTAGATTAACTGGTTTGTTTATATCTATTTTTGTTCCTATTTTTTTTGAATAAAATAAATCTATTGGTTGTATTGTTGGTCTTGTTTGTTCTCTTAATCCATATTCTAATATCCTTGATATTCTTCTACCTCCTTTGGTTTGAATCATGGATGCTTCTACTCCTTTTGGTCTTAATGAATATGCTGCAAAAATATCAGCAAATTGTTCTTTTGGAATCTCTTGTTTTCCATATCCTCTATTTATATAAGATGATTCTGGATAATTTTCTTTTAAAAATGATTTTAGTTCTTTTGATTTTGTTTTAAAGAGATAATTTGAAGCTTTCATCTTTGTTAAATAATCCATTTGGTGTCCTGTTTCGTGCATCAATGTATATTCTGGATTCTTTCTAAATAATCCTCCTTCGAAATATTTTTTATTTATGAATGTTGCTGTTTTTCCTGAATCAAATAATACTGCTCTCCCTAATGTTCTTTTTTTTAGTGCGGTAGAATATTGTGCTACAAATTTCTTTCCTCCTATTTCAACTAAAAATCCTTCTTTTATGTTTGTCTGCCATATTGGTTTTCTTGCTGAAACTGGTTGTCCTTTTGTTGTTGCTCCTTTTATTTGTCCTTCAAAAGTAAATATATTCGGTTCTTTTTGAATTATCTCTGTTTTCTGCAAATATTTAAATCCTGAAACCATACCTACTCCTTTTGATTTACCTGCAAAAGCTTTTCCCTTTAATGCTGTTATTATCTTTCCACTTGTATCTAACTTTGATGCACCAACTCCTTTTATTCTCAAATATCCTAAGTTTCCTTTTAATGTTGTTTGTGTTTGTGGATAATATTCTGCAATAACTTTTCCTCCCATACTTACTGAACCTAATCCTTTTTCTTTTACATTAAGTGTTTTTCCTTTTTCTTTGAATTTAATAAATGAAATTTTAGATAGTGTTTCTTTAGATTTTCCAGTAATTACATTTGTTTCTTTCATATATTGTCCAACTAAACTAATTCCTTTTCCTTTGTAAGTTCCTGTTGAGATTTGTTTTAAAATTGGATTTTGTGCTTCTAGTGATGAACCTTTACTTCCTGTAATTATTTTTGCCTCTCTTGAATAACTTGTTGGTGTATAATCTATTTTAACTGTTGGTACTTTTAATCCAAACATCTTTTCTGCTTTTGTTAGTTTTGTTGCTAATTTAAGATAATTTGGTTCTTCGACTTTTTTTGTTTGTGTTGATTTGAATTTTAAAAATGGTGCTATTGCGAAAGCTGTTGGTATTACTTTAGAACCATAATATGTTCCTTTTTGTTCTCCTTGTCTTGGTTCTAGTATTGATGGTAATTGAGAAGCAGACCATAAAACTGGTGCTGTGTTTTTTGATATGAAAGAAGTTGTTGTTTTACCTAATACTTTTGTTGCTAATCTACTTGCTCCTGTTTTTTCTGCAACATATCCCAATCCCTTTCCTATTCCTTTGGATACTGTTCCTCCGAGATAAATAAACGCTGCCGTTTCTGCTGCTCCTTGTGGCGTTGCTACTGATTTTGCTACTGATTTTGCCATAGATGAACCAAATAAATATGCTTGTTTTCCTTTTCCTTTTAATCCATATCTTTCTGCCATTTCTATTGCTCTTTTCTCTCCAAATGTTTGTTCTATTTTTGTTCCTGTAAATATTGCTATTGTTTTCATTGAACTTTTAAAGTCGGTTTTACCTATTTTATTTATTCCTTTTATTGGACTAATGATTCCTGAATTAATTAATTTACCAACCCAAGAACTTGAGTATTCTTGTTCAGCTTGTCTTTCCATTAAAGTCTTATCTGTTACAGGAACAAAAATATTGCTTCCTGTTTGCTCAACTCTTTCTACTTTTCCCTCTTTTGTTATTCTTCCTTGATATCCTCCTTGAATAGACATAATTGGTAAGTTATCTTGAGTTTTGCTTATTTGTTTTTTTTCTTCTGCTTTATTTGGTGTGTAATATGTCTTTGTTTTTTCTTGTTGTTCTTTGCTTCTTTCTGAAACAACTTCTATTTTTGGTGCAAAAAAACCTTGTGATTCATAATAAGATTTTGGTTTATCTGCAACTCCATAATTACCTTCTCCTTTTTCAAAATATGGAACTAATTCAATTGCTGTTCTTTGTTGTTTTGTCAAAGCAACTCTGTTTCCTTTTTCATCATATCCATATGCAGGGGTATTTGCTCTATTTAATGCATTGATTAAAACAGATGTTGGAATAGAAACTTTTCCAGAAGTACCTGCTTGTCTTGCTAATTCATCATTTACTTGTTTTGTATAAGAATCTATTTTTTGTTGTTCAACTACTTGTTTTTGTTGTTCAACTACTTGTGTTTGTGTTGATTTTTTTGAACTTCCAGTTGGTTTATCAATGATTGGTGTTGTTTTTGCACCTACTGCTTTTAACATTTCTGTTTTTTTTATATTTGAAGTATAAGGAACTGATTGTAAATTTGTTTCTTGTTTTTTTTGTGTTTGTGTTGTTGGAAATGATTTTTGTTTTAATACATTTGATTGAGTAGACATTGAAGAAGATATTGTGGTTGAAGCCATATATTGTTTATTGCTTTTACTTCACGCGTGATTTTCGGTTAGTTAAAGTAAATTATTTATTTTAACTTACTTTTTGTGCAAAATTTGGTAGTTGTTCCATTATTCTATTCTTTCTTTGTGATTTTCTAAAATCTTCTATTTTACCGAATTTGTTTATTATGTCCCTTAGTGTGCTATCATTTAATCCCATTATTGCTGATAGTTTTGGTATTGTTGCATCAGGTTGTATCATCTTTATATGCTGACATAATTTAAATATTGTTTCTTTATATTTGTGTATTCTTGCACTTTCATCATCATCTTCTTGTGATTCTTTGCTGTGTATTTCTTTCTTTATTTCTTCATATCTATTGAATAGTATTCTTGGTAGTTCAGGTATTCTAAATTCCGTTACAAATGTACTTTTTGCTCTCTCTAATTTCATTCTTTCTGCAAAGCTTATATCTACTACGTGCCTTCCACTCCAGTTCTTTTCTCTATATTTTCTTTCCCATTCTAATTTCCAAGGGTCGTAATCATCATCAACATCTTTAGTATGAACAACAGCATATCCTCTTTTCATTATCTTAATCCATAGTCTTACTTTGTGGTTTCTGAATTGTTCTGTTAAATCATTAAATCTTGGAATACATAATCCTGTGCATTTCTTTTGCCATCTTTCTGTTGCGTACATCATAATGAGTAGCTTTTGTAATTGTGAATTAAAGTCCATCTTATAAAGTGCCTTTATTGCTTCGTCTAAAGATAGATAGCTTTCTTGTGGAATATCCCAAAATTGTTTTTTAATTGTATCTGAGTTAGCAATATATGCAATATTTTGTCTTAAATCGAAATTTATCATATCTATTAAAAAACCCAGCAAAATACTAAACGATGATTTACCTATTCCTTCTTCATGTCCAGTTATTGCTATAACTAGGTCTTTTTCTTTTTTAAGTCTTTTTTTTATATTTTTAGCTAAGAATTTAAGTTCTTCTGGTATTGAATCAAACCATTCGTTTATTTCTGGATAAGACAATAATATTTCACTTACTTTGGTTTTTTCCATATTTCTTCCAACAATCTTTACATACTCCTTTTTCTATTTTTTCATTTGAAACATATTTTTTACAAAATTCACACTTTTGTTTATATCTAATCATTCTAATGCTCTTTCTATTTTTTCTCTGTTTGTTATTGGTTTATTGAATGTTATTCCTAAACCCATTGAATATGTAGCTGAATTAAGACAATCATATAAATATTCTATTGAAGAAATATAGTTTGTTACATCATTGGTTAATTTGTTATTTTGTGAATAAATCCATTTGTTTACTTGTAACTTAAAATGTTTAGCTAATTTTAAAGCTGTATTAAATTCTAAGTAATGATGTTTGAAATTTTGTTCTAGTGGATATTTTATTATTCCGAAAGTTACTTCAATCATTGGAATTATTTTTAACATAGCATTTCTATCATATATTTTAACAAGTGCTACTGCTTCTTGTATTTCTATTGTTTTTTCGTGCAGATTTTCTAATTGGCTTTTCTTGTAGTTCCAATCTGCTTTTGATTCTTCTGAATAGTCTAATGAGTTTTTTTGTTGTTTCCAATCCTTCCAACTCATTTTACTTTCCCCAAACAAATCATTCCATAAAAATTCATACTCAATAGTATATTTATAACTCCAAATATCAGATGTACCAGAAATTTAATCCATTCTCCACTAAATAAAGAAATTGTTGATAATATACTGAATATTACTGTTGCTATTCCAAAAAACCACACAAGAACTAATGCAGTTGTTTTTTTCATTTGAACATCATCTCCTTTGCTTTTAGTATTGATTGTTTCTTAACCGCTTGTCTATGTTCTTTCATCTTGTTCTTAAAATAATCTGGGTGTTTTTTTCTAAATTCATTGGCTTTGAATCTTAACCAGTCTTTATTCTTTAATCTATACAGTTTGTAATATTCTTTTTTATCGCTTGTTGCGGTTTTTGTTGATGCATTATTTCTTTTTTCTAACATTCCTTCATTAGAATTATTATGTTCTTCATTACTAATATTCGTCATTGATTTATTTTAACATCTGCTTCACGCGTGATTTTCGGTTTTTAATAATGTGCCAAATTGGTTTCAGAGATACCTTTACTATTAATAATATGCGAATACGATGGATTAGATAGTTTTATATACTTAATCCATTATTATATGTATAATAATGACGTTTCCGTTAAAGAAAAATGAGCAAAGACAATACACCAAAACAATCTTCGATGCAGCCGAGAAGTCCAAAAGGAATTAAACAGAAGAAGGTTTATACTCATCAAATAATGAAAGACCCTTCTGGTCGCTTGACTTCTGCTCAACTACAGGCATTAATTAACAATGCACCAACTAAGCAGTTTGGTTTGTTGTTATTTTTGGCATCAATGACTGGAAGGCGTTTAATGGAGTTGTGTTTATTAAAGCCTAGAGATATTGTTCCTCAGGATGTTGCTATTAATTTTCCGATTTTAAAGAAAAAGAGAAATGCGAAACTTCTTTCTGAAGCTAAGAATTGGAAAGAATATTGTGAGATTCTTGATAGGACTACCAAAAGAAAGTTAAAGAAGATTGATTATGAAACGATGAATTATTTATGTACTTATCTTGATATGTCTAGTGAAGATAAAAACTTTCCTTTAAAGAGCAATCATTATATTTTTTGTGATTTAAAAAATGACCCATCTGGTTTAACTCCCTTTAGAAGGGATTATGTTAATTATTGGCTTAAATGGACAGCAACAAAAGCTGGAATTATACAGGTTGGAGGAAAGATACTTAAATGGACTGTTGGTTCAAATATTCATTTTCATCAGATAAGACATTCTTATTCAATTAGTTTTATAAAGAGTATGAAAAATGCTGGAGATATAAGAAAACTTCAATCTCATCTTGAACATAAGGATTTAGAAAGTACAGCAGAATATCTTAAATTCCTTGATACTGAGGGAAGGGAAACTGCTGAACAATATAGAGAAGCTGTTAATCTAAAATTGAAGAATAATGATTCCAATTAATACCAATAGTATTGGAGAATAGCATATTAATCTACTTATATCCCAATACCATTTTCCTTTTGAAGGATAAATTGGGCTTAATTGAATGAATGCTTTTGGATTTTCTAAGCTGAATTTAAATATCTCCCAAGAACTAATCTTGTCTAATTCTGAGTGATTACTTGTTAAATCAAGTATTAGGTCTTTTATTGAATAATTTCCCTTAGAATGGCTTAATTCGTGCTTTAAAATGCGATGTAGTAAGCTTGGATGCCATATTAGATTTCTATTTAATTCTATTCTGTTTCCAAAGTTATTAGCTATTCCATAATCAACGAATTCTATTTTCATTTAGTTTCTCTAAGTTTATTACGATAAACTCCACAATAATCTAATGTTCCTACCTTTTCATTACAAGTATTGTTATTTTTTCTATAATATGTGCAGGTCTTTGAATATGGACATACCATTTAAATCATCCTCTTTAAATATAAAAAAGCCCTCTTTCGAGGGTTTATTTTGTTTTTACAGAGACAGATGCTTTATCTGATTCTTGGCTTCCGAATTCATCACTAATGAATTTTGAAGTTACTGAAAAGATATAGCTTGTTGCTTTCTTTAAGCCTGTCATTGTAACGCTTGTCTTTGTCGTAGTCGTAGTTAATACATTGTCTTTATAGACATTGTATTCAGTTGCATCTTCTACTGCATCCCAACTCAATTTAACGCTGTTCTTTGTAATTTTACTAGCCGTTAAATCTTCTGGTGTCATAGCTTCTTGTTCTGCTTGAAGTCTTGCATCAGTAGCTTTTCTTTCTTCTGTTGCTCTTTTACTTTCTCTATGGTCTGCATTAAATGAAACCAACCATCTAGATACATTATTTATATCTATTTGTCCGTTTTCATAAAAAGTAACGCAGTCAATAGGATTGCTATTCATTCCTGTTGCACTTACGCAGTATCTCATTGAATACTTTTCTTGGTCTGCATTGTCTAATTTACTTACATCATATTTTTCTTCATAACTTTGTCTTGCTTCTACTGATGATACTCCTGCTACTATTGATAGCAAAAATAACAACGATAAAAACAAAGCACTTTTTGTTTTATTCATTTTTTCCTCCATGTTTGCTTAGTTTGTGTATATCCATTTGGTTTTTCAAAGATTTTTCAGTATATGCTGAAAATAACTTTTTACAATCCTTTATAGGACATACTCCGTCAAACATCTTTCTTTTCTTTTTCATTGTTTTCCTCCATCTATAAAGATATGAGTTGAAATTTGATTCTTTTGTTGGATTGTTGATGATATATTTACACAAAATAAATCTCCATTAAGACTTCTACGCCAAGTATAATAATCATTTCCTAGTTTATCTTTACATATTTCTTCCATTACTGGTATTTCACCAATTAATGTAATTAAAGCTATTGTACCTATTATGCTAATTATAATTATTATTAAAAATAAAAAAAGATTAATGCTTATGTTATTATCTTCCACTTTAGTTCATCCTCCGATAATTGTACATTTCCCATGCTCCAAACCAACCCATTGCAAGTCCGAGAAGAAGCGTAACAAAAAACCAAATCAAATCTATCCTTGCACATTCCGAAACTATTGTTTGTTCTATCATTGTTTTGCCTCTTTTTTGCAGGAAGGACATAAATTCTTTTTACTTTCTCCACAAATTAAATGGTAACTTCGTCCATGATTTGAACAATACGCTGTATGAGTTTCATCTACATACCCACATAATTTACAAAACATTTGTCCGCAACCTTGTTTAGTTGTCATTTCTTCCTCTTTATTTTAAAACCATTGAGTGAGAGAATATAATCATTAACTTCTCTTGCACCATAATATAATTTATTCTTTATTTCGATATTCGATTTTATCATCTTCTTTAAAGTTTTATCAATCATCTTCTCTTGTTCTGTTTTCATTTTAATCTTTCTCCGTTTGATTAGTCTTATTTAACTCTAAAACCAACCAATCACACCATTTAATGAATCCTCTGATAAAAGGCAATCTATTGCATCCAGAAGCCCATCCACAGAAACCAATAAATTTCTTTCTAAAATCAAAAGAGATAGCTTCTCTCTTGTCGAAATAACTCCCTGCTGTGAATAAATAAGCATATTTATTATTTATTTGAATCTTCTCAACCATTCTTAATTCGGAAATCATTTGATAACTCTTATCTATTAAAAGAGGGTATGTTTCTTCTTGAATAAACTTTCTCAATTTGTAAAAATAATCAAAAGGATAACGAATAACAAATAATCCTTTCTCTTTGAAGTAAGTTCTACATAATTCAGATGATTCATTCAAATGTGCTTTTTCTAGTATTTCTTCTTTAGTTATCATTTTAATCTTTCTCCGTTGGGGTTTGGGGTTTAATTTTGATATAATGTATTTTTCTTTTACTAAAATAATCTATAAAAACACAAATCAACCAAATTGGAAAAAATAAAATCCCCATTAAATTAAAAACCAAAAATGAAGCATATTTTATCGAATTTACTATTGGTTTAAATATCGCTTCCAATAAATTATCTGCAAAACGTCCTATTATTCTATCTTCAAAACAATCTTTTGTATCAATGATTTTCATATATCTTTCTTTCATTCTGCACCTCGATTAGTTTGGGGTTCAAAATATTTTCTTTTATTACAGAACTGCCCCTTTTGGTCTGTACATGGTCTATGTCCTTCAATTAAATTTTCTCCACAATTCTTACAAATAAGGTCGGCAGATGATTTATTTTGTAATTTCAAAAAACTTTCTCTATCCAAAGCACATCTTATTGTTTCCGCAATCTTTGGAAGTTGTAAATCTTCTTTTATTTTATTAAGTTCCTGTTGTGCTTTCTCTGATAATACTATTTCAATTTCTTTTCCATTGAATAATGCTTTTAACTTTTTATCTTTTTGATTAGAAAGGTCGGCAGAGTTAGGACTTGATTTATCTATCAACGACTTTATTTCTCTGCCTTCCTTGCCCTTTGAGGACTTTGAAGTGTCACCATTAAGGTCAGTAAGTGTCGAGCTTTTACTCTCTGTTGTCTTACCTTGTGTTCCGTTATCTGGTGACTTTGAATTTGAGTTAAGGAATTGCTTTACTTTGTTTTTTATTCTGTCCCAATCTTCTTCATAAAAAATCATAGCATATTTTCCATTATGAACTTGACAATCTTTATCATCTTCAATTAAAAGCAAAATATTCTTTTCAATGTTGGCGAGTTGAGATTTAAGTTCTTCAATAGTTTTATATTGTTTTTGTTCAAGGTCCCATGCTAAATCGTGATTTTCTTTTAAATCATTATACTTTTTTTGTAGAGAGGAGATTTTTTGTTCTTTCTTCTCAATATATTTAGCAAACTCTAAATCTGCTTTCTTAATTTCTTTATCGTGTTCGGCTTGAAGAGAGGCAAGAGCTATGTCGTAATCTCTTTTCTGAATAAACAATTTCTTTGAATAATCTTTTTCATCAGTATGACTAATTATGTCATCTGTACTCAATATTTCAAGTGCTTTTTTTGTTGTCATCTTCTGCTTAACCCCTCAATAAAAACTCTTTTAATAAATCGTATTTTACTTTCTTCATATTCTCCGTTCATTATATCTACTCCTTTGTAAAACATACGCCACCAAACACCATCTCCTATAATTTGAATATCTTTTTCATAATCTCCTTTGTTTTTTGGAAGTTCTGATTGATATTTCTCTATTTTAGCTTTCTTGTATTCAAGTGCTTTTTCGGTGTGTTTCATCTTATCTTTATGTAGGATAAGGTAGTATATAAATATTTGTATTTTAGAAAATATAGCTTCATTTTGGCTTATTAGTGTTATGATGCAAACAGGAGGACATGAGATTCCTATTTTATTTTTTAGTAAGCCAATCAGCTTTATACGGAGTTATCATTAGAGGTAACAATAGAATTTCCTCCGTATGTCATAAATCGTTCATGTGGTTAGGTAAATGACTATAAATCTTCAAACCAATTATTATTTGTACTATTCATTCTTAATACATCTTCCATTTTTGAATCTAGTTCATTTAATACATTCATATGTTTATTTATATTTTCTGCATACATCTTTTGAAGTTCATATAAATTATGAATGTCTTGTGCAGTATATCCGAATTTAAATAAATCATCTAAGAATTTTAAATAAACCTTGTCCATGTATTCTTTTGAGCTATTCCCTTGTGTTTCGGCTTCGTTATAGTTATATGAGTTATCTATAAGAAATACCCCATCTTGTAGTCTTAAATAAATCTTTGTTTTTGTTCCGTTGCATCTCTTTGCTAATGTATCGTTTATTCTAGCGAAGTGTTTTCTGCTTGTTGTGAATCTATATTCTCTGTTAATCATTAAAGAAATACTGAATAAGTTTTCAAGACTCGTTATTATGCTCATAAGTTCGTTTATAGCCTTTTTTTCTGATTCTTCAGCATTATTTCCCATAAAACTATTACCTTGCTTAAAATAAATAGTAATTGACTTATCTGAAAGCCAGATATTGTTATTCTTGATTAGTATTCTTTGATATTTTTTGAAGTCTTTAAATTCGATATTGTTTGATTTAAGAAATATTATTCTGTTGTTCCAATTTGGTATCTTTGGAATCTTTAATTTGAATACGAAACCATGACCTCTTATTTTATGAATTGTTTGGTTACCTATGGTGTATTCTTTTACTTGTTCCCATACTCCATAGCCTACTTTCTTTATAAATCCCTGTTCTTTCAAATGTCTTATATAATGGTTTAAACGCTGTTTAGAGCAATTTAGAGATAAACATATATCACTAGGTGTCTTTCCTTGTTTTATTTGATTTAGAACATACAAGTAAAAACTATCTTTTGAAGGTATGATTTTTACTTCTTTTTTATTGTTTTGTTTGTCCATCTTAGTTTCTTTTAAAACTCCATAGGAAATATAGGTCTAGCTGTATTTATAAGTAATATGTTCAACATCTTCTTTTCTCAATGTATAAAAAATAGCCATTTCATCATTTACTAATCCACAAATAAACACTAATTTTAAATCTTTTATTTTCCTAAACCATTCTTTGGCTTGTGCTTTAGATTTTGTTAATTTTGAACCATAATGATATGGTCTTCCTTTATAATCGGGAGATTTAAATTCAAAGAAAATATACTTTAAATCTGAATCTATACACCAAAAATCTGGTTTGCATTTATAATTTAATTCTTGTTCAACCAATGCTATTTTTAAATATTTGAAATGTGTTTCTATAAACTTCTTTACTTTTTCAATATGTTTTTGGTCGTGGTCTGTCATGGTTTTCAACAAACTAATTTAATCAATCTGTCAATCTCTGCTGATGCTATTTGACCTTGAAACTTGGATTCTATTTGCTTGAAGGTTTTACTTCTTAAATTGAATGTATTGCCGAAACTTGCGTAATTGTTCCAACCTTGAAGATATGTGTATGTTTTATCGTAATTGTTGTTTATTCTTCTTCTCATTGTTCTTATGTTGGATTTTCTAAGAAGTTTGTGATATTTAAATAATCTGAATCCTAAGAAGCTGATGCCTTGATTGAGTTTGAGAATCTTTGACTTGCCTTGATGCAGTTCTAAGTCTAAGTTGTTTTTTAAGAATAAAGTTATTTGTTTCTTGTAATTGATTAAATCGCTTTCTTTGTTACTCAGGATAACGAAATCATCAACGTAGCGAATGTAATGTTTTACTTTCAGAATATGTTTTACATAATGGTCTAATTCATTTAGATAGACGTTTGCTAAAACTTGTGAAGTTAGATTGCCTAATGGTATACCTTTCTTATGATTGTTTAGAACTTTCTTAATTAACCAAAGAACATCTTTATCTTTAATTCTTTGTTTTATTATGTTCATTAAAATATCGTGATTGACTTCCTCGAAATAATGCTTAATATCTCCTTTTAGAACGTAACAAGATTTAGTGTGATTCTTTGATACCTTTCTGCTGAATTGATTGAATCTGTCTATTGCTTTG
>Ga0172381_10004538_pt1 | contig 14349 bp, 12 predicted proteins | sample Leawel6488metaG_FD_119754 | JGI IMG/M metagenome (GOLD analysis project Ga0172381, IMG submission 119754) | Leachate microbial communities from a municipal landfill in Southern Ontario, Canada - Leachate well 64-88 metaG | ecosystem: Engineered > Solid waste > Landfill > Unclassified | place... | reverse complement strand
GAACTATAGCTTTCTCAAAATTCAATTCCTCAACACAAGCATCCATTTCTAATTGCAAGTTTTCAATAATTATAGGTATATCAGACTTAGGAATATGCTTGACATCCTTGACTTCGCGCTCCTTAGTCTTGATAGCTTTGACAATAGTTTTAGGAACGATATTATGAACCTTATTGTACTCAATCTGAATTTCTCTTCTCCTAAAAGTTTCACTAACAGCTTTCTTAATAGAGTCAGTTAATTTATCCGCATATAATATTACATAAGACTCTGAGTTCCTTGCAGCCCTCCCAATAATTTGAATCAAGCTTCTAGCATCCCTTAAAAATCCCTCCTTGTCAGCATCAATTATTCCAATGAACCCGACTTCTGGAAGGTCTAGTCCTTCACGCAACAAATTAATGCCAACCAATACATCAAACTCTTTAGCCCGCAGTTGCCTGATAATCTCAGTCCTGTCTAAAGTGTCAATCTCTGAATGCAAATACCTTGCCTTAATCTTTTTCTTGCCTAAAAACTCAGTCAATTCCTCAGCCAATTTCTTTGTCAATGTAGTTACCAAGCACCTGTAACCTTTCTTAATTGTTAGCTCAATATTTTCCAATAAGTCATTAACCTGATTATTGCTGGGCTTAACTATTACTTCAGGGTCAATTAAACCAGTAGGCCTGATAATTTGCTCAACTGGTTTTCCTGAATGAGTTAATTCATAATCAGCAGGAGTGGCTGAAACAAAAATGACATTATTCATGAAGCTTTCAAACTCGTTGAATTTCAAAGGCCTGTTGTCATAAGCGCTAGGCAATCTAAAGCCGTAATCAATCAAGTTCTTCTTTCTTGCATAATCCCCTTTATACATACCATTCACTTGAGGCAAAGACTGATGACTTTCATCAATTATTAATAAGAAATCTTTAGGAAAATAATCAAGCAAACAATAAGGCTTCTCACCTTCAGCTCTGCCGTCAAAATGCCTTGAATAATTCTCAATACCCTTGCAAGTTCCAGTCTCCCGAATCATTTCAACATCATACATTACCCTTTGCCTTAATCTGTAAGCTTCCAAATCATTCATCAATGGCAAAGTCTCATCCAATTCCTTAAGTATTGACTTAATTGCCGCTTCATTTTCTTCCTTAGTGCTCACAAAATGCTTTGCAGGGAACAAGAAGAAATATTTGTGCTCCCCAATCAAACCCATAGAGTTTTTTTCTAGCTGCTTAATGGATTCAATTTCATCCCCGAAGAATTCAATCCTAATAACATCATCCATGTAGCTTAAAACAACATCAATGATGTTGCCAGTCACCCTGAACCTTCCGCTTACAAGCTCAATCTGATTCCTTTCATAAAGCATGTTGACCAATTTTTTAATAACTTCCTCTCGTCTAATCTTTTGGCCCTTGCGTAATTCAAAGCCTAAGCTTAAAAAGTTTTTAGGATTGCCGAGTCCGTAAATGCAAGAAACGCTTGCAACAACAATGGTGTCTGGTCTTGACATTAATGAAGCAGTGGCGCTTAACCTATACTGCTCAATTTTTGGATTAATCAAAGCATCTTTTTCAATATATTTATCCTGGCTAGGCAAGTAAGATTCAGGCTGGTAATAATCATAATAAGAGATAAAATACTCAACCCTGTTATTAGGAAAGAATTCTTTGAACTCATTGTATAATTGAGCAGCCAAAGTTTTATTATGTGACAAAACAAGCACAGGCTTATTTATTTCATTAATAACATTAGCAATGGTGAAAGTTTTACCAGAGCCAGTAACGCCAAGCAAAGTCTGAAACTTTTTTTTATTTTTAATTCCTTTAATCAGCTTAATAATTGCTTTAGGCTGACTGCCAGCAGGATTATAATTACTAATTAATTCAAAACGTTGTTTCATAAATAATAATATTAATAATAAATTTATTTAAATAGTTATTTTAATTAACCCAAGCATTTCCTAAACTAACTAAAACTGCTGCAGTCATCCAGCAAAGATAAGGCAATAATAAATAAGCTGATTTTTTGGACAATTCCTTGAATTCAACAAAAGAGAATAACACAAAAAACCAGGCAAATAACAATATTACTGCGCTGATAATTAATGAATTAAGCAGTACAAAAGTGCTGCCCCATAAAAAATTAATAAGCATTTGGATAACAAAAATCCAGAAAGCAAAATTAAGCTTTGCATTAGAAAACCCTTTATTTGATAACTCCCTTAAAGACAAGCCTATCATGAAAAACAGAAAGCTCCACATTGGAAAAAAAAGCCATTGGGGAGGAGAGAAAGGTGACGCCACATAGTTTCCTTGCGAGAATTTAACAAAAAACCATGAAGCAAAAACTATAATGCTTGAAATAAAAAACAAGTATTGAAGATTCCTTAATACTTTTGAATAATTCATGCATTAAAATAATGCCTGCGGGTTTTTAAACATTTATTTCAACATCTTAAACTTTTTCATAAGCATGATTCAAAGCATTAAAGTAACCACTATGAAATAGACAATCACTGAAGTGGCATCTGAAATTATTGTTGCAACAGGCCCGCTTCCAAGAGCTGGGTCAAACTTGAATTTTTTTATCCCTAAAGTGATGAAAAAAGAGGTAATGCAAGCAAAGATAAGCGAGAAAAAAACTGCCAAAGAAATTGCCAAAGCTATAAAAGATTGCTTCCACAATAATGAAATGCACATAAACATTAACAAGCTTAATGTTATTGCAATGCAAAAAGAGATTATTAGCTGCCTTAAGAAATATTTTTTCAAATCAAGATCCTTGCCCATAACAGCAATGTCCCTTACAAAAATTGTTTGAATCTGCGTTCCTAAAGCATCGCTCATATACACTATTGCAGGAACAAAAATAGCTATTATCACATATTTTGAAAGCGTTTCTTCAAACAATCCCATATAAAATGCGATGAACATTGAGCCAACAAGCCCAAAAATAAGCCAGTATAGCCTGTCTTTAATGGATTTTAAAATAGGGATTTCTAAGCTGTTTTCAAAATCCAAATGGGATTTATGGATTCCAGCAAAATGAAACAAATCCTCCCGTAAAGTCTTGTTCACAATTGACAAAATTTTTTTAGAAGGAATAACACCAACTAGTTTTTTTGAATCAAGCACAGGAACTGCCTTAAGGTTATATTTTAGCGCCAAATCCGCAACTTGCTCAATATTTGTTTTTTCACAAGCATGAATTATGCTTGTTTGCATAAGATTCTTCAATTTCTCGGATTTTTTGTTGTTGAAAAGCTCTTCAATAGACAAAAATCCCAGCAATTCCTTGTCCTTGCCAACAACATAGATGCAGTCTGAAAAATCATAGTTCGTGCTGCGTTTTTCAAGCATTAATAATACATCTTTCACAGTGCTTTTTACTCCAATAATTGGAACATTTTCAAGAATATACTTTTTTAATAAAGGATTAACAGCCATTTTTAAAAAACCCTACATTAAATGAAGATACTTCATAGTTATTTTAGTCTTTTGCTCCTTAAATTCTTGTTATAATTAATCGCGAATCTATGCGCTTCATCCCTTACTCTTTGGAGCAATTTAAGAGCCTCGCTCTTTTTATTAAGCAATAAGGGGCTTGCCCTATTAGGCAGCCAGAGTTCCTCAAATTTTTTCGCAAGGCTAATAATTGGAATATTAATGTTTAATTCTTTCAAAGCTTTCCTAGCGCTTGACAATTGCCCCATTCCGCCATCAATAAGCATTAAGTCCGGCAAAGGCTTATTCTCAAGCAATAATCTTTTATACCTTCTGAGCACAACTTCTTTCATTGCCTTAAAATCATCAATTTCATCAATTAGAGTTTTAATCTTAAACTTTCTATACTCATTCTTATTAGGCTCCCCATTCTTGAACTGCACCATGCTTGCAGTTGTGTCAGTTCCTGACAAATGAGAAATGTCAAAGCCTTCAATAATATGAGGAACGTTTTCAAGATTAATGAAGTCTTTAAGCTCAAGCAACGCGTTTTTTGATTTTAAAAATTTTTCAGCAATATTCTTTTTAACCAAATCAAGCATTTTTAACTTGTCGCGGGATTTGGGCAAAATTATTTTAACCTTACAATTCTTGGTTTTCAAAAAATCAAGCAAAACCTTTTCAACATTTTCCCTTAGCACTATCTCTTTAGGGACAATATTTTCAGAGTAATACTGAAAGATGAACTGGGAAAAAAAATCAGGAGAATAACTAAATTCAAACTCCTCTTTCTCGCTGACCAATCCATTATTAACCTTAAAAACCATTATGTAAACTGCAGAATCATCAACTAAGTAATCAATAAAATTTTCATTATTCTTTTTATCCCTCTGTATTATCTGCTTCTCATTCAGGTAAATAATTGCTTTAAGCTGCTCCCTAATAATTATTGCTTTCTCAAAATCCTGGCTGATTGAACATTTCCTAACCTCATTTCTTAATAGGGTTATAAGCTCATCATTTTTCCCGAGCAAAACTTTTTTAGCTTTATTTACTGAATTTAAATAGTCCTTTCTGCTAATATTATTAATGCATGGTGCAGAACATAATCCTATCTGAAAACGCAAGCATTCCTTTTTTGGCAGCCTATTGCAAGTCCTTAATTTAAAAGATTTGTTGATAAATTCCAAAATGTTCTTCCTGTCAGATGCCAAAACAAAAGGGCCGAAAACATTCTCGCCTTTCTGCCTTTCCCTTAAAACAACAAATCTTGGAAACTCATCATCAGTTATTTTAATGAAAGCATAAGTTTTAGAGTCTTTCAGGCTAATATTATAATAAGGCTCAAGCTTTTTTATCAGGTTATTCTCTAAAATCAATGCTTCAATTTCATTATTAGTCACTATGTAATCAACGCTGTCAATGTTTTTTACCAAAGCCTTGGTTTTTTCATCCAAGCCCTTGCTCATGAAATAATTGCCAACCCTTTTTTTCAAATTCTTGGCTTTGCCTACATAGATAATCTTATTATTCTTATCCTTGAACTGATAACTTCCAGGCTTATTAGGTAAAGATGATAAATCAATCATTAATAAAGAAAAAAGCTTATTAATTTAATATTTTATGCATTTAATGCAGTCCTTCTTTTTTTAGCACTTCAAAATCAATATAATAATTTAAAATTTTTTTTAATTCTGAGTTAATTCAACGCCTTTTATTATTTTATTGCTTTTTTGGTTAAAAAGCTTTAATTTGTAGTAAATTTTTGCAGAAAAATAATTGTCTTTTATTAAGGTTATCTCTGCCTTTACTTTTTCAGGATTTTTCAGCATGAGCTCTCCAAGAATATTATGAATAAAAGAGCCTTCAATCATTGAAAAAATGAAAGTATTTTCAAAAACCTCTATCTTTGACTTTAAGTAATTTAATTTGAATTCCTCGAGTTTTTCTTTAAAATTCTCAAAATTCTCAAAATTTATGTAATTATTACTGAAAATATTGCTGACATCTTTTCCAACTTTGACAAATAACCTTTTGTCATATTGGGCTAGGGGGCATTTATATTTAGGGTTATGCACTGAAACTGCCTCAGTGAATTTAAACCCTTCAAAATCATAGTTTTTAACATAATTGTTATAAGTCCATTTTCCAAGCATATCCTTTTTCATATAATCCATTTCGATTACTTTTTTATTGCAAAGCTCAAAATCCTCAAGATTGTCTGTTAAAATTATTATTTCCAGCTTTTCTCTAGGGCTTTCTTTGTTCATAACTAATCTTTTAAAGATTTTTCTTTAAAAAAGTTAGCTTTATTTAAAAATGAATAGTTTTAAAAAAAGATTTGTATAATAATGAAATTGTGAACCACGCAACTATTAATGATAGAATCTATGAATACATAAACAATTATTTTAGACTTAATGGAAATGCTAAACCGGAAATAAGCAATGATGCTTTAAGGGTTGCAAAAGAGTTAGGCTTAGAAAAATGCTTATTTGAAAAAGAATATATTGAAAACCCTGATATAATACATCCAAAAGGGTTAATAAAGGATTTTTATCCTTTAAGGGACAGAGGAATACTTAAGGGAATATTGTTGTTTGGTTCATTAAAGAAAGGGCATTATGTTGATGATTTATCAACTTATGAAAATATTGAAAAACAACTAGTGACTTCTGAGCAAAACTTTTGGCACCATTCTTTTCTAGGGGACATGTTTAACTACCCTTATGGCAGCGACGGTGATTTCTGCTTCATAGTTGAAGACGAATATTATACCAGTAACCCTGAAAAAATAAAATCTGACTTTTCAGCAATATTACTGAATCATCCAAAATACTATTTTGAGCATTTTTCAATAATACCCAAATCCCAACTTTATAAACTAATGGAAGAATTTGACCCTTTCAGGCTAAAAAAAATCCAAAATGAAAATTTTGATCTCTTATTTTTCAAAATAAAACCAGACTATTACCCTATAGGCATCAAAGAATCTGCCAAAGAGGAGCTTATTAAAAAAAGACAAGAGCATGAAAAAAAATTAAAAACATTAATGGAAAAGCTTGAATTACTGAAAGAAATCTACAAAAATGATGAAATCAAGTCAAAAATGATTGAATACTCATTGAATAGGATTAACTCAGGAGTCACATGCGAAAGAGAAGACAGTTTTGGACATGAAAGGGTTTTAAAATCGTTGCCAAGGTCATTTTTTTTAAACTTTGACCCTTCATTTTTGCATTCAATAAAGAACATAAATAATTATTCAATAATCTCCAACTCTTTTGAAAAATATCTTTCAAGCTTTGAAAAAGAACTTAAAGAACAGGAGCTTAAAAATAACATAAGGATGAATAAGTGGCACTTCATGAAAGAGTTCAGGAATTATTACCTGAAAAAAACCATATCAAAAAATAATTTTAAGGTGTAACTTTATGGATGAACTTATTAATTTATTAAAGGACATGGGCTTAAGGGACTATTTAATTAAAGCTTACATGGATATCTTAAAGTCAAAAGAGCCGAGCACTGCTTATGAAATAGCAAAAAGTTCAGGACTTCCTTTGTCAAAAATCTATGAAATATTAAATGAATTAATGAAAAAAGGATTAATCTATTTAGTCCCAGGAAAATTCAAAAAATTCATGGCTTGCGAGGCAAAAACTTCGCTAAAAAACATGCTGCTTTCACAGCTTGAATCAATCAATGACCTTTCTTCAAGGATTGATGATTTGAAGCTTCCCACTATTAAGCAGGAAAAAATAATGATATTTAGGGGAAAGGAAAGAATGGCAGTTTTTGAGGATGACTTGAAAAATGCCAAGATTTATTCTTACTCTTTTTTCCAGAATATTCCACAGCTTAATCACCCCTTAAAAGAGTTAATAAAGAATAAGATAAAAAAAGGAATTGATATAAAGGGGATAATAAGCTTGAATGAAAAAAATAAGTTATTATGCAATGAATGGAACAAGATATTCCCAAACATTTACAAGGTGAAAAATTTGCTAGAAAATTCAAGAATGGGAGTAATAGATGATGAAATAGTGAGATTCACATTGATTGAGAATAACGAGCCGCTAATGATAAGAATACATGACTCTGACCTGGCAATTCTTTTCAAAAAAGTTTTCATAAACGAATGGGATGAGGTATGAGTTTTTATGAAAACAATTGTTTTAGTGAGCGATATCCACAATAATCTGGAGGCTCTCAAAAAATTCACCAAAAAAAATGCAGGAAACCAAATCATATGCTTAGGTGACATAATAGGATACAATGAAGAATTTGATCCTAATAAATCTGTAGATGAAATAAGGAAAAACAATATTTATTCAATTGCAGGCAACTGGGATAGAATGGTAAACATTAAAGAAGCTCCAGGATTAAATTATAATGGAGACACTGATTTTGAAAAAAAACTCCTTAAAGAGCAAGAAATCTATGGAGGAACAGTTCCAAACAATAAATATTACACTCAATCAACAAAGAACGCGCTTGAATCAATAATAACAGGCATTTCTCAAGAGAACAAAGACTACCTCAATTCATTAAAAGACACCTATTCTATTCATGGAATATATTATTTTGTTCATGGAGGATTCCATGAATCTCAGCTAAAAAAAGAACTGAAAGAATCAACTGATTTCAATGTAAAACAATTCAATTACAATGCTTTCATAACAGGCAAAGAATCTGATTCGCAGCTAGTTCCTGGAAAAATAATAATACTCGGACACACTCATAGTGCTGCAGTATTTTATGAAGGAAAATATGAAGAAATAAGCAATAGCTCTGAAAACACTGAATTCGAAATCGAAAATGATAAAGGTGCAGTGATAATCCTTCCATCTCTTGGAAGAAAAGTTAAGGAAAATGAATTTAATGGCTATGCCTTGATGAAAGTGTCAAAAAAAAAAACCAAGATAAATTTTTTAAAAATATAAAAATCAAAAAAAATATTCATTGAATTCGTTTATTAATTCATCAGCCCTAGTTCCATTAATGACATAATGAATTTCATTAAAATAATGAATAGTTCTTCCATTACTTACTGCTTCTTGCTTGGCTGAGTCATACATCTTGTTAAACAATCCAATTTTTTCACCAGGCAATGAATATTTTACCTTATTCCCTGTTAATTTGTTCCAATAATAAACCCTATTGTTGTCAAATTCTATTGCGTATTCATTATTGCTAAAGCTCATGCTTCCCTCAGGATGAAAATGAAGCTTGGAATCCAAATTTAACTCTTCATCTGCATGGCTGATTAAATGTTGGCTATATGTCTTTATCATAAGTTTCATATAGCTCTTTATCCTATTAATAGTTCTTAACCCCTTTAAAGAGTATAAAATTACCCAAATAATCAACGCTTATTCAGTGCCATAATACCTGTCGCCGAAATCTCCAAGCCCTGGAACCAAATAAAACTTTGAATTAAGAATGGGGTCAATCACTCCAGTGACGATTCTAACCTTTTTATATTTGCTAATTATTGTGTTAAGGCCTTTTTTGCAGGACAATAAGTTGCAAAAAATTATCTTATTCTCTTTAGCCCCTTTTTTTAATAATAACTCAATAGCTGTCAATGCTGAACCTCCAGTTCCAAGCATGGGATCAAGAAGAATTATTGTATTATCTGATAAATTCTTCGGCAATTTTGAGTAAAAAAAAACGGGCTTAGCATCCTTTTCATTTCTTTGAATTAATATTTTCCCGTAACTTGCATTTGGAAAGAACTCCATGAATGCTTTCTCCATCGAATCTCCTGAGCGAAGAATTGACACCCCGCATATTTTTTCATTCAGCTCTAATCCGTTGAATTTAGAGCCAGTTCCAGTAAAAACTGCTTTATCAACCAATTTTAATTGGTTAAAAACTTCATTCATTAAAATCTGCATAATCATTTCAGAATAGTTCCTAAACTCCTTCATTTTAGTTTTTTTATCCCTTAATTTAGTGAACAAATATATCAAATACTTCGTTTGCTTTAACTCTAAAACATTTTTCATAATTAGTCACTTATTTTAGTTCCAACAAATTTTTTCCCATCAAAATAATTATTTAAATTACTCAAATTCTTGCCGTTCATAATAACTACTTCCAAGCCTAATTCTTCAGCTTTCTTTGAAGCAATAGGGTCAAAAGGAGCGTTAAGTCCAGGATTCCACTTGTCTCCAACAATTTTCCTGAACTCTTTCCACGAAATATTCTCAATCTTTTTAGCATCCTTAAACTTGTTAGGATCCTTGTCATAAGCGTACTCAATATTTGACAAATTAATCACTTTTTTAGCCCCGAAATTGTTAGCTAATAATACTGCATCAAAGTCAGTGCTAAAACCAGGCTTCCAGCCGCTGGCTATCATGAATTTTTCCTTAAAATTTAATTCAACTAAAGGATTAGACACAACATCAGGGTAGCAATTTTTCTTAAAAACATTTTTGATAAACTCTGCATTAAGCTTAGTTGCAGCTATTCCAACCCAATCGCCATCATCCTTTGAACTGTCAAAATTCGTTAAGGCTTTCTGGTACTTCCTTGCAATACTCCCCCCTCCAACAACAAGGATGAACCTTTCATGCCTTTTTAATAATAATTCTTTAAAATTCTTAACAAAATCCACATCAATCTCATTAGGCACAATTAATGAGCCTCCAACGCTTAAAATAATAATATCTGACTTCATTAATACTATAGAACTACTCAATGTTTTAAAACATTTATTATTTCAGCATTTTTCTTAAATACTCAGCAGTGTAGCTCTTAGCATTCTTTGCAACCTCTTCTGGCGAGCCAGTAACAATCACTTCTCCTCCCTTATCCCCTCCATCAGGGCCTAAGTCAATAATGTAATCAGCTGATTTAATAACATCCAAGTTATGCTCAATTACTACAATGCTATTGCCTTTGTTCACTAATTCATTAAGCACCATTATTAATTTTTTCACATCATCAAAATGCAGCCCAGTGGTTGGCTCATCCAATAAGTACAAAGTTTTTCCAGTTGCTCTCTTGCTAAGCTCCCTTGTTAATTTAATCCTCTGCGACTCTCCTCCGCTAAGGGTGGTGGAGCTTTGCCCAAGTTTAATATAACCTAAGCCAACTTTTTCTAAAACTTCAATCTTTCTTTTAATATTAGGGATGTCCTTGAAAAACTCCAAAGCTTCACTAACACTCATATCCAAAACCTCGCTTATATTCTTATCCTTAAATTTAACTTTCAATGTTTCCTTGTTGTATCTTTTGCCTTTGCACTCCTCGCAAGGCACGTAAACATCAGGCAAGAAATTCATCTCAATCTTGATAACCCCATCGCCTTGGCAGTTCTCGCACCTTCCTCCAAAAACATTGAAAGAAAACCTGCCAATTTTGTAACCTCTCTCTTTTGATAATTTAGTTTGCGAGAACAAATACCTAATATCATCAAAGACTTTAATGTAAGTTGCAGGATTGCTTCTTGGAGTTCTGCCAATAGGGCTCTGGTCAATAACTATGGTTTTGTCAATTAATTCCTTGTTAACAATATCTTTGGAGTCATTCATTAAACCTTCATGCAGGCAATCGTAGATAAGTGTTGACTTGCCTGAACCGCTAACTCCAGTAATAGCTGTAAGAACACCTAAAGGTATTTTTGTGCTAACATTTTTTAAATTATTCTTAGAAGCATTCTTTATGCCTAAAAAATCCTTAAACATTCTTCTGTTATTAGGCACTTCAATTTTCAGCTCACCAGACAAATACTTGCCAGTAATAGAATTAGAGGCATTGATTAAATCCGCAACAGTTCCTGCAGCCACCACTTTTCCTCCGTGTATTCCAGCGCCAGGGCCAATATCCACCAAATAATCTGCTTTCCTAATAGTGTCCTCATCATGCTCAACAACTATCAAAGTATTTCCCAAATCCCTTAAATTGCACAAAGTATTTATTAACTTATCATTGTCTTTTTGATGCAATCCAATGCTAGGCTCATCCAAAACATAAAGCACTCCAGTTAAATTTGAGCCAATCTGTGTAGCTAATCTGATTCTTTGAGACTCACCGCCGCTTAAGCTTCCAGCACTTCTTGATAATGAAATATAAGACAATCCAACTTTATACAAAAACCCCAGCCTAGCGTTTATTTCTTTTAAAATATTCTCAGCAATGATATACTCAGACTCGTTGAATTTTAAACCCTTAAAAAAATTAATAGCTTCTTCAATTGACAAATTACTTATTTTATCAATTGATTTATTGTCAATCAAAACATTCAAAACATCCTCCTTTAGCCTTTTGCCTAAGCATTTAGGGCAAGGCAAAACTTTCATGAACTTTTTAAGCTCCTCCCTCCTGTATTCAGAATTAGTCTGGCTAAATAATCTGTCAGACTGTGGAATTAAACCCTCCCATGTGCCGCTCCTGCTCCATTCAGAATCGCCTTGATTCATAGTCATTTTGAATTTTATAACCTTATCACTTCCATACATTAAAGCATTATATTGGGCTTTGCTCAACTCATTAATGGGAGTAAAAACGCTAAAGCCAAAACTTTTTGCAACATTCTCCAAATACTTAGCTCTCCAGCCATCAACAATGTTCCTGTATAATTTAATTGCTCCATCAATAATAGAAAGGCTCCTATCAGGAATAACTAACTCTGGATCAAATTCCATTTTAACACCCAATCCTTTGCATTCCTCGCAAGCTCCAAAAGGGCTGTTAAAGCTGAACATCCTAGGCTCTAATTCAGGTAAATTGTATCCGCAAATAGGGCAAGATAGTTTGCTTGAAAAAATCTCTTCATTATTGCCTTTAATAATTACTAAACCATCAGATTTAGTTAATGCTAAAGAAATTGCCTCATCTAATCTTGACTCTTCATCAACATTAACACTATCAATGATTAAGTCAACATCATGCTTCTTATTCTTGTCAAGAGTAATTTTGTCAAGTGTTTTGTAAACTTTGCCATTAACCCTAACCCTTGAAAAACCATCCTTGTTCAAATCCTTGAACAATTGCTCAAAACTACCTTTTCTTTGCCTAACAATAGGTGATAAAATCAGCACTTCATTTTTTTCAGCATCCTTAATTTTTTTAACCATTGCTTCAACACTTTGCGCATGAATCCTAACCTTATGCGTAGGACAATAAGCCTTGCCAACCCTGGCATACAATAATCTTAAATAATCATACACTTCCGTAACCGTTCCGACAGTGCTTCTTGGATTATTATTAGTGGTTTTTTGGTCAATGCTAATGGCAGGACTTAAGCCGTCAATTTTTTCAACATCAGGCTTATTCATGACACCTAAGAATTGCCTCGCATAAGCTGATAAACTTTCAACATACCTTCGTTGGCCTTCAGCATAAATAGTGTCAAAAGCTAAAGTTGACTTGCCAGAGCCGCTGATTCCAGTAAACACAATAAGTTTATCCCTAGGCAATTCCAAGTCAATATTTTTTAAATTATGCTCTTTTGCGCCAACAATAACAATCTTATCCATACCAGTAAAGATTCCAATTCTTTATTTATAAGCTTTATTTAAGAAACTCTATTAAAGACTAGACTTAGATAATTATTTAACTTGCCTAAAATTTTAGCTAAACATGGCATTATTGATTCCATTAATAGCTTCAGTTTTGCAGTCAGCATCTTTCTGCCTAGACAAAGCAATATTGTCAATCAAGAAAGCCACTTATAAGCAATACTTGGTTGTAGCTTTCCACTAATAACCTTATTCACATTTGTAATTTTTCTAATATTCAAGCCTGAAATAAATTCTGAAATATTTTTAGCAAAAAATTTGCTGCTAATAATAATTTCAATAGCCATAACTATTGCATCAAACCTAATATTTTATAATGCTTTAAAGAAGGATTTTTTAAGCGAAATACAAACAATTGAGCTGCTTAAAAATTTTCCATTAATAATTTTTGCAGCATTAATATTTCCCGATGAAAGGAACTATATCACTATAGTTCTTGCAATAATCTCTGCTGCAGCAATTGCTTGGTCCCATCATGAAAAGAAAAGATTCAGGATAAGTCATACAACAGTAATATTATTATTGTGGAACTTGTTCATAAGCCCATTCAGGGGAATAATTTCAAAAGCTTTGCTTGAAACATGGAACCCAATAACTTTGCAATTAGTGACTGATGGATTAATTGGCTTAATATTATTTGCAGCATTCTTCAAAACTATCAAAAAAACGCCAAAAGGGGCAATACCTTATTTAATAATCACAAACATTCTAACCTCGATTGCTTGGATTCTTTATTATTACAGCTACCAAGCATCAGGAATAGTTTACACAGTGCTTATTTTTTCGCTTCAGCCAATACTAGTCTACTTAGCATCTTTAATATTTTTCAAGGAAAAATTTAACTATAAAAAATTCGCATCATTCATAATAATCTTGGCAGCAATAATACTTGCTCAAATATAATGCTTGGCGGCCAATAATTCAGCAGTAAGGATTGCTCCTCCAGCAGCTCCCCTAATGGTGTTATGGGATAATCCCACAAATTTGCAATCAAAAACTTCGCACTTCCTAAGCCTTCCAACACTAATAGCCATTCCTTTATCAGCATCCCTATCTTTTCGGGGCTGAGGTCTATTATCTTCAGCCAAATAAATAATGGGCTTTTTTGGAGCAAACGGAAGATTAAGCCTCTGAGGCTCTGAAGTAAAATCATTCCAAATACTAATTATATCATCAAAGCTTGGTTTATTTGAATCAAATTCTAAGCTAATGCTAGCAGTATGGCCATTAATTACAGGAACTCTAGTGCAAGTTGCAGAAATTTTAAGGGCACTATAATTTTCAATGCCTCCATTATTAAATTTTCCTAAAACTTTCAAAGGTTCAAGTTCTGTCTTATCCTCTTCCCCTCCAATGTAAGGAACAATGTTATCAATCAT
>Ga0172381_10004537_pt1 | contig 14350 bp, 11 predicted proteins | sample Leawel6488metaG_FD_119754 | JGI IMG/M metagenome (GOLD analysis project Ga0172381, IMG submission 119754) | Leachate microbial communities from a municipal landfill in Southern Ontario, Canada - Leachate well 64-88 metaG | ecosystem: Engineered > Solid waste > Landfill > Unclassified | place... | reverse complement strand
TGCGGGAAGCCAATGCGCTCGATTTTGACGATCTGCTTTTGGAAACTGTGCGTCTGTTCACAGAAGTGCCAGAAATTCTGGAACGCTACCAGGAAACTTGGCGCTTTTTGCATGTGGATGAGTACCAGGATACGAATCATGTTCAGTATCTGTTTGTCACACTGCTTGCAAAGAAGTATCAGAATTTGTGTGTGATCGGCGATCCGGATCAATCTATTTATGCATTTCGCGGAGCTGATATTCGTAACATTCTGGAGTTCGAGAAAGATTACCCCAAAGCTCTGCACATCAAGCTGGAACAGAACTACCGTTCCACACAGGTCATTCTCACTGGCTCTGATGCCGTGATCGCCCTCAATCCCAATCGTCCGCAGAAAACCATGTGGACGGAGAAGAAAGAGGGACCAAAAATCATCGTCAATGAAGTGCGCGACGAGCGCAAGGAAGCAGAAGAAGCCATTCGACGAGCAGAACAATTGCATATAGAGAAGGTGCCGCTCAATGCACAGGTGATTCTCTACCGAACAAATGCACAATCACGCTTGTTCGAAGAGGCATGCATGCGCGCGGGAATCCCCTATCGCATTGTGGGAGGAGTAAAGTTCTATGCGCGCAGGGAAGTGAAAGACGTACTGGCATACCTCTACGTCATCCTGAATCCCTACGACACGCTCTCTCTGCTACGCATCATCAATGTGCCTGCCCGTAAAATCGGGCAGACGACGATCGCAAAATTGCAGTCATATGGCGCAGAGAATGGCATGCCACTCTGGGATTGTCTTTCCAACGTTGAACGTATTGAAAATCTGGGAGACGGCCCAGCGAAGCGTCTGACGAATTTTGTGGAATTGATTGAAAAACTCCGCGAAGTTGCGCAACACGAAAATGTTGCAGTACTTGCTACGCACCTGCTGGACGCCGTAAATATGGAAGAGTGGCTGCGCGATGATACAGAGGAAGGTGAAACCCGCTGGGAGAATGTGCAGGAATTGCTCTCCGTCATGCATAAGTACGATACGCTCGATCCACAGACATCACTGACGAGCTTTTTGGAGGAAGTTGCACTGGTTTCCGAGGTAGATGCCCTGAACGACGTGAAAGATGACGCCCTGACACTGATGACACTTCACTTGTGCAAAGGTCTGGAATTTGAACATGTGATGATTGCCGGATGTGAGGAAGGAATTTTTCCTCACAGCAACTCCATGCTCGATCGCGAGCAATTGGAGGAAGAGCGCCGTCTCATGTACGTCGGTATGACGCGCGCTAAGACACACCTGACCATTTTCTGTGCACAGAGCCGTATGCTCTGGGGAGAGACTCAACAGAACGCACCAAGCCGATTCTTGGATGATCTGCCGGAAGATGTGCTTGAGCGGCGCAGTGACGACGTTCTGAGCGTCTTTGCGTGGGTATCGCAAAAGGGACACCAGCGCGCATTAAAGGGTGATCTGGAACCATTCCGTCAGGAAGATACTCCTCCAGTGGATGTGGAATTCAATCAGGAGTACCCGGGGGAAGACTTTGCCACAAACCAGGATGCCTTTGCAGAGAACACGCGTGTTGAACACCCATCCTTTGGCACGGGAACGGTCACCAACCGCCGCGGAGATGTGGTGGACATACGCTTCGACTCCGGAGAACGTAAGAGTTTTGCACTGAGCATCGCTCCGCTAAAGCCTCTCTGAATTTATTCGACCGTCAGATCAGAGAACTTCACTGCGTCATGTACGTTCCCCGTGCAACAGGTGAGCCTCCTTGTATCCATTCGAATGTAGAGGTGCCGTCGGTCCAGGTAACCGATCCGGGAATCAGAACGCTCCCGGCCTGGTTGATCGACAAACGCAATGCTGCATTCTGCACATCGGGAACCGTGACGTTTCCGTAGAGGGTGAGAGTACGCGGTCCGCTCTTGAATGTTCCGAATTGTGCCGGAATGGAGGCACACGTCAGCGTTGTACTTACCAGAGAACAGGACGATCTCTCTGTTGTAGCATCGGCTCCCAGCGTGACGGAAGAAACGGATACTCCGCCACCCGCCTCAACCTGAAAGACAAGATCCGTTACGCGCAAATCCGCACTTCCATCTCCGGTGATACCTTCAAAGAGGAAGGAGCCGAGTTCCATATCCGTTCCGGAAATCAGCACATCATTATCTACACCCGCATTTCTGATGCTGAGAATATGTGATCGGGACGTCTGGAATTTATTGTACGTTTCGCCAGTGTTCTTCTGGTACGACCGGTTGCTCCATTCGCCGTCTCCCTCCACGTACAAACCCTGAACCTGCACAACTTCACCGCTCACACCGCCACTCTTGTACGCACTCATTTGTGGACGTACATAGAAAGAATAACTGTCACGATACGGAATGGTAACTGTGCCATTGGAAACATTGAGAGTGTATGTGCGCTCGTTCACAACTGAATCCTTATATGCACGCCCCAGATATTTACCATCATGATCGTATACATGGAATGCTTCGATGGAAGTTACAGCATCCACCAGAACTACCTGCATTTTGGTGACATTCAACGGTTCTGTGTTGCTAAAGACATCCGCTGCACCCAACACCGGACCAACACTTCCGAGCATCAAAAAATTTGATGCGGTACTCATATTGGAATCTGGATCGTACTGTACGGAAGACGATGAGCTCTGTGATGAAGTTTCTTCCTCAACCGGAGTATCGCACGGAGGAGTGTCATAGGAAATAATCTCACCGGAGCTGTCACAAGCAGGAAATACCCGATCATCACTGCAGACAATGGGAATACAATGATCGATCTCTTGGTCTTCTGCATCCTGTTGTTCCAATCCTATTCCCTGTTCAGCCTGAAACAGATTAGCGAGCTCGCCATCTTTGTAAGCGAGGAACTGAACTGTGAGAAGCGCCATTTCGCCCCGTGTCAGCCGATGCCCCGGTTGCACATCAGGAAGATTGATTTGACGTTCTTCTGCAGCCGCAAGGTACGGCTCATACCATTCGCCTCCGCACTGCGCACACTGCATTACCGGAATATTGAAGACTCCCGCCAGAACTTTAACAGCTTCTTCATATTGTACGGAACGTTCCGGCTGGAACGGCCAGTGTTCCGGCGCCAGACCTAGTAGTGCGTTTCCATTCACGATCCCCTGTTCCTTGGCGCGACAAATTGGTTCGGTGAACCATGCGCCGAGCGGTACATCGGGAAAGCACGATGTGGTGACATCCAACGTGCCCGGTACCAGCGCCATGGCAATCTTCATGAATTCCGCACGATTCAGATCGTTATCCGGACGGAATGTGCCATCGGGATTGCCTTGGAGTACTCCTTCCGTAGTGAGCGTACTCACGGCAATTGCTGTGGGCATGTCCTGTGGTGCATCGCTGTACGGCAGATTTTCTATGTCGTAGGAACGTGCAGTCGCAGCAAGCGGTAGCAAGAGTAGAACAACGAAGGTAGAGAGGAAACGCATAGGTGAATGAGAGAAAAGCATTGTCATACTAGCACTTTTTTTCGCTCCCTGGATGCTGTATCTGGTGAATCTTCGCCCAAGGTTCTTCTTCCCCATCTAACGAGAAGAGAGTCCCCATTCTCTTCTTTTCAAGAATCATATGCTTAAGGACCTGCCTCTCCGTTCCATCAGCAATAACGGCATATGAACGATGCCGTGCAACTTTTGCTGCCGCACAACACTTACCCCCCATTCCTCCAGTTCCATTGGGAGTCGTCTCCTTGCGAATATACTGACTCCAATCATCCTTCCACGGATCAATATGTCTGATAAGACTCTCAGGCTTGTCAACATCAGCAAGCAACCCCTTCTTTGTTGTAAGAAGAACCAGAAGGCGTGCCCGCATCATTCGGGCAACATATCCCGCAAGCTTATCATTGTCACCAAATGTGAGCTCCTCTGTAGCAACGGTATCGTTCTCGTTAATAATTGGGATTGTTGTAACAGGTTCTTCAAGGATTTCTCTAAGCGCACGACGAGTATTTTCGTAATGCTTCCGAGATGTAAAATCCATACGTGTTAAGAGGTGTTGCGAACAGAGTGCTCCTTTCTTCTTAAGAAAATGTCTATAGGAATCCATAAGAGGACCCTGTCCCACTGCTGAATATTTCTGCTTCTCTGCAACTGTTTCATTTAATCCTTTTGAGCGATGATATGCCGCTCGACCCGCTCCCATGGCACCAGATGTCACAATGAGAAGTTTGGGGAAACGCTGACGAATTTGTATGATTTGATCGACGAGTTTTCCGATACGTTTACGATCGAGAAGTCCTTCTTTATTGGTAATCACATCGGTTCCTATTTTAATGACTGCCGTATCATCCTGAATATGGTTTTCCATGATTGAGAAAAGTAAAAAATAACAAAAACCCCTCCGGGGAGAATCTGCGTGGGGAGGGGGCTTAAGTTGCTATCGGATTACGTCGTGCTCAGGCACGCGGCGCCCTCCCCGCTATCGGCGGTGTTGGGAGGTAGCCAAGAGTGAATATACCCTGAGACATCGAATAGAACTGTAGCACAGCTATGGTTGCAGTCAATGACCAACGAATGAGAATGGAAGACGAACTTTACTCGCCTTCCTCAAGCTGCCAAGCTTGTTGGCACATGCCTTCTTTATCCGATGAAGTCCGGCAATTCTGCTCTAAAAATCATTTGAGACTCAACAAAGATCTTGGACAGCATTTCCTTATAGACCAAGAAATTCTGGATAAAATCATCCAAGCTGCAGATATTCAACCAACAGATCACATTGTAGAAATCGGACCCGGAATCGGGATACTCACAGCGGAACTCCTCAAGCGGGCAAAGAAGATTACTGCCATCGAACTCGATGAACACCTAATTCCCCTACTGAAGAACTATACGGGATACGCCATCTTGAATACGGGACACTCAATAGTGAATGAGAATGCCCTCCATGTCCCCATGCCTCAGGAGCCATATAAAATTGTCGCCAACATCCCCTACCACATTACGTCTCCTCTCCTGCGCCACGTATTCCTTGAATCACAGACGCCGCCGACATCAATGACTCTACTCATACAGAGAGAGGTTGCGGAGAAAATTTGCGATCCGAAAGATGCGGGGCTTCTGACAATTCTTGTCGGCCTTTTTGGAGAACCACGCATCGTGACAACTGTCCCTCCAAAAGCATTCTTTCCACCACCCAAAGTAGACTCCGCAGTACTGCACATTGACTGCTTCTCTCAGGCAAAGGTATCACCCCACACGATCGAAGAAATCTTTCGTCTGACCAAAGCCGCCTTCGGACAGAAACGCAAGATGCTGAGCAATACCCTCGGGGCGTTCCCCGGGGGCATGGAACGCCTGAAATGTGCTCAGATAGACCCAAAACGCCGACCCCAGACACTTTCTGTGGAGGAGTGGATCCACTTGGCGCAGACATCAGGGCAGGATAGTGAAGATGCATCCTGAACGTCTTGCATATACCTTTCTTGGCTTCTTCCTCACGACAATTTTCTGCCTGCAATGGTGGCAGCACGCGGTGTATCCCCGCGCTCTTTGGATCGCGCTGGGGATGATCGCTCTCAATGCGTTCTTGGTACGCAGAGCGCGTGGCCCTGTATTGGCAGGACTTCTGGGAATCACCATCGCTCTTCTAACTGTTGCACGGACAACGCACGTACCAACATTCGAAACGATCGACACTTTTGCAGATGGAAAGTATGTAACCATTCATGGTGTCATTGTGGAAGAACCGGATCGGCGTCCGATGCAGACAAAATACACGATTGAAGTGCAGAAGCTCACACGCAATGATGAGCACATTGACCACTTGCAAGGCAGGATCCTTGCAACCGATCGCAACGGCTGGCCGCAATACCAGTATGGGGACGAAGTGGAGGTAAGCGGCACGCTGGAGAAGCCGGGAATGATCGACACATTCCACTACGATCGCTATTTAAGCCGCGATGATGTCTACAGTGTCATGTATTTTGCGAACATCAGAAAAGTGAGTAGCGGACACGGCAATGCATTCTTTGCACTGCTCTTCCATACCAAAGAACTCTTTGAAAATCAGATCAATCGGCTGTATGCGGAGCCACACGCATCGTTCCTTGCGGGACTGCTCACGGGATCCCGGAAGGGAATTCCTGAACATCTGATGGAGAACTTCAATACCACTGGGCTGACGCACATCATCGCAATCTCCGGATACAACATCACCATTGTTATCACGATGATCTCCGGTGCACTCTTCTGGCTCCCGCTGCGCTGGAGATTTATTCCAGCTGCGAGCGCAATCATCGTCTTCACGCTCTTTGTTGGTGCAAGCGCCGCAGTTGTGCGCGCCAGCATCATGGGCATTTTGGGGATTCTGGCGCTGCATGTCGGCCGTGTGAATCACGTACGCCTTACAATTCTCTGGGCACTTTTTGCCATGCTTGCCTGGAATCCAAAGTTCCTCTGGTACGACGCAGGGTTTCAGCTCTCTTTCCTGGCAGTACTGGGGCTCACCGAATGCGCTCCATTACTCGATCGATGGTTCAAGTGTGTACCTGCAGTTCTGGGAATGCGAGAAGCGCTCCAAATGACCATATCAGCGCAAATTACTGCCGTACCATTGATCGTACTTCTTTTTGGGCGCCTCTCGCTCATTGCGCCGGTTGCGAACCTCTTGGTTGCACCGGCGATTCCCCCGGCAATGCTCTTTGGATTTTTGGGAACAGTACTGAGCACCATTTGCTTCCCCCTCGGACAACTCTTCGCCTTTATTGGATGGGGATTTATGCAGTGGATCGTGCTTGTTGCAACCGCTCTTGCACACATTCCCTTTGCCTCTGTTGATGTTCCCGCCATCGGAACAACATGCGTCGTACTGTACTACACCGCGCTTGTCACAATTGTAGCGCGCCGTCGACTCACCACTTATATACATACACTCTACTCTTTCCTCCGCAGAGCCCCGGCACGGCCACGGTCTCCATTGGCGTATATCCCGGCAAAGGAAACGCGTGGGAGATGACACGCGTTCCGGGTTTAAGCTCACGTTGAAACTTTGCCGCAAACTTGGGCATAACATCGGTAATAAGGTAGAGGACGATGCAATCAGCATCACGCAGGTCCGCTTTAAGCGCATTGCAGAAGCGCAGCTGAACATCCTGCCGGGAAAGGAGAATCCGAATTTTGCCAAGGAGCCAAACCGCAGGAACAATTTCGTACCCTATCGCACGTATAGTGGGAATTTGGCGTTTGGCATAAATCAGAAGACGCGCATCTCCCGCACCCAGATCATAGAGCGTTTCTCCGGGACGGAGAGCGGCAAGATTGAGCATCGTCTGCGCTGTACGGTGCGATGTGGGAACAAAGGGCACACGCACCCAGAGCGCACCAATCATGGTCATAGAAAGAACCATGAGTAGAAGAATGATGATGCCGTAGGCAATATTGATGAAGAGGATGGCGATACTGTACAACTCTTTTCAGGTATGTGGCAAACAGGGCAAACAGGAGCGCAAAAGACCAAGAATAGTTATGTACGCTCCGAAGAAATCTTCTCAGATTTCGATCTTTGTGCTATAATTATAGGAAGATGAACACCACAATACTCATCCTGCTCTCCGGCGCACTCCTCTTCGCATGCGGCACATTGCTGCTGGTCTTGCGAGAGGAATCTAAGCTCAAAAAACTCGTCTGGGCAGAGCAGGAGAAAACACGAACATTTGCCCGAACATTTCACCAGCTCGACGACCTTCTCACGGGTGTGAAGTGGCACACGGAAATGCTGGTGGAAAAGGAGGCAGGCACACTGAACATTGCTCAGCAGCAGCTCATCCACAAAATCGATACCTGTGTGGAAGACGCAATTGCTCTGCTCCAAAAACACTTTAAACGATCACGGAAAGATTACGGCAAATCTGGGGCTCTACGGAAGGAAGAAATGCCTGCGCAGGAATAAGCAAACTACAGCAAATACTGCTGAAGCTTTCCCCAGAGCTCTTCAACGCTCAGATCGCTTTTCACAAAGAAGTCAGCGGCACCAAGCTCCTGACACTTCTTCTTATCAATATCCTGACTTAAATTTGTCAGAATAACGACAGGAAAGGTATGCCCCTGCTTGCGTATGTGCTCCAGAACCTGGAACCCATCGGTATCCGGCATTAGAAGATCAAGAAGTAACAAATCCGGAGGAGACTGTTCAATGGAAGTGATTGCCGCTTTTCCTTCAGGAACAACATCAACAGTGACATCATGTTTCTCTAAATTGATCTTGTAGAGATTTGCGATGAATTCCTCATCTTCAGCGATCAGGATTCTCTTGTTTTGACTCATGATGAGAGGGGGAAAGTGGCAGGAAGATGGAGAACGTTGTTCCACGGTTCTCTTCAGAGACAAATGTTACCCGACCATGGAGTAGTGTAATGAGGGAATGCACTAGGTACAACCCGAGTCCCGTACCGCTGGTATCGTGTTTGACGACATTCGTACCGCGGAAGAATTTCTTGAAGACGCGATCCTGCTGCACACGCGGAATGCCATAGCCGGTGTCCGATACGTCAATGTGGACAAACGCACCTTCTTTCACAGCTTTAACGGTAATCGTACCACTATCCGGCGTATATTTGATGGCATTACTGATAACATTCGCCAATACTTCACGCAGAAGTTTTGCATCGCTCGATAGAACAATATCGCCATGGCAATCACAGGATATTATCTGCTTCTTGCGCAGATATTCCGGTTCGTACTCCATACGCAATCCATTAAAGAGCTCTTTAAGATTCACTGTGTCCTGCCCAATAGAAATACGGCCTGCTTCCAGATGCGCAATAGTGAGCATGGTGAAAATCGTTTCGGACATGTGCACGCTGTACTCTTTTGAGCGCAGAAGCATCGTTCGTTGCTCATCGGAAAGCGGCCCAGCCGATCCGTTCAGCAACGTTTCCAGAGCAAGACGCATAGCTGTAAGCGGTGTGCGCAATTGATGGGAAACCAGGGAGACGAATTCCGACCGCGTTTTCTCCAACCTCTTGCGGGTCGTGATGTCCTCCTCGATTCCCACAAAACCGAACAGATTGCCGCCCTTATCAAGAATGGGGGAAATATGCACCAGAGCATCGTATTGCGTTCCATCTTTGCGTCGGTTTGTAATCTCACCATTGTAGGGAACCTTATTCTCTTTAATCGTCTTCCACAGTTGTGCATAGAATGCGGGTGGCATTTGCCGCCCCCATATACGTGATGTCTGACCAATAATTTCCTGCGGAGAGTACCCTGTTGTTTTTTCCACAGCCGGATTCGCATAGAGGATGATGCCTTCAGAATCGGTAATCACAATATGGTTCGATGCGCCGCGAACAGCCAATTGAAATTTTCCTAATTCACTCGTCATGCGGCCTGCCAATGCAAGTGCATGCAATCGCGAACTGGCAATGAGGTAATACACCGCAAAGATCAGGAAGCTGAAGCCCATACCTCCGAGTAAAATCAGCTGAGGCATTTTTATTTCTGCTGCCGCAAGCCCAAAATCCGGCGGACCGGAAACTTTCAGTTTCCATGCGAGTCCCGTAGTCGTCAACGAAACCTGCTGCACAATATTTCCCGATACATCGGCAATAGTCAGACCACGCGGCATGGAGCGCTGCCACAGAATCTCGTCATTTTCATCCACCAATTCAATGATGAAATTGGTATGCGTATCGCGCTGCAGAACAATGTGTTCATCCAGCAGCAATACCGGACGTATGCCCAGAGCCACGAATCCTATAAGGGAAGAACGTCGTTCTTTCACGGTATCAACAGGCACGCCATTCTTGTACACGGGGAGAATGAACAGGTAATCCCCCTGAATGTTCCCTCTGTATATGCGACCTGCAGCAGCAAGCTCTCCGGAATCTCCAACACGACGTAATATGGCTTCTTTCTCATATCCTAGATCCCACCCAAGCAATTCCTCATTTCCTGTAAACGGCTCCAGGTACTTTATGGGGAAATATTCGTCACGTTTCTCATCTGGATAAATGGTGAAAGCAGGATATGTAAGCAAATCGGAACGAACGCTTTCTTGAAACGGGGTCTTCTGTGTAGCATCCACACGCTCGATGTACGCCATAAACGATATGCCGGGGAAACGCTGCTTGAAACTCAGTCTGTTAACGAGCTGAGACCATTCACTGCGTTCGACGAGCATACTGGCAATAAAGAGTCCCTGTGCGTTATAGAGCACCTGCACATGATCATCCAGACGATCCTGCAGAAGTTGTTGAATGTTGAGAACCTCTCTCTCGAACTTTTCCTGTGCACGATGGTACATATCCTGCTGCGCATACCGCCACACACCAATACTCACCCCTGCCAATAAAAGGAAGAAGACCACACCGATGGTCATGACAATGCCGTGCCGGCGGCGATGCAGAGCACCATGTGCCTGCTCCGTCATAGACGAGTGGTAAGCGGGATGCACTATGGGCGTATCACCAGCAGGCATAATTCAGAGGAAAATGTGGATATTTTCCCTTTATTATACCAAATTTTGACAACGAAGTCTCTTGTGAAATTACAAACTCCTATAGTGCTATGTACTCTGTAAAACAGCACCGTTTGGCAAATAGACACCAAGGAGAGTTATTACAGCAAATCCGCGTTCAGTACCGATAATAATACCCCGCCTTTGGCACGTAAACGCGATCTGTGGACCGTCCAGCATCATAGTAATAATTATCATTATAGTACGGCATGCGGTACGGAAGGCGATACGACTGATTGGCGGTGTAATCTACAGGCTCGTAGTACGGATACCTGTTGTAATAATACGAACGCTGCGTTGCATAACGGTTGTAGGGATCGTAACGGTACGTATTACTGTTTTCATAATAGCGATCCTGCTTGTACGGATTCCACGTCTGCCAGCCCAAGCACGTGTAGTTATCACATGCTCCACTACTATCGTAGGAATGACAAATACGTTCACCACAGTACGGTGCAGCTGCATCTGCAGCAACGGGCATCAGAAATACAAAAGAGAGAAGGCCAGTGATGAACCAAAGTGATTTATGCATAGGAGGAGCACCGTAAGCCTTCCAGGTCTGGGCAGCAAGTGCCCGAGCTGGACAAGGGAACAGTGTATTGTCTGCTAAATTGCACTGGACATGAGTATGAATTTTTTGCAACATACAGATAAGCCTCGCTGCAGACGCCTGCAGTGATATGGTCATTGTGTCTTCGGGAAAATTCTCCGTACAATCCATTTAACTCCCCCCACCAATATTATGAATCAACAACCATGCACATTGCGTCTTCACGTTCTGTTTGGAGTATTCATCGCACTGATGATTGGCATGAATTTGCTGGGAAATAAGGTCACCACCATTATTGGTATCTCCGTTTCCGTAGGCATTTTCATGGTGCCGCTCACGTTCCTGATTACAGACATCGTAGAAGAAGTCTACGGACAGGAAGTGGTGAAGCACTTCATCATCAGCGGCGTGATCGCCATTGTCATGACGTTCATCTACACGGGATTCTTCGTATGGCTGGAGCCCAACGCCCGCTTCTCGTACAACGAGGAGTATCGGATCGTCTTTGGGTCTTCCATGCGCATCATGGTAGCAAGTGTCATCGCATTCGCGCTCTCTCAATTTCATGACATCTGGGCATTCGCATACTGGAAGAGGAAGACGAACGGAAAATTTCTCTGGATACGCAACAACCTCTCTACGTGGGTATCACAGGCGATCGATACTCTGGTGTTTATGATGATCGCGTTCTACCACATGACCGATAAATTCACGTTTGCATTCATCATTCAGCTCTCGATTCCCTACTACCTGTTCAAGCTAGTCTTCGCAATTCTCGACACTCCGTTTGTGTACCTTGGGGTGACGTGGCTGAAAAAGGGAATACCTGCGGAAAATCGCTAAGCTCATCAGAGCTTATCGACGATAACCATCCAGCAGAAGACTCCTAGGAAAACAAAGGTGGCAAAAAGCAGAAGATTGCGCCACCAGCTCGGTCTCAATTCGGGGGCGAGTACACGGTTATTGAGATATAAGAGTAGTCCCGTGTAGACGAACATGGTAAACGCATTGATCACGGCACCGAGGATAATGAGCTGCAAGGGCTGATCGAATCCAATGGAAAAAATGATGATGCCGAAGAGAATCTGTATCCAGAGGATAATGTAGTACACACGGGACACATTGAATGCCTTTGCTTTTCTAAGAAGGAGAACATTCTCCGTCATAATGCGGCTGGTGGAATCGAGCACCGTGAGCTGCGTGGCAAGAAGCATAACGCCGGTGATGATGAGGAAGAGTCTACCGATGAGCGGCAGCGTCTTGATGCCGATAACCACCGCCTCATTCACCACAAACATAATGCCTTCCGTATTGCCTTCCATGCCAAAGGAAGTGACATATGCCAAAAGCGCTAATGTGAACATGGTGATGAGCCCAAGACACCAGAAAATCAGAAAGTGTTCCTGGTTTATCACGCGCCACCAATGATGGAAGCGCTGCAAACTCTTTGCGTTTATCGCAAACGTATTCCCGGTGATGGTGAAAGTTTTTTTCTTCGCGCCGCCGGTGATGAGGCTTGTGATGCGATCGGCGTACTTTCCCATTCCGTATCCTTTGTCCCTCACATAGAAAGACTGTGCAAGATTCAGGTTTCCTCCAGCTCCCGAGTACGCAAGTGCACCGAGGAATGTGCCGATGGCAATCCCGACTGGAAGGAAGGTAAAGCCCTCGCCAATGCCAATAATGCCTTCGCCGAGAGCAGCAAAATCCGCTCCGCGAGCAAGGTACAACGTCAGCAAAATAATAAAGGGAACTCCTATGCCAATGAGCCATTTTTCCAGTGTCTCTACTGTGCGATAGAGCACGGTACCCAGCGTGAGAATCAAGCCGATGATCAGGAAGACCGGTATGGCTATTGCCGTGACGTTGTACACACCGAACGCCATGGAAAGCAGGGAAGATCCTGCCAAACCTATTCCCGGCCAACCAAAGCCGAGGAATGTGGAAAGGATAAACCACACAGGGAGCCACTTCAGGAGCCGCGCAAAACCGACAAAGATACTTTCACCGTAGATGAGCGCGTAGCGTTCCACTTCCATATTGATGAAGAACTGCATGGTTACTCCAACTAATATTCCCCACACGATTCCCAGCCCGTAATTACTAGTGAGATACGGCCAGAGAATTACCTCGCCACTCCCCAGCCCTAAACCGAGAATGATAAAACTGGGACCGATGAGTTTTCTGAGCGGCAGCGCATCGGGGAGAACTTTCTTCCCAAGAGGAAGGGTGGTGGAGGTTTTCATAAAACACATCGTACCATAGCGATACACAACACACCTACTCGACATCAATCGTTTGACGTATCACCCAAGAAGTACAGCTGCGCGGGAAACAAGAAATATGACAATAAAGCAGAATCCCAGAATAGGGATAATGATGGGATACGTCTGTACATTCCGTGGATGCGGCTTGCGCACCTTGATGATCACGCATGAGAGGTTGACGATTGCAAAGACCACAAGGATAACCAGACTCGTCACTTGAGCCAACGCCATGAGCGGGAGCCACAGTGCCAACAGGAGAACAATGAGTGTAAGAACAATCGTAGCTGCAAGCGGCGTATGCGTGCGCGGATGAACATAACCCAGAAACGAAGGTAACCACGCACGCTGACTTAAGCCGTAGAGAATCCTGGATGACATCACGATTTGTACCAGGAGCCCGTTTACAATGGCAAAGAGACTGATGAACGTGATGATAACAGGATCGCTGCCGGTATTACGCTGAAAGATGAGCGCCAGTGGTGCATCAGTCTGTGTGAGTTCGGCACCCGAGAGACTTAAAACCGCAACAACTGCCACAAGACAGTAAAGGATTGTCGCACCGCCGAGTGCAAAGCAGATACCTAAAGGAAGATTACGGTGCGGATTTTTTACCTCTTCCGCAATATTCGCCATATCCTCGAATCCGATGAATGCATAGAACGCGACGAATGCTCCGGTGACAATTCCGCTCCACAGAGCCAAATCTGCCGATGGGACAAATTCTGCGACACGCGCCGGAAAGGAAAGAAGACCGCTGCGACCAACCCAGATGATAATCAGGAGCCCCGTGATCTCGATCAACGTAAAAAGGGATGCGGCGCCAGCAGATTCTTTAATCCCCCACACCGCTACAAACCCAGCGATCATGACGGTAATGGTAATGGCAAACGTGCGCCCGATATCCAGAAAAACCTGCAGATAACCCACAAAAGCATTGGCAAGCGTACCCGCGGAAACAACGGCAGAAAGAATGACCAGGAGTCCGATGCCAGAGGAAAGCCACGGTAAACCGAACGCATGTTGTGCATAGATCGCCTCACCACCGCT
>Ga0172381_10004536_pt1 | contig 14350 bp, 25 predicted proteins | sample Leawel6488metaG_FD_119754 | JGI IMG/M metagenome (GOLD analysis project Ga0172381, IMG submission 119754) | Leachate microbial communities from a municipal landfill in Southern Ontario, Canada - Leachate well 64-88 metaG | ecosystem: Engineered > Solid waste > Landfill > Unclassified | place... | reverse complement strand
TGGCCCTCGGGCAGGGCGGTGATGCCGGTGCCCCGGAGGTCGAGCCACCCGCCCACGGTCAGGCTTCCCAGCGCCAGCCCAACCATTTCATCAATGGCCAATTCGCGAAGGACGGTCATCTTGCGGCAGACGCGCTTGGAATCGTCATCACGCGTTTCGGCGCTGACCCCGTGCGCCTCGATCTCGCAATAGCGGCTGCCTCTGGATGCGGGGTAGTAGCGGAAGCAGTCCCCCGGGCGCAGACAGAAATGCAGGCCGGATTCGCACAGCGACAGAGCCCCGCGATGTGCGGAGGTCTTGCCGACAGCGTACTGCTTGCCGTTGCAGCGCAGCTTGGAATCGAAGCCCTTGAAGCCGCGAATGGTGGTGGAAGGCTTGCTCACGGCCTGACCCCCGCCAGCCGCCGGGCGTTGACCATCTCGGCCGCGGTGAAGCGGTCCGAGCCGCAGAGCAGGCAGCGACCGCCGCACGCGGAGATGGACCCGCAGCCGCAGCAGACCAGGACGCGGTCCTCGGCCTGGACCTCGAACGTGGCGCCCCAGGTCAGGGCATGAAAAAGAGCCTTGAAGAAGTCGCGCATGGTGTCTCCTTTTTTAATCTCCGCGCCTCCTGGTGGGAGGGGCGCAGCAAGTACCCCTCCCGCGTGAACGCGCCCCGACTCGGAGCCAACCCCCGGGCCGGGCCGGAAGGCGCGGGAAAGCGAGAATGGAGGAGGGCGGCGGGCCGGTCGCTTTTCGTTCCGCCCGCTCTCCCTTGTGACCGCGGTTTTTTGGGCCGGGTGCGGCCACGGTGGCGAACTTGGGCGAGCGCCCCGCCGCCCTTGGATGCCGCGCTCCCTCGGCGCGCACGGCCCCAATGGCCTGCGCCGCGTTCGCGGCATCCCCTCCATCCTCGCTTGTCAAAGATCCGTTCCACCGACCCGGCCGCTCTCGCGGCCCAAAGCATCCGCTCCTAGCCGATGGCCCTGACCAGACCCTTGCCCCGGCCCTTGCCGGTCTTGGCCCGGCTCTCGGCCTCGGCGTCCAGGTGGTCCGCCAGCGCGGTCAGCTTGGCCTCGACCGCCAGCGTCATGGGGATGATCCCGTTCAGGACCATGTTGGTGTGGCCGTAGGACTTCCCGATGTAGCGGGCGATGGTCCCGCACCTGACGCGGTGCCCATAGAGCCGCGCCTTGACCGGGTGCGCCTGGGGCTCGAACTGGGAAAGGTCCATGGTTGCTTGCTCCTGCCTTTTGGTTCTCGTCACGTCGCCTTCCGTGCCGCCGTCGTCACCTACACCGGCCAGACGTACTGGATGCCCGGTGTCTCGGACCAACCGAACTGCCCGTAATGACTCGGCAGCTTCGCCAGCAGCGCCGCCCGGTGGGAGGCGTGGATCGGGCCGCCGAACCAGGGGGGCAGCTCCCAAGTCCCCAGCCGGGCCAGCCATCGCGGCGCCTTGTAGGCCACGCCGCGGCGGAGAGCCTCATCGAGCATCGTGTCGTGGTACACGGCCAGAGCATCGTCATAGCCGCGCCACATGCGCGTGGTGCTGTGGTTCGCCCAAGCCTTGGGGTTCTTCCACCCGGCCGTGTTGCCGGCCAGCGCCTTCCAGACCACAAGAGACTCGCCGACCTGGGAGTTGAGCCGTGCAAGGTCCAGGACGCGGGCCGAAGCTGCAAGGTCGGGGATGGGGATGAAGGTCTGCACTGCCGTTTCCTTTGCCTTTGGTTTGCCGCCCCTGCCGTCGCCTGCTTTCCCGCTTCCCTTGGTCCTTCACCGGGCATCCGCCCTTGGGGCCAAGGAGCATCCGGCTTGCCGCGCTCGGGGTGACTGCGTTGAGGGGGAAGATAGGACAAATTGTCCCGTCTGTCCACAAAAAAAATAGGACTAAGTGTCCTATCTTCAAATTATCATTTCCTGCAAATCGGGAAGATTAGGAGTTGGCCGCCCTTTTTTTACCCGCCCGGGCTTTATGTTTCGTCACCGTGACTACCGGCTCCTCTCCGCGCCGCCGTTTCGCATCATATACGAGGTCATGCAGCTCTTTGCCAAGGGAGCGGGCAAAGGCCCATGCCTCGTCGAGCTTCAGATTGGTCGGGTTCTTCTCAAGGCGCTGAATCGTTTTGATCCCCGATTCGCTCCCAAAGGCCGCAACTCCCCATTGCTGCCGGTTGTAGGGCGGCGCGCCACTCTTGGCCGTTTTCCCCGGCGGGTACTGTTTCGCCGCCAGGTCAAAGACCACTTCCATGAAAACCGTGGACAGGTTTTTTTCTCCCATACTTCGCCATGGCAAAAAATGCCTGGGTTGAAAAATGGACAGAATGTCTAGACTTACCCCTTGACCAGACAGGACAGTTTGTCCTATCATTCCGCCATGCCAAACTTTACACTTACCGAGTCTGATTTCGATCTGTTGAAAAAGCGCTACGGTTCGCATCGCAAAGTGGCCGAGGCGCTTCACCTTTCGAGCAGACAGTACCAACGTGTTCGGGCGGGATTGCACTCCCACCAGAACACGATTGTCGTCCTGTCGGAGCTGGTCCGCAAGTGCCGTGACGCCGAACGAAGGGCCTAGCCCCTCCAGGCCCCGCGACCGTGCACATGCTCTCCAGCCTCTTTGTCCCCTCGCCTCTCGCAAGGCAGACTCCCCCGAGTACATCATGCCTGCTCTGTCAGCGTCGTCAAGGTCGTGTGGCGGGGTGTGGCGCATCTCTCACAGGCTCCCTCACTCCGAGGCTCCGGGCCGCTCGGCACGGCCTGGGGCCGAATGAAAGAAGGAGGCGACATGCGCCAGCCCACATACCTCGACTACGCCCCGCGCCGCTGTGGCCGAACCATCCCTCGCGGGGAGGCCTGCTACACCGGCCGCGGCTACTCCTCCCGGCTGGCTGCCCGGTGGTGGGAGAACGTCGCCAGGGCCGCGGTCCGGCACATTGGGCGTTTGCTTCTGGCGCTGGCGAGGGAGCACAAGGCCCGCCGTCAGGCCGAGGACCGCGCCGATACCGCCGAGCGCCGGGCGCTGTGCCTCTCGCGCAGGGTCGAGCGGATGATGCAGGCCGAGCAGGGCAGGCTGTTGGAAGAGGAGGCGGCGTGAAAGTGGGCTCCCTCTTCTCCGGCTGCGGCGGTCTGGACCTTGGCCTGCACCGCGCCGGGATGACCACCGCCTGGGCCTGCGAGATCGAGCCCAAGCCCCGCGCTGTGTACCGGAGGCACTTTCCGGGCGTGCCCATCCACCACGACGCGAAAAGGATCTGGCGAAATGCAAAAAGCCTCGCTCCAGTTGACGTTCTCGTTGGAGGATTCCCCTGCCAAGACCTCTCCGTCGCCGGGAAGCGCGCCGGGCTGGCCGGGGCGCGGAGCGGCCTTTTCTTTCGCTTCATGCACCTCGCTTCCCGCCTGCGCCCACGCCCTCGCTGGATTGTCCTCGAAAACGTGCCCGGACTTCTCTCGTCGAACGACGGCCGGGACATGGGAGCCGTGCTTCGGACGCTGGAACAGTGCGGGTATCTGTGCTCCTGGCGGGTGCTTGACCTTCAATTTTTCGGACCACCCCAGCGCCGCAAGCGTGTCTTCCTTGTCGGACATCTTGGAGACTGGCGCGGTCCAGCCCAGGTACTTTTTGAGCAGGAAAGCGTGCCGGGGAATCCTCCGCCGCGCGGAGAAGCGGGGGCGGGAGTTACCCAAGCCCTTACGCGAAGCCTTGGAGCGGGCGGCGCGGACGACAACCGAGCCCAGGGAGGATTCTACGTGCCGGCCAGAGAGTGCGCCCCTGCCTTGAGCACCAACCAGTACGGCGACCACGAGAGCCGCGAAGGGCTCCTCGCCTTCGGCGGCGACGACACCCGCGGCCCCATCGAGGTCGCCACGGCCTGCAACGCCCACGGCGGGCCGTGCGGGCGGATGGATTTTGAGAGCGAGACGTTTGTCTGCGCCACGGGAGCATGCACGCGCGCGCTCAAGGCCGAGGGCGCCGACGCCAGCGAGGACGGCACGGGCAGGGGTGTGCCGGTGGTGGCGTTTGGATGGCAGAACAGCGCGAGCCAGGGCGCGAGCTTGAGCGATGAGATCACACCCACTTTGGACAAGAGCAAAACGCCTGCGGTGGCGTTCAACCTGAGGGGGCGCGAAGAGGGCGCACGCTTGGAACTTTCCGACGTGGCCAGCCTGAGAGCGGCCAGCGGGGGAAGCAGTAGAAGCTATGTCACCCCCGCAAGCCACGTCCGCCGCCTGACACCCCGCGAGTGCGAGCGCCTTCAGAACTGGCCCGACGACTACACGGCCTGGGGCGTGGACGACACCGGCAGGTGCATCGAAATGGCCGATGGTCCCCGCTACCGGATGATCGGCAACGGCGTGGGCGCACCTGTCGCGGAGTGGATCGGGAGAAGGATTCTGGACCTGGAGGCTACCCGATGACCACCCTTCGCCTCTCCCCCCACGCCCGCGAGCGGATGCGCCGCCGGGGCATCAAGCGACGTTTGGTCGAGGCCGCGGCCAAGGCCGGCGAGCGCACCACGCAGCCTGACGGCCGGATCGTCTGCTTTCTTGACGGCCTAACCGTGGTGCTTGCGCCTGACGATGAAAGCTGCGTCCTCACGGCCTATTGGGGCCGGTTCAAGCCCGAGTACAAGCGGCGGCCGGTGCGCCCGTGCGATGTGCAGTGGTTGACCCGCGTCTGGGGGGCTGCATGAAGACGGCAAGCGAACTGTGCGGCCGCGGCGGTGGGGGCGATTCACCATGCCCCTACTTGATTCTGATCCCCGTAGCCAACCCTTTTCCATGGATACCCAACGGGCAGGCGCGGCTTTGCAAGGGCTGCTCCCTGAAGCGGAATCCGTACAAATGCGAAAAGGCAAAGGCATGACCACCCACCTCCTCTGGCCCCGCGTGGACTGCGACCGCTACCGCGAAGGCGACGAGTGGCGGGAATACGAGCGGCGCAAGGCCGCGCTGCCTGACCTTGCCCCTGACGAGTACCAGCGGGCCATCCGCGAGATAGCCGAGGAGCTTGGACTATGAGACCGCGGCCGAAGAAGAGAGAGCCCATCGAGCACGCCATGCTGGCCCGGCCCCTGCCCCAGAACCTGGAGGCCGAGGCCGCGGTCATCGGTGGATGCCTGCTCAAGCCCCGCACCGTAGCCGAGGTGCAGTCCATCCTGTCCCCGTCCGATTTCTACTCACCGGCCCATCGCTTGATCTACGAGGCCGTGCTCTCCCTGTTCCAGGAGAACGGGGCCACGGATATGATCGCGGTGTCCGAGCGCCTGGGCAGCCGAGGCCAGTTGGCAGAGGCCGGGGGCGTCCCCATCTTCGGAGCCCTAGTTGAGTCCCCCATCTCCACGGCCCGCGCGGTGTACCATGCTCGGCTGGTCCGCGAGTGCGCCGCCCGGCGCGAGGTAATCCAGGGCGCGGCCGACGCCATCGAGCTTGCCTACTCCCCGTCATCCGAGGTCTCCGAGGTCCAGGCGGCCCTGGCTCGCGCCGCGGCAGACTCCTCCGAGTCCCGCACCCGGGGCATCGTCAGCGCCTCCGACGCCGTGCGCCAGGCCATGCCGATGGTCCGCGAACTGTGGACGAAGAAGACCCGCTACATCGGCATTCCGACTCCCTTCACGCGCTTGAACGAGGTCACCTCCGGCCTGGCCAAGGGCACGGTCACGATCCTGGCCGGTGACACAGGCCTGGGCAAGACAGCCCTGGCCCTGGCCATCGCTTTGCACGCGGCCAAGGCCGGAACGCCCGTCCTCTACTTCTCCATGGAGATGCGCTTCGAGGAACTGGTCTGGCGCAACATCGCCTCCCTTGGCGGCGTGGAAGCCAAGCTCCTGCGGGGTATGGGCCAGTGGGCCGATGAGGACAAGTTCTTGGCCGAGCAAGGCGCCCAGGAACTTGCGGCCCTGCCCCTGCACATCATCGACTGGCCGGTGAACGCTGGCGAGTTCGCCGCACTCTGCCGGCTGGCCCATCAGCGCTTCGGTGTCGGGCTGGTGGTCCTCGACTACATCCAGCGCATGGTCATCCCCAGGGACATCGAAAAGCGCCATGCCGTGGATGAGATTTCGTGGACCTGCAAGACCATGGCCCAGGCCCTGAACGTCCCCGTCTTGGCGCTCTCGCAGTTCAACCGCAAGGCCGACGAGCGCGGGGCTACGCACGAGCCAAAACTGTCCGACCTGAAGGAGTCCTCCGGCCTGGAGCAAGACGCGGACACCGTGCTCCTGATCTGGGAGGACAAGAAGCAGCCCTGGGAGCCCGGCCCCGAGGAGTCGCGGACCATGAAGCGGGTCAACCTGCGGGTCCGCAAAAACCGCCACGGCCCGGACGGGGCCAAGCTCTCCCTGATCTACCACCGCCGGTATTTGCGCTTCACCGAGGAAGCCGAGGGGCAAGGGTAGTGTACCGAGGCTACGTTAAGCTCTGGCGCCGCGCCGCGGACCCCGAGAGCGGCCTGATGGCCGATCCCATCCTGTGGACCGTCTGGTGCAAATGCCTGCTCACCGCGTCCCACGAGACCCGCACCATCTACTTTCTCGGGCAGCCCGTGGTCCTCAACCCCGGGGACTTCATCTTCGGGTACGGGACCTGGGCAAAGCACATGGGCCTGTCAGAGAAAGTTCTGAGGAACCGGATAGGAACCCTGCAAAAACGGGCGTGCATAAAGGCAGGCATGAGGGCAGGCAGGATTTCTGTTTTTTCCATTGTGAATTGGGAAGTTTACCAGTGCGACGACGAGCCAGAGGGCAGGCATGAGGGCAGGGAGAAGGGCAGGCATATGGGCAGGCATGGGGCAGGCGTGGGGCAGACGATCAAGAATGGTAAGAAGGGAGAGAAGAAGAAGGAAGAGTTTTCTGCATCCGGGGAGGATGCAGCGCACGCGGACGCGGACACCGCCGATTTCTACCTGACCAAGCGCCACCGGAAGCTGACCGGAAAGCGCTTGGCCTCTTTCAACCTGTTCTGGGAAGCCTTCAACTACCGCAAGGGCAAGGCCGAGGCCGCAGACGCCTGGCTCGACATCCCAACCCTGACCGACGCCATTGTCGCCCAGATCGTCACCGCTGCACGTCTGGAGGCCGAGCGCAGGCCTGAGCTGATCGCAGACGGACGCACCCCCAAGATGGCCCAGGGTTGGCTTACCGGACGCCGCTATGAGGACGAGGACATGCAAGCCAAGAACGAGGACCGCGGCACGCCCGAGGACCTTCGCCGGACCTGGGACCTGTTGCTGCCCGAGGACAGACCGAAGCGGGCGCGCGACTTCGAGGACGTGCTCACCATGGAGGAGCGGGCCAAGTACTTGCCGGCGCTCAGAGTGGTTGGAGGTGGGGCATGACCCTGCCTTCCGCCGCCTCCCTGATCCTCGCCGCCGCGGCCGAGGTGGACGCCAAGCCCCGGCGCACCCAGGCCGAGCACGCCGCGGCCCTAGCCGAGCAGGAGCGGTGGTTGCAGGCGCGGGAGATGGTCCAGTGCGCCGCCCTCTCGGCCCGCATCATGCCGAGGCAATGCGCCGAACTGCGCGCGCTGCCTGCTCTGCCCAAGGGCCACATGCTCCAGTGCGCCGGGCCGATCCGCCCCCAGCACTGCGCCGACTGCACGAGATACCCCGGCTACACGCCGGACGGCCACGCGCTTTGGCTGGAGCAGGAGAAGGCCGCCAGGCTCCAGGCCCTCGGCGGCCGGGGAACGTGCATCGCCTGCCAGCGCCAGGCCGTGGCCAGGATTCGCGGGCTCTGTGGGCCATGCCGCAACCGGCAGATTGACGGGCGGCTGGTCGAGGGGCCGGACGGGTGGGTTTTCGCCAGCCTCAAGGACGCGACCCAGGGCGCCGACCCCGACGAGGCCCAGGTCCGGGAAGGCGCGCGCGTGGTCACGGTGGGCGAGGCCCGGCAGATGGCCGAGCTGAGGAAAAACCAGGAGCGGGAGGAGCGGGAGATGGCGACGAGGAAGAATTGCACAGAATTGCCCCAGGATTGCGCGGAGGCCCCCGAGACAGACAAGGACAGCCCGGAAGTCGGGAACGCGCAGCCTGACCCGGAGCCGGGCGCAGCGGCGGGGCAACCCGTGCCCGAGCCGGAGGGGGAAACGGGGGGCAGCGAAAAACCCGAGGCCGACCCCTTCGCCGGGCTGGAGTTCGAGCCGTTCAACGCGCGCAGAGGCGGGGAGAAGCTCATTGCTCCGGCCATGAGCGTGACTGCGGGCGGCGACCTGACGTTCAACGTGCCCGCAACGAAGGCCCTGAACGGGCTGGGGGTCAAGCGGGTTCGGCTCTTCGTCTCGCGCTGCCCGAGCGGTGGCCTGGCCGTCGGCATCAAAGGCGTCGATCCGGACGAGGACGAGGACGGCACCTACGCGCTCAGCCATACCGGTGGGAGCAGCACGGGGCGGCGCATCGCCTGCCGGGCATTCTCGATCCAGAACCGCGTCCAATTTTCGCAGCTCGGCGCGCCCCTGATCTGGTCCAAGGCCCAGGGGGGCATGTGGTGCGCCGAGCTCAAGCGCAAGGAGGCGTGACCATGCCCAAGACCCTGACCAAGGCTGACATCGTCGAGAAGGTGTGGGGGAAGACCCACTGGAGATGGGGCGGCGGCAAGACCAAGGAGCAAACCAAGGCCCAGGTGGAAAGCCTCTTGGCCATCGTCAAACAGGCCATCAAAAGGGACGGCTCCCTGCTCATCAGCGGATTCGGCAAGTTCGAGGCCTACGGCAAGCAGGCCCGCCGCGGGCGCAACCCGCACACCGGAGCGCGGATCGTCCTGCCGCCGCGCCGGGTGGTCGTGTTCCGGCTCTCGGGGAAGTTCAGGGCCCTCCTGAACGGCAGGAGGGCCAGGCCGTGACTGCTCCCCTCGTGCTCGTCGTCCCCATCGTGCCCACGGCCCAGATGCGCGCCCGGGCCTGCGTCCGTGGTCGGCACGCCGCGACCTACAAGGCCAAGGCTCAGGAGGACCGCGAGCAGACGATCATGGCCTTCCTGGCCGGGCACGTCCCGCCCGTGCCCTTCGACGGCCCGGTGGAACTCGGGGTCCGCGCCTACATGCCCATCCCGGCGAGCAAGTCCAAGCGCTGGCGGGCTGATGCCGCAGCCGGACGCATCCGCCCCGTGACCAAGCCGGACCTCGATAATCTGGTCAAGCAGGTCAAGGACTGCCTGACCCAGATGCTCTACTGGACCGACGACAAGATCGTGGTCGGCTACCTGCCCGGGATCGGCAAATACTACAGCGAGCGGCCCAGGTGGGAGATCGAGATCAGGCCGTGGGCTCCTGCGCAAGGGCTGCTCGGGTGAACCCCTGGGCGCGCCAGCTCCCCGGGGTTTCCCCCGGCGCGGCAGGGCCGTCCCGGTCCTCCCGGGCCAGGTCAACCAGGCGCGGACGGCTCGCGCGCACGGCGCGGGCAGATCATGGCCGGCGCGAAGCATCAGCATCACCGATGCAGGGCATAGACGCAGCCTGTGGCAGCTTGCGCGAGGCGTGGTCAGGTCAGGGCTCGGCTTTCGTGCGCGTGATGAAAGACGAAGCGCGGCAATGGGTTTCAGGTGGGCAAGGGCAAAGGCATAGGATTTGTCTATGCTAACTATAGTTCACGCTGATACCTCGGCCGGGGAAAAGGCCCCGCCGGAGCGGGGCCTTGCGGGGCGGGAGGGGGGGCTACTCGTCATAACCTCCGGAGTGCCACTCCTTGTCCAAGGCTTCGCATTCCTCCTCGGTCGGGGTGTCCTCGTGTGCGACAAAGCCAACTTCGTCGCCCATGCCCGCGTCCGTAATCACGCGCCAGCCGAAGGTCAGCGGCGAACCCTTGCGCCAGCCTCCACGGCACTCGGGGCGGCATTCGTATCCGCCCGCGAAGACCGACACGGACTTACGCCACGCTTCGGCGCGGACGTCTTCCGCCTTGCGGTGGAGTACTTCCGCATCTGTTGGCGGGGTGTAGTCGCCCGAGCAATGCGGGTCACGAATGTATGCCCGCTCGTCACCGGGGAAGTAGCCAGAATTTGGGAACCACTTCATCTCCTACCCCTCCTTCCTCGGCCTTCCGGCCTTGCGCTCGGCCACGGCCTTGAGGTCCGCGGTGTTGATGATCCAGTCCCGGCCGATCTTTTGCGCCGGGAGCCTGCCATCCCGGCACAGGTCGCGCACGCGCTGGACCGAGAGGCCCAGGCGGGAGGCAGCGGCTGCGGCGGTAATGTGGACGGGCATCATCGTCTTTTCCAGCCGGGATGGAGTTCGTTGAGCGCGCCCCAAAACTCGACGTTCAGCCAGCCGACGCCCTCGCTGCCGCCGAGCCCGTCCGCGAGTTGTTTGGCAACGGCCGCCAGGTATTTGTCGATGTCGATCCGGCCCGTGAACGTGCGGAGCACCCTGGCCGCCTGGCTGACGAAACTGGACGGGTTGTTGGTGGCGGCCATCAGGTTCGTGAACCGGGCAGCCATAATTTTGGGCGCGGGGTGCGAGGCCAGGACGCGGCCGGCGTGCTCACCCTGCGACGTGTGGCGCGGCAACGTGCGGACAACCGCGTCGGCCAACTCGCGCACGGAGGGCGTGTCGGCACCCGGAAACAACCTGCACAGGGAGGCGAACGCCGGGCTGTCCGGCTGTCCGTGCCTGAGAGCAGGCCATTGCGAGTTGGGCAGGGTGCCGAACGAGAAATTATTATTCACGTTCGGCCTCGGCTTTGTGAGAGATGTAGCGGTCGATGTCTGTTTCAGCCTCGCGCACGGTCACGGTGCGGCCGGTGCCGTTTTCGTCGTCGCCCACCCTGGCCAACTCGGTCACTACGGTGTGCAGCAGTCCGGCCGAGAGGTCCACGTTGTGCGTGACGTGGACGGTGGGGGAGTCGTCGAACGTCACCTCGGGATACCCGTGCCGGCGAAGCCAACGGTTGACCCTCATTTCGAGGGTGGCGACGGCCACCCGGAGGTTCCGCATGTCGCCCGTGCCGCAAATCGCGCCGAAATGGGTGGTCGTGGTCGTCATTGTCTCTCTCCTCGTTTTTTTCGGCAGCCCCATGCCGCCCGTGTTGAGATCAAACTAGCGCACGCGAAATAGTTTGTCAAGCGTATGCGAAATAATTTTTTGAGGTGAGCAGCGCAGCATGAGCACCACCACCGTCTTCGACACGTTCTTTCTCGGCGGCTTCTTCTCCCTCCTGCGGCCGTGCCTGCGCTGCCGGGCCTCGCGCCCGGTGCCGCTGGAGGTCCTCGAGAACCCGCGGGCTCGGGGCTGGACCATCCGCTGCCCGGTCTGCGGGACGGAGGCCAGCGGCTGCGCAAGCCTCGCCGACGCGCGGGGGCTGCCTCCGGCCACCGCTGCGGCCCGGGCATGGAACGACCTGAACACCCCCAGCGAATGGAGCCTGCCGTGACCGTGAGCATCAGAGAACAGGCGCTCCGGGCGCTGTCCGACTGGCTGACCGAGGAGGGCTTCAAGACCTGGAAGGTTCGCCACGGGGCGCAGATGTCCAAACGCTTGACCGACCTGATTGCGTGGCGCGTGCTGACCGGGCTGGAAAGTGTGGACGAAGCCCTGCGCCGCTTTGGCTTGCTCGGGTGGCGCTTCTCCATTGCCAGGGACCGGGCCGACGTGGCGCTGGTCTGCGAGATGGGGGACTGCTCGTGATTGCCTTCCACGAGGACCGCGACAGCACGACCTTCACCGGGTCCGGGAATTGGGACGACACGTCCGCCTCGCGTTCTCGGCCAGCCGCGTCTGGCTCTGGCCTGGGCGCCGCTTCCGCGCGCCAGAAGATCCACGCACAAGCCCGCGCACGGCTACGGCCTTCGAGCCAGGATACCGCGGCGACAGAGGAGGTTCTAGACCGTGACCCACTTCGACCGCTTTCTCGCCCAGCTCGGCCGGCACGAGGGCTGCTCCCTGGTCCCCTACAGGTGCAGCGCCGGGCACTGGACCATCGGCAAGGGCCACAAGCTCCTGACGAGCGACGTCCAGGGCCTGCGGATCAACATGGAGATCGCCGACGCGCTGCTCGACGCCGACGCCCGGGACGCCTGGCGCACGGCCTACGACCTGACGCGCGGCGTCCAGGGCATGGACGACGACAAGGGCACGGTCAGGGTCTACGCCTTGGCCAACATGGCGTTCAACTTGGGCGCCGGCGGGCTGGGCGAGTTCAAGCGCATGTGGGCGGCCATCCAGCGCGGCGACTGGGCCGAGGCGGCGCGGGAGGCCCTGGACTCGACGTGGGCAACCCAGGTGGGCGACAGGGCGCGCGAGTTGGCCGAGCAGATCCGGACCGGGGAGTGGCAGAGGTGAACGCCTACGCTGGCCGCATTGAGGAGGCATGATGGACGCCAAGGCCATGTACAAGCACCTGCACGAGTTCATGGAAGTGTTCGGCGAATTGCCGCATTTTATTTGCATCGGGCACGACGACGTACACGAACTTTGCAAAGACAAAGAAGCCAGGTACGCACTTACGTTCGATGGGCAGGGAAGACAATTTGCCGAAATCCCTATTTTCTGTGTTCCTAAAAACCACTTCGTAGGCATGGGCCTAATGTGCAATTACTTGCCGGACTTCAAAATCAGCCCGGCGCGCTGCATGTATTGCGCATGGAAACACATCCAGCCGGCCGAGGAGTTTGAACTGCCATGACCATCGTTCACCCATTTTGCGTCCCGCTGACCATGGACCCCAACGACCTGCTTGCGGAGTTCCCCGAAGACTATGAGTGCAGCCAGGACGGCGAGACCTACCATGTGCGGCACATCACGAGCGGAACGCGATGGGTGGTCGAAAAAAAGAACGGCTCGTGGACGCGAAAAGAAATTTTATGACCCGCCACCCCGACTTTCAACTGGCCCTGCTTCTCGCGCTCGCGGTGTCGCTCACCGTCGCCGGGATGCTCTATCTCGTGCGCCAGGACCAGCGCGCCCAGGACCGAGCCGCCCGCGTGGCGCAGCTCCAGGCCGAGGCCGCGAAGATCATCCAGGACCCGGACCGGCTCCTGGCCCTGTCCGTGCGCCTGATGAGCAATCCCGACTGCTGCGGCAAGACCGCGCGCGACCCCGGGCGCTACCCGCAGCCCCTTGAGGACCCGGCCATGTGGGCGCTCGTGGACGGGGAGCTCGTGCTCGGCGGGGAGGCTCTGGAGGAGATCGAGGAGGCTGGACCGAAGGACGAGGCCGAGGACTCCCAGGCCCCGAGCATCGAGCAGTTCGGGCCGGAGTGGTGGGGAGGGAAGCAGTAATGTACCCGGATATAAGCAAGGGATTTCTGGTCAGGTGGACCGGTTTCGGCGTGGAGATTTACAAGCACTTTGCTCGCAATGCGCCCGAGGCCGATGGGTTCATCGACCTTGGGCACCCGAACAGCGCGCTCAACCGGACCGATGAGTGCCGCGCCAAGTTCATTGCCGGCCTCCGGCCCTGCTCGCTGTGTGGCCCGAGCGACCTGTGGATCAGCCTGCTGGACGTTTTCGGCTCATGGACCACCGCGGACCCGGACATGCTCGAACTGCGCTGCAACCATTGCGGCGTGAGCGTGCGCGTCGGCTGCGCCGGCGAGCCGCCCGAGGATCTGGAGCGCCTGCGCCTGGCCTGGAACGATCTGTGCGAATCCAGCTGGTGGCCGTGGGTCTGGGCATTCCCGCCCGAATGGTGGTTCTGGCCGAAGGAGCGACTGCCGTGACCGAGCATTGCACGGTGAGCAGCGCCGGGGCGCTGATCCTGGTCGGCTGGGACGCCATTGCTGCGGCCACGCCCTACCGTCCGGACACGCTGCGCAAGGACTACAAGGACGCGCTGATCGCGGCCGGCGTGGTCTTCTACCGCAAGGTCGGCCGTCCTCCGCATTCCCGCCCGCATGCCTACCCGCATGCCGTGATGCAGTTTTTTTCAGTGAGGTGAAAAATCCCGTTTCTGAATCCCGTTCCTGAATCCCGCCCTGAATCCCGTTTCTGAATCCCGTTTGGCGATGGCTCCAAGCCGCCTGTAGCATCTGGGCCAAACTGCGGGAGGAACGGCCATCCGTGACCACCTCGCCCATTGGCTCAACCCCCTGCACATCTGGTACAGGCTCAAAGACCTCGGACTCCCCGACCCGCTGGCCCTGCGGCTGGCGCGAGGATGGGAGCGAGCCCTGCGAAATGAGCGTGGCGCGGGTCCTGGCCGCCGCCTCCGAGCACGAGCGCCTAAGGCTGCACAACGACCCGGATGTTCCACGAGCCAGACGCGGAGCCAAATGACCGACACCCAAGACCAGATCCAACCCGCCTCCAAGTGGTGGCTCGCTTCCCGTCGCGGCGCCGGCGGCGCGTCCGCCGCTGTCGGGCTCCTGGCCCTGGTCATCGCCGCCGTGTGCGAGTCCTACGGGGTCGAGATCAGCGAGGCCTGGTCGCTGGAGGCCGCGGCCCT
>Ga0172381_10004535_pt1 | contig 14352 bp, 17 predicted proteins | sample Leawel6488metaG_FD_119754 | JGI IMG/M metagenome (GOLD analysis project Ga0172381, IMG submission 119754) | Leachate microbial communities from a municipal landfill in Southern Ontario, Canada - Leachate well 64-88 metaG | ecosystem: Engineered > Solid waste > Landfill > Unclassified | place... | reverse complement strand
TGAGATCGAACGGGTCTTCGTCTTCGAGAGAGGCAATGATACGATCACGGAACGGGCCGGCGGGTGGTTCGGGGACGTGGAGCGGGTCATTGTACTGGAGAGGATCAATGCATCGCTCTTCCGCGAGCCCGAGTCCTTCCTCCAGTTCCTGATGTTCACGGAATGGAGCGAGAGCGATCGGGAGGCGCAGATCAACGAGGAGGTGGCGAAAATCCGGGGCGGGAAGGCCACTGGTGGAAGCCCGTATGCCTATCGCTCCCCGTTGCAGGATGCCGGGGAAACGCGTGCCGGCGGATCTGCATCCCGCAGCCCGGCAGGACAGGGAAATGCACAACGAAGCCGTGCGTCCCGGAATGATCCGGCGGGGGACATTGATTTCATCCCGGATGCCGATGCACCGGCACAGGCCGCTCCAGCGGGGCCGCTGTCGCGACGGAGTGCCAGCATCCCTGTTCAGGAACGCCGGCAGGAGCGCGACCGTGAAGTCCAGGACCGGTACACCAGCGTGAGAAGCGCTGAGATCGATCTCCAGGAACGCTTCGAATGTGCCCGCAGCGGGCGGGGTGAGCTCTCGAAAGGAAGGAGCGTGGAGATCCCGATCCAGGAACGCTTTGAGCACGCCCGGCAGGAACGCGAGCCCCTGTCACGGGGTAAAAGTGTCGAGATCCCTCTTGAGGAACGGTTCGGGGAGGCACACGCCGACCGCGAACCCCTCTCCCGTGGGAAGAGCGTGGATATCCCTCTCGAAGAACGGTTTGAGAATGCCCGCAGCGATCGCAAGAAGCTCTCCCAGGGCAAAAGCGCCGATATCCCCTACAGTGAACGCAGGGGCGGCGGGAACCGGTAATACTTTTCCGGGTGTGAATTTTTTTCTGGCATTGAGTGGCGAGCCAGGGCAATGCCCTTTTAACCTCAGGAACGTGAAAAAGAAGGAATTATTCGTCGCAGCGGAGCCTGCCGGCCTTGCCGATATCCTCGAGTTCCTTCTCTTCAATGAAGATCGTGACCAGTTCCTTTTTGACGCCCGTGATGCTGACCAGGGAATCGGTGAACTCTTTTACAATCCTGCGTTTCTGTTCAATCGAGAGGCCTTTCCGGCTTTTCAGAATAATGACGGGCATGGTAATACCTTGGTTCAGGTATTGTGGCGGATGGTATTAACCGAATTCGATCAATGTCCCGGACGTTCCGGAAACCGGACTGTGTCCCCCTTCCGGTGGCATCCGGCGATACGGGCACGCAGGGTACCCCATTTTGTCAAAACCGGGTCTGCCCGTATCGAATCCCAATAGCCTCACAAGTCCTGCAAAATCGTCAGTTTTCCCTTTTCAAAATTTATTCAGCCAAGCCCATCTCCCCGTACGTTCAATGCTGGTAGGTCAAAGGGGCCCCGATGACACACAAACGAATGGAGAAACAAAACCATGACAAAAAAATCTTCAGACGATGAAGTGAAGAAAAGTCCGGGCCCTGCCGGGTCCGGTGAACCGGGAACCGGCCCGGAATCCCCGGCAGCAAAAGAAGAACGAATGGTCCTGCGCAGAAGTCTCGCGCCGCGGCTCGTTGAACGGGCCACGGCCCTGCGAGGGCAGAGTATCGCCCGGCCACAGGAGCCGAAGAGCGTGCGCCGGCGCCGGACCCGTATGGACCTCTATGCGAAAGACGCCGAGATCCCGTACGTGAAGTTCGAGATCCTGTTCCGCGATCTTGTCTGCTCCCTGATGGAGAGGCAGGACCGGATGAACGAAGAGATCTTTTACCGGATCAATGATCTCCGCTACCGGCTCGAAGATCCCGAAGAAAAACATTCGGCTGCCGGAGGCGCGTCATGACCCGGGGCCGGCGCCCGCGCAATGCGATCGATGAAGCAGTTGAGATCGCCGGGAGGCGCGGGAACGCGGAGCTGGTGGCCGGCAAGCGGTACCAAGCATTCGATTTCATCATCATCGAACCGGATGGCCGGGTTGTGTTCGTGAAAGTGAAACGTTCGCAGGTTTCGTTCACGTACCCGCTCGACATCCTGCACCGGTACCAGCGCGAGATTGCGAGCCTTCATCGCGTGGCCCTGACACGCGTGACCGCCCGGGAGTTCTGGGTCCGGTCACCGGACGGGACCTGGCAGTTCTTCCTGGTCCGGCACAATTCCGTGCTGGAGATCCGGGCCGACGGGATGTATATCCCGCGGGAAAGCATTCCGGTGAGGACTGCTGACCTGTCCGGGACTACTGCTGACGGAGGCGATGAGGAATGATATCTTCGAAGAATTCTTACGGATTCTCCTCCTCACGGTCTTATGACCTTTCGGATGTCGTAGAACCTGAAACAATCCTCCTTTTAACACTCCTTATGAGAGTATCCCGGAAGTATCGATCCGGGCCCGTAAAGGGCTCCGATTCTGTCCTTTTTGATAAACTTCTGCAAAAACGGGTACACTTTTGCTTAGTGTTTCTGGAATACGCCTTCTCCATTGTATTCAGGCCAAACGGGGCATTTTGCGTGGCGCTGTAAAACGCTAATGTACGCTAATGGGAAGTAAAAGTCAAGGGGGGTGGGGGGTAGGAGGGTTGGTACGGAAAAAACAGGGTTTTTCCGGATGTCCGATATAACCATCCGGGAATACCTGACCGGAGACTGCTTCATCCCCTTAAGGATGAAGCACGAGAAGACAGCAGGTCTTCGAAGACGTAGTCTTCGACTTGTCCGGATCTATCCGATCCTCACTTGGTGAAAGGAAGGGGGATTTTGAGCTCATCCTGAATCATATTGATTGTCTCGTTCGAAAGTTGGACCGGGACCAATCATTTTTTCTTGGTAGTTTCAATAGATCTTTTTCGTTTCGGGAACTCGATCTCTATAGGCTCATTCCCGAAAAAGCCATACGAATCCAAATCCTTGATCTCAAGGAAGTATGGTTTTTTCTTTGATGCCTGTGCATCTATGGCCGGGGTTATGAACCGGGCGAATTCCCGGATGAAATCCTCATGGCTGAACCCTTCCGCCTCGATAACCCGCTTCCATTTGTCCTCAAGAGAGAGGATACCCTGAAAAGTTACCATCAGGTACATCGAGATCAGGAACGGGTTGAGGTCATTCCGGATCGTCCCGTCATCGATACCCTCCTGGATCGCATTCCGCAGGATCATCCGGCAGGTCTGGCACTCCTTCCGGAACTCTGCGGCGCACGGGTTCTCTTCGGAATAATCCCTGTTGGAATAGAACTTTGTCAGGGGGCCATAATCCGGATGTTCCCGGGTGAACCTGTAATAGGCATGACCCATCAGGGCGATCTTGGTCATCCCCGGGACCTGCGTCTCCGCACATTCGGTATATTTTCGGCGCAGGATCCGGATCCCCCTGAGAACAACTCCAGCCAGGAGATCATCCTTGTTCTTGAAATACAGGTATAGCGTTGCCTTGTTGAGTTCCACAGTATCGGCAATGGCGTCCATCGACACCTTGTCATAACCATGGGAGAAGAAGAGCGTCTCGGCAGCATCGAGGATCTCCTTTCTCCGTTGCTCCTTCTCCCGTTTCTTTCGTTCAGAGATCCCCATACCATCACCCGGCCGGCAACCAGTAGTTGTACAATAACCGGGAGTTGCCGGGATTAAAGGATTTGGCAGGATCCCTGTGCCGGGCGGCCATCCTATACTTCCGCATGGCAGAAACTGAGCAGCCCCTTTGTCCCCGTACCCGGGAATTTCTCGGGAAACAACGATTCCAGGAATTCCCGGTTCGAGACATTTCTGATGATCCGGTACCCGAACCCTGAAAGGAATGCCTCCGCCCCTTCCTTTGGCATGCCAAACAGGAACGGTTCCCCGACCGCTGCAACGTGGCGCCGGATATTCTGTGTGATCGCGGAGGTATGGGTCCCGTCCACTACGGACTGGTCGTGGTAATCGAACAGAATGCTGCTTCCGGGCTCTGCCTCGCGGGCGGTCTCCCCTAACAGGTCCCGGACCCGGGGCGGGGGGAGGTAATAGAGGAGCCCTTCCATCACAAAGATCGCCTTTTGCGTGCGATCGAATCCGGCACCAATAAGAGCGGTAAAAATATTGCTGGTCGCAAGATCGAGCGGGAGGAACGTGACATGGGGGGGCAGCGAACCGAAGATCTGTACGACCGTTGCCTTTTTTACTTCCTGGAGTTCCGCCCGATCGATTTCAAAAACCCGGGCCTGCCGGATCCCTTCGATGCGGTACGCCCGCGAGTCGTAACCGGCTCCGAGGATAACCACCTGTCGGATTCCCTCTGAAATCTTTTTTCTGACCGTGTCGTCAAAGAACCGGACCCGGGATGCGATCGAGTTCCGCTGCCCGGGAAATTCCCGGTCGTAGGCAGCCCGGTTCGCTTCCTGCTGCTCAGGCGGCATGTCCCTGAAATGGGCGAGGATTTCCGGCCGGATAAACCGGACCGCGTACGGATCGTAACAGATCCGTTCTCCCTCCGGCTTTGCTGATTCTGTTGCCCGGATCAGGGCCACGCCTTCTGCGGTCACGCTCCCGGCATGGCGCTTCTTCATGAGTTCTTCGTAGTTCTGCATTGTTTTCTCTGATTGTTTCATTGCATCTTCTCCATGACCTGGAATGATTATTCCGACGGCTGCCCCGGTATCAGGTCGAAATTCACATACCCTTTCTTGTAGGCCTTCGGGAAAAACTCGATAACTTTCGGTGGCGAAATCCAGCGGATCCCGTACCTCCCTGAAATAAACTCCCGGTGCCGAGATGGATACAAACGATGTTGCGATACCATTCCTGTCCATGAGTTCAAGCGTCTCTGCAACATCCCAGTGCGGGAGATTCCTTCCCAGATCTGTATTTATTTCGATCTTCGCTAAGGATTCAATATATTCCCCGGGGATGATGTGATGGTGCACGTCAATAATTCCTTGTGTGTCCTGCATAGTCAGTCACCGTTTCCGCGGGTCTTGGAATACCCACGTATCTAAATGGTCTTTACCGCACTGAGGGCAACTTGTTGTATACCAGGAATACGATGTCCCGCATCCGGGGCATTCCCATCGTTTTTTCTGTTCATTGAGCCATTGCTCAACCCCGTCTTTTCTGATCTTCTCAAGATTATCCGGGGCGTTTTTCACATGAGGCACCATTTTCTGAATATCTGCATTCAGGAGAGATTCATCAAAAAAACCGCATGGATATTCGTTACATTCATTGCAGTGCTCGATCTTTTTTTCAATCGCACAGGATCGTATCTTACAATGCCTGCAATTAACGAACAGAGTCCCGGTTTTGCATCCGTGGCATTTTAACTGCAGAGACTCACTATCCGGCGGATCAATGCCCCTTGACTGAAGAGATGATCTTAATATCGGTTCAGTCCAAAAAGAGGCAAGTGCGTCTTTCCTGCCAGTTCTGCACGCCATCATAATCGAACATGCACCGCAGTATAATCCACAATAGGTGTCAAAATTAAAATCCTTCAATGTGCCTTCCTCCTTGTGCGTCATGATTTCACAACACCCCCGGCACCAGCCGGTCTCCGGCCCGGTAAACCGGCTCCCCGTTCCGCCAGGTCTCAGCCACCCGGGGCGGATGAGCCGGATCGAGTTCTCCTTCAAGGATCACAAGATCGGCAACGAGCCCTTCTTTGAGCATCCCCCGCTCGTTCTCCTGTCCGCCGGCCCATGCCCCGCCAGATGTATACATCCGGAACCATTCTTCAAACGGGAGGATCTGGTCAGGGAAGATGGTGACGCCATCACCTTTGCTCATGGTCGCGCCCATCACCGAGCATTTGATCGGATCGCGGGCGTCCATGAACCCGCCCGGGTCATCGCTGCTCGCTGAAACCACAACGCCGGTACGGGAAAGATCCCTGTAGGCAAACCATTTTGCTTCCTCAACAGGGGCACGCTTCATCTTCTCCCCCCGTATGAGAAACTGGGGCTGGATCGAGACACACCCTTTCATGCCTGCGAGTCGCTGGATCTGGTTGTCGGACAGGAGGGTCACGTGTTCGAGCCGGGGCCGGAGGACAAGACCGGCGGGGGCTTTCCCGGCTGCCCGATCATAGGCGTCGAGCACGGCATCTGTCGTGGCGTTCCCGAACGAGTGAATACAGGTCTGGAACCCGAGGCGGGTTGCCGTACATAATGCATCGGTGAAATCATCCCGGTATTTCCCGCTGCGGAATACCTGGCCCCGCATCTTCATGGCAAACGCGACCGTCTCTGCGGTTGCACCATCAGCAAAAAGTTTTACCGGGCCGGTCCTGAGCTGTTCATCGCCCGCTTCGGGCACAGTGCCGGAGAGCCGTGCTCCGACATCATTGTCAAGCACGCTCATACCGTGCGGCATCATCAGGACCGAGACGGGCAGCCTCCCCTCATTATACAGGAGACGATAGGCGGCTTCGGCAGCCGGCGTAACGCCGGGATCGTGGACCGCGGTGATCCCAAGCGGCAGGAGCTCGCGGGCCCGGGCCTCGATGAGGTTGGCATGCCGCCGGGTATCTGCTGCCATGATCTCCTGAAAAACCGGGGACTGAGCCTGCTCTATCAGGATGCCGGTGGGGATTCCCTGCGGGTCGCGCTTGATGATACCGCAGCGGGGGTCAGGAGTAGATGGCCCGATGCCCAGGAGATCCAGTGCCCGGCTGTTCACTACGGATTTATGAAACGTGGTCTGGATGAGGACTACCGGGCGATCCGGGTAGCGGACGTCCAGGTCTTCCCGTATCAGATCGATACCATCGGTCTGCGCATCATACCAGCCAAACCCGACAAGCCAGCCGGTGTCGGGATTTTTTTTCGCGTGCTCAGCCAGTGCTGCAAAGACTGCATCCCGGGTTGTGAGGGAAATAAGGTTTGCCCATTCCGGGAAGAAGCAGGCAAAGGAGGAGAGGTGATTATGGGAATCGATGAACGCCGGGATCAGGGTCCGGCCCGCCAGATCCTGTAATTTGATCCCCGGGTAGTCATGGAGGATCGATTCGTCCCCCACCCCTGCAATCCTGCCTCCCTGAATTACCACCGTCTTTGCAGCGGATTTTTCAGGATCCATGGTCAGGATTTTTCCGTTCGTGAAAGCAATCACTGGTTTTGTTGTATGGTTTTTTGTTGACATAGTAATGTTCCGTAAAAAACTCGTTTTACCATATTCCCGGCACGAGCCGGTATCGGACCTGCCCTGCATATTCCCGGTATCCGGTCAATTCTTCCCGAAGTGTCCGGTCCTCAAGGGCCGTTCTCCAGATAATCAGTCCTGCGGTGATAAGTGCCGGGATCACCGCCCAGAGTGAGCCAAGCACGAGAGGCTGGGCAAGCCCATTGATAAAAATGCCGAGGTACCCGGGGTGTCGGACGAATCGGTAGGGGCCGGTGATCACCGGGTAGTGCCCCCTTTCTTCCTGGATCCTGGCGATTGTCGAGAAGAACCGGTTCGAGATCATCGCCCATGAGAAGAGACAGTATCCGGCGATACATGCAATGAACGCGGCTGCCTGGACCGGAAATGCTATCGGCCCGGTCCAACCGAACCGGAAGTCGAGGCCTGCTACGAAGAGCGACAGGAGCCCGGTGAGGTGCAGCACCAGGACCAGTTTTTTGTCATACTCTTTTGCCCCGGGCTGCTCCCTTGTGCGCTCCATGACAAGATCCGTGTGGCAGGTGGCTGATACAACGGCTGTTGAGACAAATAACATGCCGAGGATAAACCATGCGGCAGGCCAGGCCAGGGTGCCGGAGGCGATGAAGAGGATGACACCCGTGATAGGGAGGGGGATAAGTCCATAGAGGAATCCCCGAAGCCGGAGGCGTCCTTCGCCGGGGATCGCTGCCTCACCCGGAATGTCAGGCGATGTCACAGGGATCCCCTCAGGCAACCGGGTACTTCACCGGCATCCTGATGGAGTTTCTTCACCATCTCCTCAAAGAGCCGGTTACTGTTTTGCTGGTATGTGTCTCGCGGGACGAGCGGGCGGCTGATCGTTTCAATGAGTGAGGGGGAGATCCTGCCATCCCGTACCATCTGTTGTCCTGCCTCACGAGCGGCATCGGGAATGTCCTGGACCGGTGCTCCACTTGCGATCATCCCCCGTAAGGATGGCGCATGGGGGCGGAGAAGGGCACCGGAAAATTCTGTCGCAAAATTTTTTGCAAAATCCTGCATGTGGGCAACAAGGACATCGAAATTATCCAGTTCCCAGAACCCGCACGAAGAGACGAGGATTACCCGGCGCTGTTTTGGTTCTTTGAGCGGATGACGTTGGTGGTCATTGTGCGTTTCGATGAAGATCTTCAGGAGGGGAACCATACGGTCCATCAGTGTCTTCATCGGTCCGGTGACGCCGCCAATGTACAGGGGGGATGCAATCACAAGGATATCTGCGTCCCGTATTTTTGGGATGAGGGTATCCATGTCATCGCGGTGGATGCATCTCCCGTCCGGCCGGATCATGCAGGAGAGGTCTCCCGTACAGGGATTGATCGTGAGATCTTCGGTATACACAATCCCGACCACGGCACCGGCTTCTTTCATCCCTTCAAGGAATGGAGTGAGGATAAGGGCGGTGTTCCCCTTATCTTTATGAGGGCTTGCGTTGATGGCAAGGACTGTTGTGCTTCTGTTCAGTCCTGATGGTTTCGGTTCGTTTTTCTTTTGAGTGTTCTTGTTATCCATCGGAATCACTTCACAGTGATTACTTTTGGTTAAATTATAACTATCGGTTAGTTTGTAACCAACAGTATTAATCGTGAATAATCCCGGGATTCATCCCGCACCGGTCGTTTCCTTCATAAGGCATGATGCGAATCTCCTCCGGTCCGGATCTCCCGGATCCTTTCATCTCTTCATCGGCTGCTCCCGATCTGTCAGGAATAAAAAAGGGGTCCGGATTATTTCCGGACATTGCCGGTAATGGTATCCGGTTCAAGCGCCTGATCGTTCCCGCTCTGCATCAACCGCTTCAAGAAATCCGTCCACCTGGGTAAGGAGGAACTCCGGATGAGTCCATGAGATCGTATGGTCGCCGTCTACAAGGACAAGTTTTGCCCCGGGAATTCCCTCAACAAGTTCACGGGTGATCTTCATCGGTACGAACTGGTCCTTCGAAGCGTTGACAATCAGGGTCGGGGCCCGCCGGTGTGATCGAAGTGCCCATGGCTCAGGACAACCGCCTCGATCCCGGCGAGGGAGATGCCCATCTGCTGGGCATTCCACACCATGCACTCCCGGGAGAGTCCGGTGTCGAGCAGGACCCGATGCTCCTTCTTTCCGGCAAAGACACTGATGAGACAGGAGAGGCCGTGCTCGGCAAGCAGGGTACGCGTTGTGGAGAACGGCAGGCGTTGGTCCACGGGGGTTGAAGGCGGGACAAACATATCGATGTAGTTGTCGACGAGGACGGTCACTTCCACCCGGTCGGCCGGTTTCAGCTGGTGTTCCATCGTTTCCTCCTCAATCGATCAGCAGCAGCGCCATCAGTTCCGGGTGTCCCTGCACCGGGAACCGGATCGGCATCCCGGCCTTCTCTGCGGTCTTCACCATATTGACGCCGACCGCATGCTCGGGGATCCGGGCCTGCGTGGGGTGAATGCAGATCCCGGCTTTCACGTTACAGGTCTCGCAGAGCCGGCACGAGCCGTTGATGAACGCCAGTGCGAAGGGGTTGCCGGCATTGAACGCGGTCCGTTCGAGCTCAAGCATCATCGGGGCGAACGCGCCGGTACCGTTGAAATGGTCCTTCCAGAACTGCGTTGCCTGTTCTTTCTTGTCAGCGGGAGCCGCCGGGTCGAGCCAGTACTTGTAGATCGAGCAGATGACGTCCGGGTCCGCCTGGGCCGGGGAGATAAACTTCACGAGCAGGGCGTGATGGTACTCTGACAGGATCTTCCGGAACTCGTCCGGTGTCGGGACATGCGGCGGGCAGGTCAGTTTTTTCCCGTACCCGATGCAGCCGGTCCGGCACTTCATGGGCACGCGGTTCTCCACGACAATGTCCGATGCCGGAATCACCTTAGCACCGGCAGCGCCGAGCTCCCGGGCTTTTTCTACAAGGAATGCATAATTTCCGGGTTCTTGTTTTTCTTTACTCATGCTTGTCACCCGAATCTCCGTAAGTATACGCTCTCAAATACAATATCTCCATCCTCCGGTTACCATTCATGAATGAACAATCCGGTGTTCCCACGTCACCTTCGCTGAGGCAGCGGCCATCACGGCAACCGGACAGTGCAGGGTCATCACGTCCCTGTTCACTGCTGCCACCTTCGTGTTATCCAGCCGGCCTTTCAGGGTGAACGTTACGTGGATAGTTTTCAGGATCTGGGGAAGTGCCTCGCTGCGTGTGCAGTCAACCTGCACCTCCACAGATTCCGGGGCAGTCCCCAGTGCCGTGAGATCAATCTGCGTTTTGATAGCTGCACATCCGCCGATGGCCGCGATATAGTATTCCATCGGATTGGGGATCTTTCCGCTCCCGCCCAGCACCGGGCTCGGCTCAAAGAAGATCTCGTTGCCCATGTTCGTTGTTGCAATAAATTTCAGGCCGCCTGCCGATGTTACAGTCGCGGACAGGTTTGCGATTCCTGTAATTTGTTGTGGTGTCATGTAATTCTCCCTGGTAATCATTCTGTCTTACATCCTCAGCAAATCCCTATCGATTGCAAAGCTGTAGCAGCCCCTTACGCCCCACCACGTGCATTCCGTACAGGTGGTGTGGTCCCTGGTACATTTCCGGCCAACCGCTTCCATCGGGCAGTCGTCCCGTTTGGCGCAGCCCCAGCAGCAGGTGCCGGTAGTCCTCCCATAGATGACATCGAAATTGATCGCGGGGACTTGTGCTGATGGTTTCTTGTCGTTCATGCATTCGTCCTCATCAGATCTTCAGGATCTCCCAGTCCAGCACGAAATGCCTGCAGCCCCGTTTGTTCCACCGGGTGCAGGATGTGCAGGTGTGTTGTTTCCTGGTACACTTCTTTCCCTCAGCTTCCGGCGGGCAGTCCTCTCTCCGGGTACAGTTGTGGCAGCAGGTGTAAGCAGAATTCCCGAAAATATATCCGGTATCGCGGTAGGTCCCTCCAAAGACCGGCTTGTGATTATCACGGGCCATGCCCCACCAGATCAGGTATCGTGGCACAGGCAAGCGACATCAGGCCGGATACTTTCCGGTCCGCATTCTTTCCCGTGTAATACATCTTCGCGAACGCCCGGGAGGGGATGACCTGCACTCCGGAGTACCCGAGGCCGGTAAGGAACGGCACAACCTCGCCATCGGCAAATCCGGACAGGATCGGCTCGCCAATCTCAATCGTCCAGTTGCGGATATTCTGGCCGCCTTCGGCATCAGATGTGCCGTCCGCGAGCGACTGCGGGATGAAATCGAAGAGCACGGTACTGCCGGCACCGGCATGTTCCGCGAGCCCGGCAATCAGTTCATCAACATCCTTGCGGGGAAGGTACATCACGAGCCCTTCAAGGAGGAAGAGCGTTTTTTGTGACGGGGAATACCCGGCCTCTTCCAGCGCCGGCCACCACGGTCCCTGCCCGATCTCGTAGGGGATGAACGAGACATAGTCCGGGAGCTCCCCGAAGATCTTTTTTACGATCCCGGTCTTTCGATCCTGTGTTGCCGGTCGATCAATCTCGAAGACCCTGATGTGTCCTTTCAGCGTGCTAATGCGGTACGCCCGCGTATCGTATCCGGCACCGAGGATCACAATCTGGGAAAATCCTTCGCTTGCGGCATTCTGGACGACATCATCGAAGTACCGGACGCGTCCCCGGATGGCATTGCTCCATCCGGGCATCTTCCGCTCGATGTCATCTACCATTGCCTGTGTTTCAGCAGGATGGTCTCTTGTCCATGCAAGTTTTATTGGATTAATGAAATGGATGGCATAGGGATCGTTAAAGATCCGGATATCCTCCGGCAGTATTGATTCAGCCAAACGTTGCAGTGCAATTCCTTCCGCTATCCAGCTCGGGCCGCCCGGCCCGGGTTTTCCCGTGGGAAATATTTCCTTCATCATGGCAAATCACATTCCCAATTGTAAAATAACATACTCAATAGAATGTATAAATACCAAGCGGTTTGTATTTCGTCCCTATGCGATGTTTTTTACCTGTCAGGAATGAAGTGAATATGAGAAGCCATGCCCAAGGTCGTTCCCGAATACAAGGAGGATGCAAAACGCCGGATCATCGAGGCTGCGATGGACGTGATCGCGGAACGCGGCTGCGACCAGATGACGATCGATGACGTGGCAAAGAAACTGGGCGTTACCAAAGGTGCGGTGTACTGGTACTTCAAGAGCAAGGAAGAGCTGATCGCAGCGGTCCTGAAAAAATTCCAGCGGGAAATCCAGAATATGACCTTTGAGTCATTTTACAACCGACCCCTGGAGGAGACACTGTCGCTGATCTTCGACCGGTTCTCTCAGGACGATGACCGGCACCGGGCAATCTATTTTGAATTATTCGCGCTCGCATCACGTAATTCGGAGGTCCGGCATGCGACTATCGAATACAATAAAGGACTTGTCGCAACATTTGAAGATGCAATCGTGAAGGAGAAAAGGAAAAAATTTATCCAGACTCACACCGATGCCCACCGGCTTGCGCAACTTCTTGCCGCACTTTTTATCGGTCTCCAGAACAACGGTGTCTGGACACACAAAGGGGAGATGAAGGAAATGTGGCTTGATGGAGCGAAGATCCTTCTCAACCCCTCGTATACCGGGACATATGGCGAGGAGAAAAAATAATCTCATTTTCCTGAGATCCCTCATTTTACCCCCTGTTTTGCGAGGCTCCCGGAAGTATCGATCCGGGCCCTTAAAGGACTCCGATTCTGTCCTTTTTGATAAACTTCTGCAAAAGCGGGTACACTTTTGCTCAGTGTTTCTGGAATACGCCTTCTCCATTGTATTCAGGCCAAACGGGGCATTTTGCGTGGCGTTGTAAACCGCTATTGTACGCTAATGGGAGGCAAAACTCGAAGGTGGTCGGGGAGTGGGAGGGTCAAAATGAAGGAAAGGGGGGTTTTTGAGGTGTATTTTTCCCCTGGTCTGCTTCCGGGCTGTTTTTAAAAAAGCGTCCGGACTATCCTGTTTGCATCCCCGGAAAGGAACCCGCACAGCGATCCTGCTATGACCGGCACCCAGAGAAGGACCTCCTCCTTCGACACGCCCGTAGCAGCGCAGTACTTCGCAAGGTGCATCTCGCCGAGGTCCTTCCTGTCCATGAAGAGGTAGTCCAGGTAACTACGGGCAATATCCGCTGCCGGGTCCCCGAGGGCAACCTCCGCCCAGTCAATTATCCTGTACGATGTGCCGTCAAAAAGAATGTTGCCGCCGTGGAAGTCCCCGTGGAGGACTGCAAGCCCGTCCGGGAGGGTCGAAAGCAGGGAAAAAAGCCGCTTCCGCTCCGCATCGTCAAGCCCGGGGGCCATGACAATATTCCCCGTAAGGACCAGCTTGATCGGGCGGAACTGGGTGGAATTCACCTTGTGCATCGCAACCTGGAGCTCCACAACCTTGTCGAGACACTCGCTCGTCTTCTCCGGGGACCGCCGCATGATGTCCATGATGGACTCGCCCTTCACCTGGTCCATCAGGAGTGCGGTTCTGCCATGGAACGTCTCAACGCCATAGACTTTGGGGGCCGGGATGCCATGTTCTGCCACGGCAGCCAGGGTGAACGCCTCCTGGAACACCTGGCGCGAAGGCTGGCCGGACCGGTAGACTTTTGCCACGATGCCATCGCGGGCATAGACTACTGCGGACATCCCGCTGCCGACCTGTTCGCCATAGCGTTTCCTGAACTCGTCATCGTTCTCCGGCGCTGCGTTTCTGGAAGTACCTGGATTTGTGTCAGCCATGGAATTGCACTCCTGTGCGTTCCGGGAGATCCGGATATAAGGTAATAGTACGCCACCGACATTCCTAAAGACTTCGATCTGGAGCGGGAGGCAGGGAATCGGCGGGAACGGGATGCCGTCCCGGCACCCGGGAACGCTCCCTCTTCCGGCTTCCATGGGCGGATGGGGAAAATGACCGGGCTCTCTCATTTTACCAAACGGGTAATCCCTCCCATCTCCAGCACCCCCTCCATTCGGGCAGGATCATTTCAAAACCCACAAATAGAACCGGTACAAGAATTCCCTGAGATACTATAATGGCCGGCACGCCGGCGTACCAATAAACCTCCGGAGATTACCCATCTATGACAAACGAAACCCCCCAGGCCCCGGCATGTACTGGTGAATTTGACTTCACGCTGGAATCCGTGATCCTGCTCGTTCTCGGAATATTCATGGGCCTCTTCGGGCTCCTCCTCTTCACCATCACGACCGGCGCACTACCCTATGCCCCGGACAGTACCT
>Ga0172381_10004534_pt1 | contig 14352 bp, 15 predicted proteins | sample Leawel6488metaG_FD_119754 | JGI IMG/M metagenome (GOLD analysis project Ga0172381, IMG submission 119754) | Leachate microbial communities from a municipal landfill in Southern Ontario, Canada - Leachate well 64-88 metaG | ecosystem: Engineered > Solid waste > Landfill > Unclassified | place... | reverse complement strand
TTTTAATGTTATGAATATTTTATTAGATTGTGGGGCAAATATAGGGCAGGGATTTTCTAAACTTGAAAAGCAATTGGGAATTAATTCAACTTGGTTAGTCTATTGCTTTGAACCAAATCCAAATTGTATTTCTTTCCTTAAAGAATATACACGAGTTGAAAATATAGAACAAAAAGCAGTTTGGATTAAGGACGAACAACGGTTGTTAATACTTGAGAATAATTTAGTAGAAGTTCAGAAAGTTCATAATATAGATGCTGAATGGATTGGCGGTTGTACTAATATTCTTGATTCAAAAGATTTTATTAAGCCTCGTCATTTGAAAAAACATAATTTTAAATTCAATGGCCTGGTTGATTGTATTGATTTTAGCAAGTTTGTAAAGTCTATTTGTCAACCGGATGACAAGGTTTATTTAAAGATGGATATTGAGGGGGCTGAATTTGTAGTTTTAGATAAAATGATAAAAGATAAAACTATTTTATTAATTGATGAAATCTTTATTGAATGGCATGAACGAATGATTCGAAAAACTATAAATAGACAGCCTTATATTGATTATTTTAAAGCGAACGGTATAAAGTATAACGAATGGGATTAAGAGCAGGTTTGATATGTCATATTGATTATTTCAGATGTTATAATTTGAAACAGTATTATTATGCCTTATCTAATCTATATTCAAGTTTGAAAATAGTTAATGATGTATATGATTTAACCGATATAGATATATTATTTATTGGGGATGATCATCATAAAGAACATATTGACATATTTTCTAAACCGGGATTTGTAGAACGGTGCAATGAATTAAATATACGAGTAGTTGTAATGACTTCTGAACGTATTTTTGATTCTTATTTTCCACAGAATATAGAAAAATATAATTTTATAAAACGATTTAAAAATTTAACTCATTATACATCAGATGTAGACGATTGCAAACAATTGGGGACAAAGCTACATAGAACATTATTTTCCAAAAATTTTAAAAACGTAATTAATATTAATATTGAAAGCAAAAAGGATGAGATTGTTTTTATTGGAAATATTAATTCTAAAAGTTATTTTGAAAGAAGGGAAATATTGAATAAAATAAATAACTTTATACCAGTTAAAATAATTAAACCCTCTGATTGTTCTTATTTAGATTACTTACGCCTCTTAGCCCAATATCGTTTTATATTTTCTCCAATTGGAAATGGCAATTCGTTTACGTTTCGTTTCTATGAATCTTTATTAGTTAATTCTATTCCTATACATCAAGTTCGTAAAAACACTTTAGAATTATACGACTGTGAAGCAAAGTTTGGCAATTGTATATTCTTTGAAAATATAAATGAATTGCCTGAAAAGATTAAGAATTTTAAATTGAAATATTCTAACAACAATATATGGTTTGAAGATTATTTAAAAGAATTATTAACTAAAGATGGCTTATTATGAAAGAATTATTTTCACTTGGTAAAATTTACCTTTCTGATTTTTTAGAAAAGGATGCCGAACCAACTAAAGGTATGGATGATTTAACATTAGTTATGGATGATGATGGTGCTGTAAGGCTTTCACATTATAATGAACAAAAAATAATGTTTGGTAAATATTGGTATCGTTCCGGGACAAATGAAAGTATGCAAAATGGGCTAAAAGATATTGTAGATTCAATTGTAAAAGTTTATAAGTTAAAAACTTCTGATGTTTGGTTAGATATAGCTTGTAACGATGGAACTTTATTAAGTTATGTTCCAAGTAATTTATTTAAAATTGGAATTGATCCGGCTGAAAACTCTTTTAAAAACGAATCAGAAAAAAGGGCAGATTATATTATACAAGATTATTTTACAGCAGATATTTATAAAAAATCAATATTTCAATTTGCAAAAGTTAAAATAATAACAGCGATTGCAATGTTTTATGATATTGAACATCGGGAAACCTTTCTAAATGATATAAACGAGGTTTTGGATGATAATGGATTATTAGTATTGCAAATGTCTTATACTCCATTAATGATACAACAAATGGCTTTTGATAATATTTGTCATGAACATTATTATTACTATTCATTATTTAATATTAAGGAACTTTTAGAGCGTAATGGGTTTAAAATAATGGATTGTCAAGTAAATGATATAAACGGGGGTTCATTTCGATTGTTTATAATGAAACAAAAAGGAAATGAGAATTTATTTGCTTCCCAACCTCACCGGGATGTTTGTAATGTAAGAATAAATTCATTATTATGTTATGAAGAAATGTTAGGGCTTGATGAGAGTATTATATGGGGTCGTTTTTATTTAAAATTGGAACATTTAAAAAGAATTATAATACAATTTATAAAAGAAGAAAAAGCAAAAGGGAAAACTATTTGGGGTTATGGGGCTTCAACAAAAGGAAATACATTACTTCAATATTTTGGATTAGATAATACAATTATTGATGCAATAGCAGACCGAAGTCCTTATAAATGGGGGTTGAAAACAGTAGGGACAAATATTCCTATTGAATCAGAACAAACAATGCGATTAAAACAACCAGATTATTTATTGATTTTACCCTGGCATTTTATTACTGAATTTAAAGAACGTGAAAAAGATTATTTAAAAAAGGGTGGAAAATTTATAGTCCCTTGCCCAACACTTCAAATTATAGGAAATGAATAAACAACGAACAATAATATTAGTTTTAAAACAAAGTGAAACATTTACTTTGAAGGATGTTGATTTGTTAGTTTTTCATATTTGCAAGAAATGGAAATCTGAAATTAAACCTCGAATTATTTGTCTATATGATAAAGCAACTCAGGTTTATGATTTAGGACATTACGAACTACATCCGTTAACAAATAATTGCCCAGGCACGTGGGCACGTATGCAGTTGTATAGTCCTGAAATAGAACAATACAGGCCGTTTCTTTATTTAGATTTGGATACTGTTGTTGTTAATACAGTTGAGAATATATTTGACTTGGTAAAGGATGAAAAGGATTTTATTACTATTCATGATTTTTGGAGACCTACTATGTTAGCAACTCCGGTTGTTTGGTTTCCTGCTAACTCAGAAAAAATTAAAAAGGTTTGGGATAGTTGGAAGAAAAGGGGGAATATATTTGGCTTTAGGATGGATGATTTTTTAAAGAAGGTTATCATACCAGATGAATATTGGCAGGATTTAACAAATTCAATAGTTGATTTTAAGCCTAAAGGGATTAATAAGGGATTATTACAAGTTATACCAGATAATACAAATTTGATATGTTTTCACGGCAAACCGAGAATACGAGATTGTAAAATTGATTGGGTTAAGAATTACGTAAATGAATTAAAATGAAAGTGTCTATAATTATACCATATAAAGTTGACCGGGGTTGGTTAAAGGATGCAATTGAAAGTGTTGATCAAAATAATTATCAATTAATTTTATCACAAGGTGAAGGAAATTGGCCTACAAACTTTAATAAAGGATTAAAAGAAGCAACTGGGGATTATATTAAATATTTGCATGAAGATGATATGCTTTCCTTTTACGGTATTAAAGATTCTGTGGAAGCAATAGAAAGTCAAAAGGTTGATTTTATTCATGGTGATGTTGTGGAGTTAAATAATGGAACTGAAAAATTATGGAAACCTTCTATAAAAATACCAACATTTAAAAGTTTATTGCAACACAATACAATTCATTCAGCTTCTTTAATGTACCGAAAAGAAATATTTGAAAAGATTGGTGGTTTTAATGAATCAGATAAATGTAAATCGTTTGAAGAATTAGAATTTAATCTACGTGTTTTAAAAGCAGGCTTTAAAATTGGGTATTGTGATTCTGTAATTGCTTTTTATCGTAGACATCCAAAACAGATTATAAGAACTGTTGATAAAGAAAGTAGAAAAAAGAATAGACAAGAATTAATAAATAGCTATGCATAATCCAATATTAATAACAGGTATTCCCCGTTCAGGGGCTTCAATGATTGCCGCAGCCTTTAAGGTTTGTGGTGCTTTTAACGGTAACGTAGACAAGATGCAAATGAACTGTAATATTAGTGATTTAATAAAACGTTACTTTGAATTTATTGGTTGTGAAGGAATCCCGGAAACGAAAGATATTTTGATATTAAATAATTGGCGGGAAAAGGTAGAAACCGTTTTAAACAATGAAACTTTTATTGAAGGACAATGGATGTACAAAGATTCAAATTCAGCTTTGATATGGCCTTTATGGAATCATGCCTATCCTCATGCAAAGTGGATTATTGTACGTAGGAAAACAAATGATATAATTTCCTCATGTACAAAAACGGTTTATATGCATCCATATAAAGGTACAGATAATTGGGCAACTTTTATACATACTTATGAAAAGAAGTTTGTTGAAATGATTGAGACCGGGTTAAATTGTAAACAAATTTGGCCTGAACGAATGGTTGAAGGTGATTATTCACAGATGTATGAAACACTTGATTGGTGTGGTTTAGAATGGAAAAAAGAAGTGGTTGATTTAATTGAACCAATGCTTTGGAATAGTAGACAAAAAGAAAGGGGGAAATAATATGGCAGTAAGAGTAACAGCAACAGAAGTTCTGGAAGTATTGGACGGATCTACTTTAACCGATGCTCAAGTAAATCCGTATATAACAAGTGCAAACGTTATGGTCAATGCAGCACTTGGAACGGGTACAACGGATATTTTAAAAGAAATAGAACGTTGGTTAGCAGCTCATATGATTACAGTAACTCGTGAACGACAAGCAAAGAGCGAAGGGGCTGGTGGAGCAAACATAACCTATTCAGAAATATTTGGAGAGGGTTTGAAATCTACCAATTATGGGCAAATGGTTTTGAATTTAGATACAACGGGGGCAATGGCTTCATTGGGCGGCAAAGCTGCAACAATATACGCAATACCTAGTTTCACATGAGTATAGAATCATTTATAAAAAAAATAGCAGTCCAGACCGCTGTATATTGGGGAAGTCCAGTAAATAACGGGTATGGTGGAAAGACATTTGCCGAGGGAGTTGAAATCCAATGCCGTTGGCAGGAAACGGGAAAAGAAACAATCATTACCAATAACGGGAAGGAATACGTTTCGAATACCCAAGTATTAGTCACCCAGGATTTAGATGTTGAGGGTTGGCTATATTTAGGAACTATTGCCGAATTAAATACTTTAGGGTTTAATTCCTTAATAAAAGATTTCAAACCAAATCAAATTGATGGGGCATATCAGATACGTAGATTTAGCAAAATACCTATGATTAAGTCGGGAACAAAATTTGTAAGAACAGCATATTTATGATAACGAACGGGCAAGTTGGTTCAGTTAATCCAAATGTAGGGATAAAAGGATTTGATATTTGTACTTCAAATCTTAACAAAGCAATTATGGCTATTGAAGAACGTACAATGGCTGGGTTACTTGAATCTGCTGCATTTCTTTATGAAGATATGGATAAAACCGAACCATTGATACCAGTAGGGGAAACAAATAATTTAAGAACATTATGGAGAATAGTTCCCTTTCGAAATAGTAAAACAGTATTTGGAGTTATTTGCGGATTTTATGCCAACTATGCTTTGTTTGTACACGAAATGGTTGACAAAGGGAAGAAAATAAACTGGACACGTCCGGGTAGTGGTCCAAAGTTTTTTGAATATGCGATAAAAAGGAATACTAAAAAGATAATGGAAATAATACGTCGTAATGCACAATTATCATGAACATAACAAGTGAAGATATAAAAGACATAATTGAATCAGATAGTGATTTGGGATTGGAATTTGGGACTGATATTTTTATTGGGCAGGAACCAGCGAATCCGATAAATACAATTACTATTTTTGATACAAATGGTTACCCTCCAAAAGATGGGTTAACTGATTTAGGTTATGAATGTCCTTCGGTGCAAATACGTATTAGAAATGATAATTATAAAGATGCAGCCGAAATGGCTCAAAATATAAAAACATTACTTCACGGCCGGGCAAACGAGACGTGGAATAATACTCGTTACATTATTATTCAAGTTGCAAGTGGCCCCGCTTTCTTGGACTGGGATAATGGTGAACATGCACGCTTTATTATTAATTTCAATATACAACGTGAAGCTGTATAAGAAAGGAGAATTACTATGGCAGGAACACCTGTTAGTGGTGTAGGGACATTGTTTCGTAGGTGGAATGGGAGTGAATGGGAAAATATTTCTCGTATCAATTCAGTAACCATAAATAAATCACGGAAAACAACCGATATAACTTCTTTGGATTCAACCGGGGGTTATAATGAATTTATTGGGAGTTTTCGTGATGGTGGTTCAGTTCCATTGAAGATGTTCTTTACACGTGATGGCTATGATTTGATGAATGAAGATTTTGAATCAGATGCCCTTCAATATTATGAAGTTGTACTACCGGATGCAGAAGCTACAACGGTAGAATTTACGGGTTTGGTTACTGAGTTAGGTTTAGGGGTTACCACCAACGATGCAATCTCAGCAGATTGTTCAATAAAAATAAGTGGCAAACCTGTAATCAATTCAGGGGCAAGTTCAGGATTAACCTAACAAACGAAAAATCCTAATCACGGATTTATTTTATTAATAATTTAAAAATATTACTAATCATGGGAATGTTAACAGGTAAGGAGTTATTAACTCCACAAAAATTGAATCAAGTAAAAGTTGATTTGGGAAATGATGATTTTGTTTATGTACGGGAAATGACCGGGCATGAACGAGATGCTTTCGAACAATCATTATCAAAAGAGTTTATTGATGCACAGGGGAAAACAGAATATAAAAGAGATGTATCCGATTTTCGTGCAAAATTAGTTGTAGGTTCTTTATGTGATGAAAATGGAAAGAACCTTTTGGAACTAAAAGACTATTTAACACTTAGTAAATCTATTGGGATACGTAGGCTTGAAAAGATTGTAAAGGCTTCACAGGAACTCAATAAAATAAGTGAAGAGGATAAAGACAATTTAGTAAAAAACTCAAAAGCAGACCCGGACGATGCTTCCAGTTCAGGCTCTGCCGACGTTTAGGAATTATTCACCCTGACTATTTGTTAGATTATTTAACAAGTAGTCAGTTAAGTGAATGGGAAGCATACGACAGGATTGACCCATTGGCTTCTTGGCGTGAAGATTATAATTTTGCTAGTCTAAAGGCTTTGATTTGTAACATGATGGGAAGTAAAGATGGGAAAACATTAACCCCGTTAGATATGATGCCAGAGTGGGATAGGACAAAGATAGTTCAACAAAGTGATGAAGATATTTCACGAGCTTTTAAAACGCTGGCTAAAGATCAGATTAAGCGTGTAGATAAAGAACAAACGATTTTGAAAAAGATAAATAAACCGCCTGTAAAACGCAAATAATGACAATAGGTGAGATTACAGCAACGATTGGGGTTGATAGTTCGGGACTTGAGGCTGGGAAACAGGCTTGGGATAAATATCAGGAAAAAGTAATAGCTGGTACTACTGCAATTGCTAATGTACAAAAGAAATCTATAACGACTTCTAATGACGCTATGAATACTCAAAAAGGAATTATTGAAAAATTACAGGAAAAATTAATTTCATTAAAAGAAGGTAAAGTTTGGGCTGGGCAAGAAAAAGACATCGCTCGTTATAATCAATTAATACAAAAAACAGAATCTGAATTACGGAGGTTGGGTTCAGTGGGGGTAGAAGCTCATGAAAGAATAACTATTGCAGCAAAAGGAAATCATTCTGCATTAGAAAATATAAATCGTAGAATGGAACAATTTGCACGTGGGGCAGGTGGTTTACTAGTTGTTGGTGCTGCTATTGAATTAGGAAAGAAAGCATGGGAAGGATATGCTTCTGTAATGGAAAGTACCCGTGGAAGTTCTGTAAAATTTGAAGAGCAAACTCAAGCAATAAAAGATGTATTTGATGAATTAAAACAAAGTTTGGCAACTTTAAATTTTTCTGATTTTGCCAGTCGTTTAGAGCAAGCCGCTGTTTATGGGGAAGAATTTGCTCGTCAAATGGAGCGTGTTTACAATGTAACTCAAAGAAATCAATTAATTACTTCTGAGTTATCTTTATCAATGTCTGATTTAATGTTAAAGATTAGGGCTGAACAATCAAGTCGTGATCCTGAAATAATGAAGCAAACAGTACGTGATTGGGATCAATACTTTAAATTAAATCAACAATTAACAGATGAATTTTTAAAACAAGCTGAAGCAAGGAAACAGGCAGCTATGTATAATACAGATATACGTTCTGCTTTTCCTGATATTGTTTCAAAGGATGTTGATAAACAAAAATTTACAGAAGATGAATTAAAATGGTATGCAAAAAATGTACAGGCAATTACTGATTTACAAGAAAAAAAGAAAGAATTAGCTACTTGGGCAATGGGGAGTTCTGAGAGGGAAAAGAAAGCTAATGAAGAAATGGAATCCTCTATAATGGCAATTGCAACTTCAACAGGGACAAGTGATGTTATGATTCGTCAATATTATGATGATTATTCTAAATGGATGGGTATGGCTGGCCCAGCTCAAAAAGAATTAATATCATCCTGGCAAAATTTAAATACAGTTATTCAGGAAGGTCAACAAAGAGTTACTCGTCCAACTGCAATGCGAGGAGCTGCTGAAGAACGTTTAGATAAACAAAGAAATAAAGATTTAGAAGATTTTAATTATCTTTTGACAATAAAAAATGCTACTGTAAAAAGTATTATTCCAAACATAGAAAATGCAGATAATTTATCACAAAAATGGATTATTGGAGGAACTAATAATTTAAAAGATCAATTAGCCCCTATGCGAGAACTTACTGTAGCAACTGAAGCCCAAGTAAAAGCTGAAAAAGATGCTTATAATACTTCATCAGATACGATGGAGGCTCAAGCAGAATTTCAAAGACGTTTACAAAATACAATATCAGATATATTTGCCGTCTCAGATTCCTTTCATTCCTTATCTGTATTGATAGGAGAAGATACGGGGGGAATATTAGATAGTTTAGGACAAGTTACAAATGGATTTGGAAATATGGCTGTTGCCGGGAGTCAAATTGCCTCTGGAAATTATTTTGCCGCTGCTGCAAGTGGTCTAGCTGGTATGGTTGATATTGTACAAGGGATTGATAAAATGATTTCTGTAGATATGGAAGCCCCTTGGGAAGGAATACAAAAACAAGTGGAAGACACTAATACGAGGTTAGAATATCAATTAAAACTTGCATTAGCATTAGCAAAAACGGAGGAAGAAAGAAGTAATGCAAATAAAATTAACTTAGAAGGTAAGAAAAAAGAACTTGTGGATTATGAAGCTTCTATTATAGCAACTGGGGATGTTTCAAATAAAAGTGGGGTAAGAACTTTCTTAAATGCTCGAACTTATGGGGCTGTTGATAGTGGTTCAACTGCTTCTGGGGTGTCTACAGCAATGGGAATGTCAAAAAGTCAAGCTGAAATGTTTAAAAGTTTAGGTATTGGAAGTGAGGCTAAAAATGTAGGTAAAACTTGGTATTCTGCTTTTACAGAAAAAGATATTCAACCAATGATTGATGCATATAATGCAGGAATGGTTTGGGATGAACAAATACAGGAACAAATTAAAAAGTTAATTGATTTACGAACAGGGGTTGCTACGGATACTGCCGAAGCAGATAAAAAATTACAAGATTCTTTAAAAAACACAATAACTTTAGGATTAGAAACACAATTACTTAATACAGAAGATAATTCCGAAGCTCAATTGACAGTACAAAAACAATTAATAGACAATCAATTAAAAAATGATATTGACGCGGCAACAAAAGACATTGCTATAGAAAGTGAAAGAACTGCAAAAATAATAAATTTAGAAGCAAATGCTAATGCAGAAAAAACACAATTAGATAAAGAATATTTAGAAACTAAAAAACAATTAACAGCTGAGGCATATGAGGGGTGGGCAAATTATGATTTAACTCAACGAAAAACTACGTTAGCATTAACAAAGAAAGGAACTTTAGAAGAATTAAAAGCTAAGCAAGAATTATTAGCTTATGAAACATATTATTCAGATGAAAAATTAAAACGAGAAATTGAAAATGAAGCATATCTTAATGCTGCCCTTGCAAATTCACGAGTGGAATATTTGGAAAAAAGTGCTGAACTAGATAAAGCATATTATGAACAACAACAGGAGGAACAACAAAAATTACAATCATTGTGGGATTCTATAACAGGGGGTGGAAATTCTTTTACGGATGCTATAAAAGAAGGATTAAAAAATGGCACCCCTTTTGTAGAAACTTTTGGAAATAATTTTAAAGATATTTTAAGAAATAGCATTATAAATGGAATGGCAACAAAATTAATAGAACCCGAAATAAATGCATTGTTAGCAAATATAGGGGCTATGCTTGCTGATGGTGAATTATCAAGTGGGGATGAATCTCGAATACAATATATGTCTGATGTTGCTCAAAGTTCACTTGAGAAAAAAACAGGACTTATAAATCAAGCGTTAGAGGCAGCCGGGGTTGGAGCATCTTCTACAACAGCAACAACTACAGGATTACAAGGGGCTATAAAAGGTATGAGTGAAGAAACAGCTGGGTTAATCGCAGGTCAATTTAATGGGTTACGTGTATCTGCAATTAATATAGAAAGAAATACATTACCTATTGGAGAAATTCGAGATTTATTAAAAGCTGGTTTGGGGGTTACAAATAAAGATTCATTAAGAGCACAAGGATGGTAATAGATACAACAGATATTTCAACTTTAGGGGTTACTTTACTTAAAAGTGAAGGGGAATTAACTATTCCTAAAATAAAACGTCCGTTATCTTATAATTGGCAGGATGAGGACGGGTTGGATATTGATTTGACAACAACGGATAAAGAACCCCGTGAAATTGAATTAGAATTTCTATTGACTGCTACAACTCCAGCATTATATAAAAGTCAATTAGAAACGTTTGCAGCTTTATTTACTGATAGTGGTTTGCATGATTTAGAATATGATTATTTGCCTACTGTAATACCCATATTTCTTGAAAGTGATATTATGATTCAGGAACGGTTAAACCCATTTTCAAGTGATGCAATAAGTTGTAAAATAAAGTTAACTGTTACCGAACCAATATACACAAAACAAATAATTGAATCATGACAATCGACGGTAAAAATATTTCTGTATATGGATTGACTTATTTAAAAAGTTTGGAAGAACTATCGACACCAAAAATCAAACGCCCGGTTGTAAAAAACTATCTTACTAGCAACGGAATGACTTTAGATTCAAATGCTGTAAAAAAAGAAGCAAGGGAAATAAAAGTTGAGTTTAAAATGGAATGTGCTTCTATAACTGATTTTTTAATTAAGCGTGAAGATATAGAAAATGATTTTATAAAGGTTGGTTTGCGGACAGTTGTATTTTCAAATATTGTAAAAGATTTCAAACTTTTTGTAAGTGAAAAAATAACATTTGAAAAGCTTAATTCACTTGATTGTACACCTTTATTTTTTAAAGTTAAAGTAATATTTACTGAACCAATATTAGAAGTATGATAATAGAAGTATATAGGGATTCAGCTGTGATTGCTAGTATAGAAACTGACAAAGCAGAACACATCCAAAAAATAATGGGTGATGATTATGTTAATATTTCTTTTGAAGATGAAACATATATTTCATTTTTAATTGGTGATTATATTACAGTAGACGGAACGGATTATTTTTTAAATACTTTACCAAAAATAGATAAAAAGGCTTCAAACGATTATTCATACGTAATGTCGTTTGAAAGTGTTATGTATGAAATGGCTAAAGTCCAGTATATGTTAACCGGGTCTGGTGAATTTGATTTGGTCGGTGATGCCCATGTATTTGCTGACTTACTTGTTACTAATATGAATCGTATACAGTCCGGTTGGTCTCATGGGACTATTGATACAACAGATTACCGTAACATTCATTTTTCTTGTGAGAATTGTTTAGAAGTAATGCAACGATTAGCACAGGAATTTGATATTGAATTTTATTTGGTAGGAAAACAAATAAACTTTACAGATTTTGGGGTTGATAACGGATTGACTTTTCAATATGGATTTAACAAAGGTCTGTATTCTATATCAAGAAATGCAGTAGATTCGAAAAATCTTATTACCCGTTTATATGCTTTTGGCTCAACAAAAAATTTGCCAGTTAATTATCGTACGTATTCTCCAAGATTGAAATTTGTAACGGGTGGGGTTTCATATGTTGAAGATTATACATATACAGCGGACATAATAGAATTTTCAAAAAACTTTGATGAAGTTTACCCAAAAATCCCTTGTGTTGCTGGACAAGCTGGTGTTATAACAGCTGTAAATGCCGGGGATGTTTTAAAGTTTACCGATGTAAATATGTTTGATTTAAATGCACAACGGTTATCTGGAGTAACTCCAAAAGTACATTTTCAAGATGGTTCATTGGGAGGATATGAATTTGAAGTTGGACCATTTGATAATTCAACAAAAGAATTTACATTAGTTTTATTTGACGATGGGAAGGCAGGGAAATTACCTTCATCAACAATAAAACCAGCCGTTGGGAATACTTATGTTTTGGTAGATATTATAATGCCACAAACGTATATTGATACTGCCGAAACTGAATTGTTAACAAAAGCACAGGCATATTTAACTCAAAATTGTTCCCCACGGGTTGATTACTCTGTAGACGTTGACCCGTTGTTTATAAAACGAAATTCCTATACATTATCAATTGGGGATTATATTACAATAATAGATTCAGATTTAGGTATTAATAAATTAATACGAATAACTGAATTAACCCATGATTTGGTTATACCACAAAAATATAAATTAACTCTTGCAGATACTATTGCAATTAGTACTTTAACACGTATGTATGCTGATAATTTAGAAACACAAAGGGTTTTAACCAATCCTAAAATTGCCCTTAAAGATAATTATCGGATACGTAAAAACTGGCAAACAGTTTCTGAATTACGGGCAATGACATTTGATCCTGAGGATGATTATTTTGATATGGAAAATATTCGCCCTTTATCTATTGAAACTAATATGCTTTCTGTTGGTTCTAAATCTGCTAATTTTGAATTGAATGGGGTGGTTATAGAACCTAATTATGGGGGGGTTAAATCAACTGTTGTGGTAGGTTCAGGAACATTAGTACATTATGCAATTGCTACAACAATAACAACATGGAATATAACGGGGGCAACAACAACTGGTTTGGTAGATGGGACGGCTTACTATATATACGCTAAATGTACACGAGCTTCGGCAGTGGCAACAATTGTTTTTGATTCTACTCAACGACTTGCTGATAGTGATGCAACATATTATTATTTTGTCATTGGGGTTTTGCATTCAGTAGTTGATAGTGTTCGTAGGATATCTTTAACACATGGATTTACTACAATTAATGGAAAATTTATTACTACAGGGCGAATTTCAAGTGCAGGTGGGGGAACTTATTTTGATTTAGATTCTGGGGTTATTTCAGGGCAAATAACATTTGTTGCTGGTTCATCTGGATATGCAAATATAACAGATGCTGTTCGTACATTTAATACCACACCAACAACCCCATATAATATTGGTGATGTTTGGAATGCAGGAAGTACAGGGGATGTAAAACGATGTATAGTACAACGATTAACTGGAGCTTATGTAGCTGCTGATTGGGAATTGGCTTCAAAATATACTGATGATACTATTGCTACAATAGCAAATAAAAGTTCAGGATATATTTTTAATGATGATTTTGTTGAAAGTCAAACAGTATTTGATAGTAGATGGACAAATTATTTTGGAAGTGGTAGTCCTACAATTACATCGGCATCCGACGCTTCAGGGGGATTTATTCTTAGGATTGGAAATAATTCAGGAGATGATGCGTCCTGGTTAATAGGTAGTATTTCTATCCCGTTTGATCCAACAAAAATATATAAAATAAAATGTAGAATTAGACAAAATTATGGTGCTGGTGTGTGTTATATTGGCGTGGCTGGCAGAAATTACGATGACACTTTATGGGTTAATTCTATTGGGGCTAATCTTGCAGACGGGTTTTATATGGCAGCTGCCAATAAAAATCCGGGTAGCACTTTCGTTGATTATATAGGTTATTTTAAAGGTAATGGTACAAATTTAATTGCTAATGCTACAGACCCATTTTCACCTTCAAATCTTCATACAAATGTTAGATATTTTCGTCCATTAATTGGGGTTAATTATCCGAACGCTACAGGACAATATGATATAGATTATTTTACTATTGAAGCTGCGGATGCAGATACAAAAGATCGAACTCAAACGGTTATTGATGGGGGGTTGGT
>Ga0172381_10004533_pt1 | contig 14352 bp, 7 predicted proteins | sample Leawel6488metaG_FD_119754 | JGI IMG/M metagenome (GOLD analysis project Ga0172381, IMG submission 119754) | Leachate microbial communities from a municipal landfill in Southern Ontario, Canada - Leachate well 64-88 metaG | ecosystem: Engineered > Solid waste > Landfill > Unclassified | place... | reverse complement strand
ATCGACCACCCGACAAGGAATTTCGCTACCTTAGGACCGTTATAGTTACGGCCGCCGTTCATCAGGGCTTAGTTTGAAGGCATACACCCTCTCACGTGACCTTCTGACACTGGGCAGGCATCAGCCCCTATACATTGCCTTACGGCTTCGCAGGGACCTGTGTTTTTGATAAACAGTCGCCTGGGCTCTTTCGCTGCGGCCCAACTTCTTTAAGAAGAAGGGCAGTCCTTATCCCGAAGTTACGGACGCTTCATTGCCGAGTTCCTTAACGCGAGTTCTCTCGTTCGCCTTGGTCTACTCGACCACCCCACCGGAGTCGGTTTGCGGTACGGTCTCCTGAGACTCTCGGAGCGACGGTTTTCTTGGAAGTGGAACGTTTCAGACTCGCCCCGCTTGCGCGAGGTGATCGGGATCGGCACTCAGCTCAGCTCGAGGATTTCCCTTCGAGCCTCAACGCTTTATGCCTTCCACGTCGAGTCAATAAGACGCTCTGGACGTCCCTCTCCGTCACACCGCTCCTAGGTCGACAGTATCCTTTTTGTCAGGCGTATTCTCCACCATTTCAGACTCGCAAAACAGAGAGTCCAAAATGGTGGAGAACAGAGGTCGGACAAACGTTCAACTGCCGCCCTTGAACGATCCTCAGGAGGTGCAGGAATATTGACCTGCTCTCCATCGGCTACGCCTTTCGGCCTCGCCTTAGGACCGACTAACCCCACGCCGATTGCCGTTGCGTGGGAAACCTTGGGGATTCGGCGGGCAAGGTTTTCACCTGCCTAGTAGTTACTCATGCCAACATTCTCGCTTCCGTTCGCTCCACAATACCTCGCAGTACTGCTTCACTGCTGAACGGAACGCTCCTCTACTGCGCACAGTTCCCGAAGGAACTGCACACTCACTGCTTCGGTTGATCGCTTCGCCCCGAAAATTTTCGGCGCGCAGATACATAGACCAGTGAGCTGTTACGCTTTCTTTAAAGGATGGCTGCTTCTAAGCCAACCTCCTGGCTGTTTATGCACCTGTACTTCCTTAACCACTGAGCGATCGATTAGGGACCTTAGCAAATGATCTGGGCTCTTTCCCTTTCGACGATGGCGCTTTGCCGTCACCGTCTCACTCCCGTCACCTAAGGGCGGGTATTCGGAGTTTGTCAGGATTTGGTAGGTCCAAAAAGACCCCCGCACCCAAACAGTCGCTCTACCCCCCGCCGTGCGTGACGAGGCTGTCCCTAAAGACATTTCGAGGAGAACCAGCTATCTCCGGGTTCGATGAGTTTTTCGCTCCTAACCACAGGTCATCCCAACTTCTTGCGACAAGTTATGGTTCGGGCCTCCAGACGCCTTTCGGCGCCCTTCACCCTGCCCATGGTTAGCTCACCCGGTTTCGGGTCTTGTGCCAGCGACTGAATCGCCCTATTCAGACTCGCTTTCGCTCCGGCTCCGGCTATGTACTGCCTTAGCCTTGCCACTGACAACAAACTCGTTGGCTCATTATGCAAAAGGCACACTGTCACCCCGCACTCTTTGAACCCTTCAGACTTCCAGAAATTCGCTTCTTGAGCATACCAAGTGATTTCCCATACTGCTTAAGCATTCTTTCTCTCTTGCGGGCATCCGTTTCAGAAAGATAGCTTTCGCTATAGACCAAAATCCATTGATGAAGCTTCGTGGAAGTATTTTCCCCTTGGTTATGTGCTAACAATCTCTTTTGTAGATCAGACGTGAATCCAATATAGAGATTATTGGAATCAGTACTCTTGAGAATGTAGACATGAAACATAGAGGTGGATTATAACAAAGGTTCAAAAAGTGCGGGGCTCCAATTCCTTGAACGCATCACATTTCAGAGACTATTTCATCCCCCTTCCGGGGTGCTTTTCACCGTTCCCTCACGGTACTATCCGCTATTGAACTCTGTACCTGTTTAGCCTTGGATGGTGGTCCACCCGGATTCGGGCCGGATTTCACGTGTCCGACCTTACTCAGGAATCCTCACCCGTCTCTTGTCATTTCGACTACGGGGCTCTCACCCGCTATGGCCGCCCGTTCCAGGGACGTTCGTCTATGACAATTGAATCGGTACAAGAGGTCCTACAACCCCTCGTGCAAGCACGAGGTTTGGGCTGTTCCCCTTTCGCTCGCCGCTACTCGGAGAATCTCGTTTTGATTTCTTTTCCTCTGTTACTGAGATGTTTCAGTTCACAGAGTGACCTCCCCGCACCTTAACAGTGCGGGGTTATGGAATATAACTTCCATAGGGTTTCCCCATTCGGAAATCCCCGGCTACAAGCGCCTGCCTAGCGGCTTGCCGAGGCTTATCGCAGCTGGCTACGTCCTTCTTCGGAGTACAGAGTCGAGGCATCCATGTGATGCGATGAGTAACGTTTTTCATTATTGCTGTTCACGTGTCGCAGGACCCCAACACCTGTCGATGCGGGGCAAGGAGCGGGCAGGATGTGCCCGCACACTGCGCACGTGATTTCATAGTATTTTTTCATTCATGTTCTCTTCAACTGCCGATGATGCGAAGGAACATGATGTACGCAGGTCCCGCCACACTCCATTCTGTCTCTTAATTTTCTATTCAGGATTGGCCTGAATAAAAAAGAGCGGGTGGCCTATGCACACCCGCAGAATCCGAGAACTCCCTCGTCAATACGAGGGCCGAATCCTACGGGTGGGCACGAGGAAACATAGAGCTTCCGCAGTTTACTGTGGAGAAACAGTGAGTCAAGAAGAAAGAGGAGGACCTGAAAATCCCTCTGCAAAGCAAACCTCACTCGCCCTCCGCCGCCGCCTCCGGCCTGTCAGAAACCTCAGGTATTGAGCCGTTATCCGCTTCCTCCCGCGGACCCAATAAAATCACGTTTTCTGCCACGATTTCGGTACGGAAAATCCTGGCGCCTTCGGGGCCGTCCCAGCTGCGTGTTTTGAGATAGCCTTCGATATAGAGAGGCTTTCCTTTTTTGACGTACTGATGACTGAATTCCGCAAGCCCGCCCCATGCCACGATGTTGTGAAACTCGGGTAGGCTCTGCTTCTCGCCTTTCGGATCCTTCCACGTTCTGTTCGTCGCAAGTCCGAACGTGCAGACGGATTGCCCGCCGGTGGTGGCCTTGAGTTCGGGGTCTCTTGTGACGTTGCCGAGGAGAGTGACACTGTTTACAGACTTCATGTATGGACGGGGGAATGCTCTTCGGCCTCATCCGGAACGCACCATTCACCACAGCAGACCCGCTCGTGAAACTGACGGACCCGCTCTGTGAACGCTCTCACTGCGGATCTTGCCTCAAGCGGTGCACTGTCCTGTATCTCAAGAAGCTGTCTCAACTGTTCTCTTGCTTCCCCGCGAGGCGACAGGGCTGCGACTTCCTGCAGCATTGTTGCCGCCTCTGCAAGACAGTCTGTTCGGAACTCTTCGTCGGTACGGGCATCCATACACACCGATTGTGCCCAGCCTGTTTCCGTTGTCAATTTGCTTACTCCTGTTTCGGAGCATCGGCAGGGATCTGCCCGGCTTCTTCTTGAGACGTAGCCGGAAAAACTCCTGATTGGTTTAATTGAAGTTGAATCTTTGCAATGAGATCATCAACACCTAATTTCACTGCACTCATGTCACCACTCTCGATGGCTGCATCGATCTGCTGTTTGGATCCCGCCACAATCATTTGGATACTTTTCAGTGCAGTAGCTTGAAGCAGAGATTGTCTGTTCTGTTCAGTACTGCGATTGTTCAGGTCGCTGATCATGGAACCGAGAGGTCTGAGCATGGGTGAATAGGAAGAGGAAAACCGAGGAGGCGAATCCTCCGCCTCAGGTTATTCGTTGTCAAAGAACCCTCCGAAAAAGGGGCGGCGCCTCTCAGCAACCACCCCTTGGTCCTTAGTCCTTCGTCCTTTTCCCTTCGTCCTATTCTTCGTCCGCCTGAGCGGTCGCAGCAGCTGCCTTCTTATTGGAAGAGAGCAGCACGAAGCGGTCCACCAGAATCTCGGTACGGCTGGCGGGGGTGCCCTTCTTGGTTTCGAAGTGGCTGGTGTGCAGCCGGCCCTCGACGTACAGAGGCACGCCTTTCTTCACGCGCTTTTCGGCGAACTCGGCCAGCGGGCCAAAGCACACCAGATTGTGATACTCCGGCTCGCGCTCGAGCTTGCCTTCGGTATCCCGCCACGCGCGGTTGGTGGCGAAACCGATAGCAGAGACCGCAACGCCGGTCTTGGTGGCACGGATCTCGGGATCGCGGGTAACGTTGCCGAGAAGCGTGACGCGGTTCACATTGAACATAAAAATGGGGGGTAAGAAATACGGACCCCCAAGGCTAGAGGCGAAAAGGGAAAGAAAAAGACCTCTCTAAAAAGATTGTTGTGGATGAGTGGAACTTTTTGGCTTCAACTAGGCCTAAAATAGGGTTCTATGATGGCATGGAACGTCTGCGCAATTCGAGCTTTTGGTCATGCTCCTGCATGGCGCGATCGTAGGCTGCCTGCCAGTTTCTGCATCTGCGTATGAGGTGCCACGCAAACTCCTCCTCGCCTATTTCCAGCTCCCCTTTGAGCAGCCTGGCGATGGACGTCTCATTGACGAGGATCTCCCGACGGGCAGGGATCACAGGTTCTGCCGGTGTTGCTTCGGTTCGTTCTATGGAAATCAAATGGAAAAGGAAGTAGCCCCGTCATTTATTTGAAATATGAACTCCCCGACTCTCAACAAATGCTTTGAAATCCGGATCTGAATGCTCGCGCAACGTATACGGTAAGCGTGATGGCAGCTCCTGCGCGCAGGCCTCATTGCCCTTCATGATTTCGAGTAATTCCCTCTCAAGTGTACGAACATCCTGCCACTCGGATGCTTCTCGTAAAAGTTTGATGATCTGTCTGGCTCGCGTCAGAAGGCACAAATCCTGAATTTCATCGAGCACCCGTCTGCGCAGATCATCGAGCTTCTTTCCAACATCTGGCATCACCATTTCCCTACCGTAAGGAAATGCTTTCACAAGCAGAGATCGCTGTATGAGTGCGGGGTCGATTTTGGATGGGGAAAGGGACGAAAGCGTCAAAACGGCATCGGAATCTCCATCCATACCCTCTGTAGAAATATTTTCAATCAACTGGCCGTCTACAGAAGAAGAATCGACAGCGCCACATCCGGCAATAACCTCCGATGAAGGTTTTTTATTTTCCGACTCGGATGGCCAGGGGTGGTAGTGGTCAACAGCGAGCGCCAGCCGTTCCGCGAAACGACAGACATCCTTGGGAATGCGCAATCGCTCTACTTGTTCAGCCATGAGTGCAGCATCTGTGAAAGCCAGAGCTTCCGTGCCGAGAGGCGGTCGGGCATCCGAAAGCTGTTGGTTCATTTCTTCTTCTGAAAGTGGTGGATGATTGCTCAGCATAGAAAATTAGGAATGGGTGGCAGTATGCTCGTGATGAACGAAAAAACAAGATTGAAGAATAGTGCCTTGCATCAACTGTCCTTAGTCCTTAGTCCTTTTCCCTCTGCTCTTCGTCATCACGCATCTTCCGTCATCGCCACGATTATTCCCCAGAGACGCCTTCTCAGCGCTTGAACATCATCCATAACTTCCTGAAGGGACTGATAATCTGCGGACGGCAGCACGGTTTCGAGTGTGGGGATGTAAAAAGCAGGATCCCCTCCTCGGAAAAGGGAAGTATAAACCTTGTTGGCTCTGTCATAGCGTGCCGAGAGTTCTTCTGTAGACATGGGAAAGCAGTATAAAAGGACGGCGCTTTCCGGCAACCGTCCTTAGTCTTTAGTCCTTTGTCCTTCGTCCTAATCCCTAATAACTAATCCCCAATCCCTATTAAGCGTCCTCCATCGATTCCTCATTTATGATGACGCCGGAAGTGCAAAGATTTCCCTCATTTCCTCGCGCCGAAGAACGGGGTGTGCAAACGGCCCGTTCGCTGATCTCTGCCTGAGTTCGAGAGGCTGTCCATCAACAACAATGGAACCGAATTTGCGCACCAGCTTGCCGTTTTCCATTTCCAGCAAGATGACATTTTTATTGGGAAGAATCTCCCAGTGGGACGGCACTCTTGCAGCGGGAACCTGCCACTTGACCTGATTTCCTTCGCGAATCAGGCGCTTGGCCCAATCGTCGTGCACGACGAATAATCTGGGCTGGTTTTTCCACTCTTTGGGAAATTGAATGATCTGCATCAGCACAAGAGGATCTGCCCAGGAATTGGATCGAATAAAATGAGTGGCAGGAAGGTTCTGATCCGAAACAAAAATGACCGTTCCGTCCGTCATGTCCGGCAGATTCCCGATCGCACTCGTCCAAAAGATCCGTTCATTTTGCCAGGCCTGCTTGAAATCCTGCTGGATCGAGAAGCGATACGTGACCAGCAGGGACAAATACAGTGCGAGCACTGTGCGAACAAAGATTCTCCAGTGATAGGCATGAACGGCAGACAGCATCATTGAGCAAACACATGCGAAAAGAAGCGAACCACCAAAAGCGGCGGCGAGATGCACTGAGGTCAGGCGGCCATAGAGTGCTATCGGAGGAAAGTGTGTGAAGGAAAAACCATACGCCAGACAGAGCATGATGGCCGCTGTCGGAACGAGTTTGGAAAACGGAAGGATCGTGGTGATTTTTGTTTGAGAGTTCAGCTGACCCGCTATCCAGAGAAAAGGAATAATGCATCCTGCGAAAACAATAGTCAGATCCCGATTCCAATGGCAAAGCACCCATGCCGGCCCGTAGGCAAACGCCGCCATGCTGACAACCGGACCAATGACCATGGCTGCTTCGATCTTTGCAGAAATAATGGCAAGTCTGAAGGCGCTTGCCCCTACCGTCAGGATTCGGCTCTCTCCTGCGCAGAATCGAATGAGGACCACCATGAGGATGATCCCCGACAAAATCGCAACATGACGGATGATCTCTCTCGCCAGTTTGGAATCCCAGTTACGATTCAGTAGTGGAATAGCCAGAAATACGAGGTAAGGCGATTCGTAGGTGAGTAACGAGCCAACAATGACAAAGTAGGACAAGGTCCGATATCCTGAAATGTAGCAAAGACCGGCAAGAAGCAGGAACGTCAGAGACGTATGCAAACCGAAAGCATGCATGAGAAAAATGTGCGTGGTGTCGGCAGGAAAAAGACCGAATGACAGCGCTCCGATCACAGCGACGGTTTCTGAACTCACTTTTCTCAAAACAACGTAAAACAGGCAGGCATTGAACACATGGATGAGAAATCCCAAAAGGTAGATAGCCTGCAAACCACCCAGTTTTGCACCAACAAATGCCAAGAATAAAGACAGAAAGTAGCCAAGCGGTCGTCCTTGCGAGCCGGTCAGTGAAACTCTAATCATGTTGTACAATACGTCCGATAGGCGCCAGCCAAGGGCCGGACTGATGTACGTATAATCATCTTCGTAAAGACCGAAGGAACGAAAAGTGAAATAGTGTGCCGCCCAGATGATCAAAACCAGAAAAATGAGATGCTTCGCAGTATGGATATCCCAGATATTCCTTACGATCTCTGAAGAGTCTTTCGGCTTCGTTTGCACTTGTTCATTTTATAGAGATCGATTCATAGTTCAATAAAGGACGGCGCCTTCCGGCAACCGTCCTTAGTCCTTTGTCCTTTGTCCTAATCCCTAATAACTAATCCCCAATCCCTATTACGCATCCTCCATCGATTCCTCGCTGACCGATTCTTTCATTTCTTCCTTGGCCGTCACACCCGAGGCTTCGACCGCTTCGCCCTCTTCGATACCACCCACCACCTCTTCGGAAGTCTCGCTTCCCGGAGCATCGAGTTCCGAGATCTTTTCGGTCGCATTGAGGATCTCTTCGGCCTCTACTTCGGCCTCTACTCTTGACCGCAATTCCACCTGCTCCACTTCGCTTGCCTCCAGCGTCGCGCGCTCATCGGGCAGCACTTCATCTTTGAACTTGAGCAGTTCGACCTTGAGTCCCAACGCCTGCAGTTCTTTCACAAGCACGTTGAAGGATTCGGGAATGGAAGGGCGGCGGATCGGCTCACCTTTCACGATGGCCTCGTAGGCCTTGCTGCGGCCGATCACGTCATCGGACTTGATGGTGAGCATTTCCTGCAGCGTGTAGGCCGCGCCGTAGGCTTCGAGCGCCCACACTTCCATTTCTCCAAAACGCTGACCTCCGTGCTGGGCTTTGCCTCCGAGCGGCTGCTGCGTGACGAGCGAGTACGGTCCGACGCTGCGCGCGTGGATCTTATCTTCGACAAGGTGGAGCAGTTTGAGCATGTACACGATACCGACCGTGGTCTTGTGCGCGAACGGCTCACCCGTGCGGCCATCGAAGAGCTGCACTTTTCCGTCCGTCGGCAGATGGGCCGCCTTCAGGAATTCCTCGATCTGATCCACCGAGATTCCATTCAGAGTCGGCGTCGCGACCTTGATGCCCAGTTTTTCACACGCCCAACCCAAATGTGTTTCCAAAATCTGACCGATGTTCATGCGTGAGGTGACACCGAGAGGATTCAGGATGATATCCACCGGCGTGCCGTCCTCGAGGTACGGCATGTCTTCGACGGGAACGATGCGCGACACCACGCCTTTGTTTCCGTGGCGACCGGCCATCTTGTCGCCGACCTGCACTTTGCGCGTCTGAGCGACGAAGACTTTGATCTGCTTGATGACGCCGGTCGGGAGCTCGTCGCCCTCCGATCGGTCGAAGATATGCACATCCACCACCTTGCCGCCGGCGCCCCCCGGAAGCCGCAGCGACGAATCTTTCACGTCTTTTGCCTTGTCACCGAAGATGGCTTGCAGAAGCCGTTCTTCCGGCGTGAGCTCGGTTTCGCCCTTGGGCGTGATCTTGCCGACGAGAATATCCCCTTCATGCACCGTCGCGCCGATGCGCACGATGCCGTCTGTATCGAGATCTTTGAGCTTGGCTTCACCGACGTTCGGGATGTCGCGCGTGACCGTCTCGGACCCCAGTTTCGTATCGCGCACATCCGTGACGTACGACTCGATATGAATGGAATCGAACCAGCCGTCATGCACCACGCGGCTGGAAATGATGACGGCATCTTCGAAGTTGGCCCCCTCCCACGAGAGGTACGACACGAGCAGGTTCTGCCCCAGTGCCAGTTCCCCGTTTTCGACAGCCGACCCGTCTGCGAGCACGGATCCGCGATGGACCTTTTCGCCCACGTGCACGCGCGGTCGCATGAGCACGCAGGTTCCCTGGTTACTGCGGACGAATGTCGTGAGAGAAAGCTGCTGCTTGCGGCCGGAGCGGTACACCACCGCAACGTGCGCGGCATCCACGCTCACCACCTCTCCGTCTTCATCGGCCAGAACGGCCTGGCCGGAGGCGCGTGCCGTCAGCCCTTCGATGCCCGTCCCCACGAGCGGGGCAGAGGGACGGATCAGCGGCACGGCCTGACGTTGCATGTTCGTTCCCATCGAAGCGCGCGTGTTATCGTCGTGCTCCAAAAAGGGAATCAGGGATGTCGATTCCGAAAGAATCTGTTTGGGGGTCATGTCCACATGCGTGACATCGCGTCCATCCACGAGCACCGGCTCTCCGCTCCGACGGGCGGAAATGGTGGTGACGAGGAACTCACCGAGCGCCGAGTACTTGGTCTGCGCCTGTGCGATCGTGAGGTGACGCTCCTGCTCCGCGTCGATGTACGTGAATTTGCTGGTGACATACGGACGCACCGGAACGATAGGCCTGCCCTCCTGACGGCACAGGGAAACGATCTTGCGGGCCATTTCTTTGGTCTCGATCACATCGCCTTCTTTGACAACCACCTTGCGGTCTTCGCGGATCGTATCGCCGATCATGCGACCCTGCAGCTTGTCGGGATCGAGCGGGACGGAATTCTTCACTTCACGGTACGGCGTCTCGAGGAATCCGTAGGGATTCACGCGGGCCAGTGCCGCCAGATGCACCACGAGCCCGATGTTCGGACCTTCGGGTGTGGCAATCGGGCAGATACGGCCGTAGTGGCTGGGATGCACGTCACGCACATCGAAGCTGGCGCGCTCGCGCGAGAGTCCGCCGGGACCCATAGCAGAGAGACGTCGCTTGTGCGAGAGCTCTGCGAGGGGGTTGGTCTGATCCATGAATTGCGAGAGTTGCGAACTGGCGAAGAACTCGCGCATGGCGGCCGTGATCGGACGGCAGTTGATGAGCTGGGTCGGCGTGACCGTCTCCATGTCGAGCACGGTCATGCGGTCTTTGATAATGCGCTCCGTGCGCACGAGACCCACGCGGTACTTGTTCTGCACCAGTTCGCCGACGGAACGGATGCGGCGGTTAGCGAGGTGGTCGATATCGTCGGGAACCCCTACCCCGTTATTCAGGTTGATGAGTTCTTTCAGGATCGCCGTGAAGTCGGAGACCTGGAACACACGGTGCGATTCGTCATTATCCGTCTTGAAACCGAAGCGGCGGTTGAGCTTGTAGCGGGCGATCTGGCCCATGTCGTACTTCTTGAAATCGAAGAAGAGCGAATCGATCAATGACTTGGCATTCTCGGGCGTGGCCAGATCTCCGGGCCGGATTTTGCGGTAGATGCTCTGGTACGCCTCTTCCACGTTGCGCACAGGATCCTTCTCGAGAGTCGTGAGGATATGGTCGATATCTTTGCCCTTCACCGAAGCGAAAAGATCGAGGATCTTCTGATCTGTGGCATAGCCGAACACACGCAGGAGCTGCGTGATGGGGATCTTGCGCTTGCGGTCGATCTTGCAGGTGATGATGCCGCGGCGATCCGTCTCGATCTCGAGCCACACACCGCGTTTGGGGATGATCTTGGCGGCATGGTACTTGGGGTAGTCGGGCATCTTACTGAAGAACACGCCCGGCGAACGGACGAGCTGGTGCACCACCACGCGCTCGATGCCTCCGACGATGAAGGTCCCTGTGTTCGTCATGAGAGGGATCGAGCCGAGGAACACATCCTGCTCTTTGATTTCACCGGTCTCTTTATTGATGAGCTGCACATGACCCTTCATGGCCGCTTCGTAGGTCAGGTTGCGGCGGCGGCACGTCTCGGGGTCATACTTGGCAGGATCGAACGCATGGCCGAGGATGCGGAGTTCCATTTTGCGGCCCGAGAAATCGGTGATCGGGCTGATCTCTTCCAACAGTTCTTTGATGCCCTCGGTGAGGAACCACCGGTAGCTCAGAATCTGCATCTCGATGAGCGACGGCAGGATCTCAGAAATATTTTCCTCCTCTGTGAGATAAATGCGGCCCTCGGAAATGCGTGTGGGAGTGAGGTGCGCGGGCAGCTCACGAATGGCGGCAGTCGGGCGGCCGGCAGCCGGAACAATCGGCGGTTCGATCTGCGGAAGAATTTTCTCCTCCACATGTACACGGTACGTGCGCTTGGGGGGCAGTGCCGGCTTTTTGGCTACCGGAACCGCAGCAACGACGGGCTTCTTCGCGGCAACCACTGCTTTTTTGGCAACGGGGGCCGCCTTGTGCGGGGCATGTTGCACACGACTGGCGGAGCCACGGTCGGTCGAGACCGACGTGGCGGAGTGATGCGCCACCTTCTTGCCTGCCAGCCGAAGCCTTGGCGCAGGCTGGGGTGCGGATTTGGAAACATGTTTCTTCTGGATTTTCTTGGCTACCTTCTTCGCCATAGCAGAGAGGAGAAATGGAGTGCACACAACGGAAACGCATGACCTCTTTCAGTCTGGTTCCGGTGGCGTGGCACGTCGTGCATGCACGACAGTGCCTAAAAAGCGGGAGCAGCACTCACAACACAATCGTCACTGCTGCGAACGTGCCCATTCTATGGAGAAATCTGCTGCTGTCAACGAATGTTCCCTCATTGTGAGGTACAGTTTACTTAGCGGGAATCTCCTCAAAACCGACTTTCAACCGCTTCCCAATCCACAATATTCCACCCTTCGACTCGCTGCACTCCTATAAAAGGATGAAAAGGAAAGAAAAGAGAAAAAGGAGCGAAAGGATCATTCCTTTCATTCCTCTCTTTCCTTTCGTTCTTTTCATTCCTCCCTACCCTTTCTTCCCCTTCGTTCCTTTCTGCTTTTATACAGCTTCAAATCTGCGTCCTACCTCCTCCCAGTTCACGATATTCCAAAAAGCTTTCACATACTCCGCGCGCCGGTTCTGATACTTGAGGTAGTAGGCATGCTCCCAGACATCGAGACAGAGAAGCGGAATTTTGCCGATGGAAAGCGGTGAATCCTGATTGGGCAGATTCAGAATCTTAAGGGATCCCATTTGCGATTTGTTTATTGGCGATGGAAAAACCAGCCACGCCCAGCCGGAACCGAACTGCGAAAGAGCCGCCGCCCCGAACTTCTCTTTGAAAGCCTCGATGCTGCCGAATGATTTCTGCAGAGCTTCGACAAGGCTGCCGGAAGGCCCTGCACTCTTGGGCGTGAGACATGTCCAGAAAAAATTGTGATTGGCGAATCCCCCACCGTGATTGCGGACCGCTGTGCGTTTGTCAGCCGGAACAGCGTCCAGATTTTTCAGAACTTCTTCGATGGGTTGCTCTGCCAATGGAGTGCCGGCGAGCGCCTTGTTGATGTTATCGCAGTAGGTTTGGTGATGCTTGCCGTAGTGCACCTCCATCGTGCGGGCATCGATATGCGGCTCAAGCGCATCGAAGGCGAAATTCAGCTTGGGGAGGATGTACGGCATGTGCGGAAGGGGAAGGAATTGGGAATGATACCTGTTCCTCATACTGGACAGCAATACGCAGACCATGCTTTGAATAGCTGCTAGGATTGATTCAGATGGAAACCTGCATGTTCACAACGGCCGAGGACCTCGCGCACTTCGATACGTGGGTGCACGCACACCCGTATGGGACTCTCTGGCAATCCGTGGAATGGAAGAGGTACCAAGAAGCACTGGGTCGGGAAACAAGGATCTATGCCCTGAAGGAAGGGAAGCAGATCCTTGCCTCCGCGCTTGTGGTAATCGACCGAACGTCTTTCGGACTTTCAACATGGGATAGTCCACGGGGGCCGGTTTGGGGATTAGGGATTAGGGATTGGGAATTAGGAAAACTCGTCGAGACAATTATTCTGGATGCCAAGAAGGATCACTGTTTCTGTTTGTACCTCTCACCACCAGCCGCGCTACAAGCTACAAGCTACAAGCTACAAGCTTCATCCCGTCACGAACAACCATCCGCCACCCGCATCATCGATCTCACCGTTTCCGGAGAGGACATTCTGAAACAGATGAAACCCAAAGGACGGTACAATATCTCCGTCGCCGAAAAACACGGCATCCACGTCGGGCGATCGGAGGATATTTCCGCCTTCATGCGTCTACTCAAGAAAACTGGTCAACGTGACAACTTTTCTATTCATTCCGCTCGCTATTATGAGGCATTTTTGAAGGATTTGCCGGGAAGTTTCCTCCTACTGGCTTTTTCTTCACAAACCCCCACCCCCGTCCCCTCCCCCGGTGGGGGAGGGGTGCCCCGTAGAGGCGGAGTGGGGGATACAACTCCCGTCGCGGGCTTATTGGGCGTCATCTGGGGCTCGAAAGCCTATTACTACTATGGGGCCTCTGACTATGAACACCGCGCTCTCATGGCCCCCTATGCCCTTCAATGGGCTGCTATGCGCCATTGCAAAGCTGCCGGCTGCACAAGCTATGACCTCCTCGGCATCGCGCCGCCCGCCGTCGCTGAAGCTTCCCCCTCCGCCGAGGCTACGGGGGACAAGTTGGCGAGCAGGCCGGATGCGCCCCCCGATCACCCTTGGCGGGGCGTCAGCGGGTTTAAGGAGAAATTCGGAGGCCAAGTCGTGACCTACCCGCCGGAACAACAGGTCATCTTACGACCTATGGCAAACCGATTACTGAAGATCAAACGGAAATTGTTGGGATAGGCCCGGCCTCACCCCCCTCGCCCCCTCTCCCGCGGAAAGGGGGAATGTATGTGTTTGTGGTTGTTTCACATATTGAAGTACTCCCCTTCCTCCACGGGAGGAAGGGGCCGGGAGATGGAGGTTTGTGTAATGAAAGAGAGGGGGATAGAGGGTGAGGAAGGTTTGTGAAACAAAAACCCCGCATATCCAAAAACCCCGCATCTTGCTTCGCAAGGTGCGGGGTTAGTTTGGTTGCACGCGTCAAATACTACGAATCATTGGAATGCAATTAGCCACGGTAGGTCGTCGAGTTGACCGCCGTGTCAGGATACTCAACCCACTGGAACAGACCGGCATGTGCGGCTGTCGCGGAATCTGTATCCCTCCACTGGAGGCGGCTCTCGCCCGAGGCCTGACCGAAACTACCCTTCGTTACGGTCGTGAAGTCGTTCAGAGACACTTGCAGGATGCTGGAGCCTCCGCTCGAAGCAGCCGTGTTCGTGTTCGTCACGTT
>Ga0172381_10004532_pt1 | contig 14353 bp, 23 predicted proteins | sample Leawel6488metaG_FD_119754 | JGI IMG/M metagenome (GOLD analysis project Ga0172381, IMG submission 119754) | Leachate microbial communities from a municipal landfill in Southern Ontario, Canada - Leachate well 64-88 metaG | ecosystem: Engineered > Solid waste > Landfill > Unclassified | place... | reverse complement strand
TGCTGATATGGTGTTTGCTGATATACTAGTACCGTAAAGTGTACCAGTCATTGTATCTCCAGATACATTAACAAATATACCGTTTAAACTTTCTTTAGTAAAATGAATCGATGTATCACCAGTGTGCCCGGTAAATAAATTTAAATCTGTTTTAGTATCTAGAGTATTTTGTAAATTAGTTATTTCGTTATAAGTCGTAGCTGTATATGCTGAGAATATATCATTACTTGTTTTACCAGTTAATTCACGATATATTTGGCCTTCAGTAACCAAACTATTATCATTATTAATTATAGTTGTATTACTAATACCACTTACTGGTTGTGTATTTTGTATCCTTAAGCCATTTTTGGCATTAAATTCGTTTGACATATTCTATCCCTATCCAGATTATGTTTTATGTTATTTTTACTATAAATTTGGTGATGCAACTAAAGTATTAGAAGCAACTCCAAGACAATAAACAGATGGTACACTGCTTATACTTTTAATTATAACTGGAATTAATAACCCAGTTGGTATTACTACCGATGTACCATTTATTGTAACAGTACTACCACTTTCAGAATAAACAGCTGAATAAGTGTAAGCACTTAAATTTACTTCATCAGCACCATGTATTACATCTATTTGACCTACAAACATATTTTTATTTTTTAGTTTTATATTATTTTATTGAGTTTAATGTGTCGTATGAGTCTATTTTCACATCATTTAATTTTTCTAAATAACCGGTTCTTCTTAAAACTTTAAACACAATATTTTCATATGAAAATTCACCAGCTCTATCTAAACCAGATTGTCTCATTTTTTTTATTTTATCCCACAATATTTCATTTTGAGTTAAGACATCTTGATGTTTACCCTTACTATTTAAATCAATAATCTCATCTATTTTACTCATGATATCAGATGCTTTTCTCTTAACCATGTTTTTATCTATTCTTGGTTTTTCTTTCGAAGGTATAACTAACCATTTATCTCTTTCAATAGAATAAACACCTGATGATGTGTGTTTTTCATTCGCATCTTGTGCATAACATTCGATATCATAACCATGTATTTTTATATCGTGTTCATCATTCCATATTTTCTTTTTGTTAGCTAAATATTCTTCAACTAATTCTGAATTATCCGAAATGCTAGCACGATTAAGTAAAACATGTAAATCAATATCTGAAAATTCAGACCAGTTGTAATTAGCTAAACTACCTGTAAATATAACATCAGAATATTCAACCCATGGTATATCTAATGAATCCATAAAATCCTCAGCAATTATAAGTAATTGTTTTTTAACATCAGGATTTAATTTACCATCAGAACCCCATATTTTAGGATTTAAAGATTTCTGAACCTCAAATGATGATAAATCAACATCTTCAGGGTTAACCTTTTCATTTATATCACCTAAATATTGTTCTATTATTTTTTTCATTGAATTAAACTTTTTTAATAAATATCACGAAATCACATAAAAAAAGCCCCGACTTTCATTGGGGCTTATAAAAAATTATTTATATATGTAATTACAAAATTTGGGGTTATCACTTTTAACTCGCCATCTAATGGTAACCATAGGTATGTTTAATTTAACAGATGCTTCACCAGCTGAACTGTATTCAATACCATCAACGATTATAGGTATATTTTGATTACCATCGTATTTACCTATTTTTTCTTCTGAGAGTTTCTTTTTAGTTTCATTAGTATGAGATTTATTGTAAAATGGGTTTTTATTACCGGTTCTATCTCTACAATTAGAACATGTTTTAGCGTTATTTGCCATTACATTACCACATTTACAGTATTTTACACTTGTACCACCACGCCAATTTGGGTTAGTATCGTGTGGCCTAGAAAATTTTAGTTGTATTTCATCAGGTGTTAAACTAGATAACCATTTTTCATTACCTTTACGGATATTCTCAATGATTTTAATTCTATTTGGGTTATTAGAAATATTATCACCACCATTTGATATTAACCCAATATTATAAGCTGGTTTTAAATCTAAATAATTCTGTTCTACACATAATAAATCGGTTACATCACATAATTCAACAATTTCGAATATAAAATTATCACCACCATACTTATCCCACGCTCTTTGTAGTAATATATTTATATGGTTATTTTTATTTAAATCTCTTTTATGTGTTAACCATCTTTTATTGATATCTTTAGAAGAACCGTAATAACATTTATCATTTATTATATTTTTAATTCTATATATTCCTATCATAATATTTCGCTTTATTATAAATATCTAATAAAGCGAAATATTAAATGGTAGGTCTAGAATTTATATATTATCAAATATAATAGGAATTTTTTCTTGAAATTCTTTTAACAATGGTATTGTTACTTCTCTCATTTGAGGGTGGGCAGCCGCTGCTGTTCGTAATTTAAAAAAATGTCTCCATTCACGTAAATTAAATTTTACGTTAATTTCAGTTTTTGTTGAATTTGGTAATACAGAACGTGCCTCTTCGGCTTTCCAACCTTCTTTAATTAATTTATTATACACTTTTTCAGTCCAACTCATATGTTGTAACCAAAGTAAAGCGTTTATATCACCATTCATATCAGTAGATTGGATAGCTTGTTCGTGTGTCCATTCTGATTCACTAATATTACACCAAGGTGGTATAATAAATGTACAATGACCTATTTTACCTTCAGTCGCATAATTAACGTAACGGGTACTTTCTTGTGCGTATGAGCCAATACGGTGTCTTACAATTTCATGACTTACCCCACGGTCAACAATAAATTTAACTGTGATATCAAAAAATTCTAACATAGCTTCATGATTTCTAGTTAATAAAATGTTTAATATTTTTTTAGCCGATTCACCATCTTCGGTGATTCTATCTTCTGATTTGTAACAAGTTCTAGCAACTTGTTCTAGCGTTTTAAAAATTTCGCCACTATTAATAATAGTTAAAATTTCAGTACTTGGTTTAATTAATTTCATATTCTTTATCTTTAGGGTTAGTTATAAATTTTGTAATTGCTATTGAAATAGCGTCAATATCTTCAGTAGTAACAGTTTTATTACCTTCAGATATTGTAAGTATTTTTCTTACTGTATCAATAAAAGCCTTATCAGCTTCTGGTAATACTTTAGTTTCGTATAATTTAATTTCGTTAATCAATGCAGCTGTATCAACATCTTTACCTTTAACAAATGCATATGATTTAATATTAGTGTTTAGAACTGCACCCTGACTATCTGCAAGTTCTAAACGTAGATAATCTCTATTATTTACACCACGATAAATGTATTGTGTACCACGGTTAAATGTGATTGTTAAATCACGAGTTGTTTTATCATAGCTTGAAGCTAAGATATTTGATGATTCGTACAGACAATCAATTGTCTTTTCTTTTTCTACTCTTTTAATTAGCATTTAATTTATATTTAATTATTGTTATTTATGTAATTTATATTTAAAAATTTCACTTAAGTTATATATTTTATTAATAGTTATTGGGTGCTCTACAGTACTATCATCATTAGCTACTGTTATAATAATATAATTACCGGAAAATTGTAATACACCATTATTGTATTCATATATCTCACTACTAATATTATATGAATTTATACGCATTACAATTTCTAATTTTGAAAATTTTTCTTTATCTGTTTGCATATTATTTATTTTTGTGTTATATTTGCATAAATTATTAGTAACAAAAATACTAATATTTATTTCATAAATCAACTTGCATAGTTAAAAAATTTTTAGTATCTTTGTAAAAAAAATAATATATGAGTAATAACGTAAGTTCGGAGGTTAAAAATTTAATCTCGTCAGCAATGAAAGAAGCCAAAAGTTTTAATAATAATAAGTTAGAACCTGAACATATTTTATTGGCAATACTTAATGGTAATAATGAAGGTATTATGTCATTAATGGAGTGTGGTGTTGATATTGAGGCATTACACGATATAGTTAGTGAGGAATTATATAATGATATAAGACCTAGAATTGAAATTGAAGACGATGTTGAAATACCACCAAGTAATGATACTAAAGAAATTTTAGTTAATGCTAGACATCAATGTAGTATACTTAACGATAGTGAATTAACTACAAAACATGTTATTTTAGCTATGTTAACTATAGATTTAAACATAAAAAAAATATTAAATAGTGTAAATATGGAATATAATTCGTACAAAGAAAAAACAACTAACGGGCCAATATTTGGTGGTGATGATTTAAATGATGAACAAGAAGATAGATATAATAAGAAAAAATCTTCTAGTGAATCTGCAACACCAGTTTTAGATAATTTCTGCAGAGATATTACGAAAATGGCTAAAGATGGTGAAACCGACCCAGTTGTTGGTAGGAAAAAAGAAATTAAACGTTTATCACAAATTCTTGCTAGACGCAAAAAAAATAATCCAGTATTAATTGGCGAACCGGGTGTTGGTAAAACAGCTATCGTTGAAGGTTTAGCAGTACTTATTGTTGAAGGTAAGGCACCTAGAATTTTATTAGATAAACAAATCTACTCATTAGATTTAACATCAATCGTTGCCGGAACTAAATACCGTGGTCAATTCGAAGAACGAATGAAAGCTATCTTAGAAGAATTAAGAGCTAACCAAAACGTAATATTATTTATCGATGAATTACATACTATTATCGGTGCTGGTAATGCATCAGGTTCATTGGATGCATCAAATATATTAAAGCCAGCGTTAGCTCGTGGTGAAGTTCAAATTATTGGTGCCACTACTCTAGATGAATATCGAGAAAATATCGAAAAAGATGGTGCCCTTACTCGTAGATTTCAACAAGTATTAGTTGATGAACCGAGTGTTGCTGAAACTAAAGAAATCCTTCATAATATCCGTCAACATTACGAAGAATTCCATAGAGTTAAATACACTGATGAAGCTATTGATGAGTGTGTTAAATTAGCTGACCGTTACATTTCTGATAGAGCAATGCCAGATAAAGCAATTGATGTATTAGATGAAGCCGGTGCATCAGCCAATGTTAATACTGAAGCTCCGGAAAACATCAAAAAAATGGAAGCTAAAATGATTGAAATTAACGAAGATAAATTAAATGTTATCCGTGAACAAAATTATGAAAAAGCTGCCGAATTAAGAGATAAAGAAAAAAAATTAATTATATCTCTTGACGCAGCGAAAAAAACTTGGAGAGAAGAAGCTGATAAAAATAGGCCAATTATTAATGTTGAAATTGTAACTGAAGTTATATCAACAATGACTGGTATCCCATTAAATAAAATATCTTCGAAAGAAACAAAACGTTTAGCCAATATGGATAAGGAAATAAACGAAAAAATTATTGGACAAGAAGATGCTGTAAATAAAATAGCTAAAGCTATTAAACGTAATAGAATTGGTATTAAAGATGCTAAAAAACCAATTGGTTCATTTATATTCTTAGGACCTACAGGTGTTGGTAAAACATATTTAGCTAAATTATTAGCTGACTTTGTATTTGGTGACCCAGATGCTCTTGTTAGAATGGATATGTCAGAATATATGGAACGTCATTCAGTTTCTAGATTAATTGGGCCACCACCGGGATATGTTGGTTATGAAGAAGGTGGGCAACTAACTGAAAGAGTAAGAAGAAAACCATATGCTGTTATTTTATTTGATGAAATTGAAAAAGCTCATGACGATGTTTTCAATCTACTACTTCAATTACTTGATGAAGGTCAATTAACTGATGGTTTAGGTAGAAAAGTAAACTTCAAAAATACCCTTATTATAATGACATCAAATATTGGGGTTAAAGATATTTCAGAATTTGGTAGAGGTTTAGGTTTTAATACTAACACTATTACTGATGGTGAAAGAAACGCTTCAATCATTGAAAAGGCTCTTAAAAAGAAATTTAAACCGGAATTTTTAAATAGACTAGATGATACAGTTATTTTTAATAGTTTATCTAAACCAGACATCGAAAAAATTATAACTCTAGAACTAGCTAAATTAGAAGCTAGAATGGGTGAAATAGGTTATAAAATTAAATTGGATAAAACAGCTATCGATTATTTATGCGAAGTAGGTTATGATGCACAATATGGTGCTAGACCATTATCTAGAGCAATTCAAAAATATGTTGAGGATGAAATTTGTGATGAAATCCTTAATGAACGTATTAAAGAGGGGCAATCAATCAAAATAAGCTTTAATAAAGCCAATAATAAAATGGATTTAAAAGCCCAATAATTATAACATATACTTATTTAAAAAGCTGTAATATTATTACAGCTTTTTTTATGTACCTACGTTATATTTATAATATACAATCATATGATATTATAAAAATAGGTAAAATAATGGCTGATAATAAAGAAGAATTAATTACAGGTGGTAAAGCTGATGGTAAAACACCAGAAGATATAGCTAAAAAACACAAGGTTTCGTTAAATAGTATTAAAGATGAAATTAAAGTTGGTCATACTATTGAAAAAGAACATACTGATAATAAAGCTAAACAATTGGAAATTATATTAGACCACTTATTTGAATTCCCTGACTATTACACTAATAAAAAGGCTGGGTTAATTAAAATGGAAAAAGAGTTAGCTAAAATTGACGGTGTTAAAGAATCAACAAATAAAATAATAAAAAATCTTTTACGAGAAGGGTTAAATAAGGTTAATATATAAAAATATTCATGTCTAAATCAATTAAAACCCTTCTAAGAGAAGAATTAGATATTATACTTACAAATAAAACTTCAGAAGTATTAAATTTCGTTATTAAATATAATAATAGAGCTATTGGTAATGTAGAAATTGACCCAACTAAGCCAAATATTAATAAAGAAACAATACAACTACTCAGTGTAACACTTTTCGAAGAATTTGATTACCTACCAACAATTAAAAAAATTATTACTGGCCTTTGGAGGGCATTTCCAGACGTTTATACGATACTTGTTGCACCAATTGATGGTACGGAGTCATTTTGGCTTAAATTAGGTGCAAATAGACTTAATAATGATTTTTTAATGTTTCAAAGAGGTCATTAACTATTTAATTTTTTCATTATATTAGTGATTAAAACAACATATTCATGTTTACTAGTGTCATTTCCTTGATTAACATAAGAATTTAACCCACCAACACCTTTATTATATACAATTAATGTCAAATTTATATCATTATTGTGTGAATTAAGCGTTTTATGCATAATAAAACCCCATAATATTAAATTATTCGTAACATCTTTAGTCCAATCCCTTATTTTTCCCCTAGATTTATCCGTAAGAGGCTTATATTGGTCATACTTGAAGACAAAATCATATTTTTTACCACCTAATTCCGTGAATATATTCATATTTGTTTCACCAGCGACATTTCTAAGGTAATGAAAAGCTGTTGTGTGGGTTATTTGAGCTATTCCAACGGCATTACTACTATTTTCTAATAGTTTACCGTTAGCTTTATATTGTTTTGCACCAGATTCTAAGCATATTTGTGATATGCAAATATCTAGTATTTGTTTGGTACTATCTAATTTGAAATATTCAACTACTTGAATGAATTTTTTAACTGTTAGTGTATCAATATCTTTATTATACTGACTAAATTTATTATAAACATATGTAAATTTCGCCCTTTTTATTGAATCTTGTCTTAAATGCTCCATTCTTAGCCTATTTAAAAAGTTTTTATCTGTATTATCCTTATAAGTTATACATAATATTAATATAAAGGATAAAATAACGGATATTCTAATAATATATGTTTTTTTTTGTTTATTCATAATTCTGATTTTAGTTAATATACTACAAAGATACGGTATAAAAATTAAAAATACAAGAGTTTTTTAATTTTTATACCAATACATAGCCGACAGATGCTAATTCTGCAGTTAAATTTATGTTTTTTGGTGTGGTTTTATTAAAATGTGGAGTTGTGTTAATTACTTGATGTATATACATAATAATAACAACCCATAATATATATTATGGGTTGTTAAATATCTTATGGTACCATATGAACTATTTACCTAATTGTTTTTTAACAATTTGAGCAACCGTTTCTTCTAAAGTTTTTTCACTTTTGATTGTTTGTTCACTTAACCATTCTTTTTTCTTTGCAGAAACTGTTTCAGCTACGATTTTATCAATTAAATTAACTAAATCGTTTTCTTTGATTTTAACTACTTTTGCGTTAGGTTTTGTACTCATCTTTCTTTTATATTAAATAATATTATACACGTTATCATTATATAAATACTCTAAAAAAAGAAAAAGTATAGTTTAATAGTCAAAAACAATTATTTTTTTAACAAAGTTTGTCAGCACAATAACTTGCACTAAATGCATCTGGTTTAACTTTAAATTCATAACCCATACCTTGAATATACCCAACAGCTGATTTAAGAGCTTTATTTGATTCGTGTATTGGGTCTGTGTTAATATCCGCATGTACTTCTAATTTAACTTCATATAAATCTAATAATGGGCAAATCTCCATAGCAACCTCCATTGATTTATTTACTTCATTTAACATTCTTTCATTAACTGCGATTTTACCTTTAATGTATTCAGTTCTATAAATCATAATACCACCATTACCTTCAGTAACTAATACAATTACTGTAGCATATTTATACCCTCTACCATGTCTTTGAGAGTCAGTACCTACACATACCCTAACTTTTTTATTTTCGCTAAGTCTCTTTTCGATTAATTCTTCTAAGTATTCTACTATAGGTTGATTAATCTTTCCTTCATGAATTCTTTTCCATTCCATGTCATGTATTTTTAATTATTATTATTATTATTATAAAAAGCCCCCAAATAATTTTATTTGGAGGCTCACTTTTTCTTATTTAATTACCAACTATTATTGTCGTTGGTAGTAATTTTTTAAGCTTTAAGTAATTCTCCTTACCGCAATCAGTTTCATTAATCGAAATACGATATAACGAACCACCATTTGTTTTATCTAGATATTTAATTTCATCTGGGATAATCGTAATTGGATTACCTATAAGATTTATAAATTCTAATTTTTTAAGATTACCAATTTCTTTTGGTAACTCTTTTATTTTATTCCCTGTAATAGATAATAATTCCAGATTTATTAAAGACCCTATTGAAGGGTGTAATGTAACTAAATTAACATCCAATAACAATAACTCATCAATATTTTTAAACCTACTAATATCTGGTAATTTAGGTATTTGGAATTTAGTATCCCCACTTCTATTATTACCACCATCAAATTTAATTACTGGTTGTCTTTCATCAATCATATCAAATAATGCCTCTGTAAAACCAAAACTAACTAAATAGTCTATATAAATATTCTTACTTTTATCTTTAGACATCATAACTAATCTAGTTAATTCTTCTTTAAAATATTCACTTATACCTTCACTCGTAGATAAAACCGGTTCATAAATATTAACATTAGAAGAATTCTGCCTACTTTTAATTTGTCTACTTTCAAAATGAATTTGATAACATTCATTAGTTTTACCTTCAAATAAATCATTATTCACAATAACATAAATATTTGATTTGTCTCCATTAGGTAATTTATTATTACTAGTATAACTATTAAACATACTATTACCCGGTGATGCCGTACACCAATTCGCAAAATTATGCATTACACAATTAGCTTCAGTTGTTAACGGAATAAAAACAGTCCATTTCCTATCTCTAAAAGCAATTTTAGCTTGACCACTATCCTGAAATCTAATCATAGCACGTTCTAATGTTGATGGTTCACGTTCAATAAACGGGTCTACAGCATTAAATAATTGAGATAATGATGTGTATTGATTTATATTTGTTGGGTCAGTTTTAGGTATACCATAACTACCTTCACATAAATCTTTAAACTTCTTTTTTCTCTTATTACTATTGAATAGTTCTAAATACTTATTAGCTAATTTTAAATCTTCTTCAACGAATCGTCTAGCTTTTTCATTAGAAATATTTTCATCTTTAATCATATTTCTAAAAACTGTTAACATCCATTGTAAAAATTCTTTGTTATCAGTTGGGTCAGCAGCAACCATATCAGCAAAAACAGAATCAGATACATACACAGAAATTTTAAATCTACCCTTTTCGTGGTTAGCTAAAAATTTCTTTTTAATTCCTAATACATCATCTGTTAATTTAGATTTAATAAATTCAACTTCAACATCATCAGTAGCTGCGTCAATGAAACTATCTAACTCACTATCTTCAAAGACATTAAATTCTTTAGCTAAGAAAATTAATCGATTACTTATATCGTTACCCGAATTATTATTTTTTTCATTATTTCCCATTACAATTCTTTTTTGCAAAATTATCAATAAATAATGAATAATTCAAGTTTATCTACAAAATTCTTTTAACCAATCTATATCAGAATATTCTTTAATTTTATAAATTAGCATACTAGTCGTTAAATTATAAGACATTTCATCTTTCATAATACTTAATAATACTTGATTAATATTTTCACCATCGGTAACTCGGTATTTAATTTCTTCAAAGATTTCATCATTACCCTGTTGAATTATTTCATTAATTATCATGTCATAAGTTTCCCATCTTTTGGTCCACGATTCACTATCATTAATTTGTTTTCTGATTAAATCTCGGTAGGCTTTATCCAAATAATTATATTTACCAACGCCTAATCTAATTTTGTAGTTGAAAGTTTCCATAATATAATAAATTATAGTTGTTTTATTATACTATAAATATCATTTAACCTAACAATATACTTAATTCTTTTAACACTTTTTCACATGATGTTGGTTCTGTTGGTGAATAATCAACACAATTAGTTTTGTTATTACTTAACCTCGTTATACCACTCTGAAATTCATGCCATTGTGGAGATATATCACTAATCATCATAACATGTGTTCCAACGGCCCATGATAACCACCCTAACCCTGAACTAACACCAATAAATAGTTTAGCTCTAGATAATTGAGTGATTCGTTCATCCAAACTAAAATTACCAGTTAAATTAACCACATTTTTAAGCTCTGTGGGCTCTTTAGATATAACACGAACCTCATATCCCATTTCATTAATATAATCGACTACATGTTGCCAACCACCGTCATATTGCCACATTTTATTTGATGCACTAGCAAATTCTGAAATACAAATATATTCTTTATTGCAATTTGCGATTTGCGATTTGCGAATCACAACTCTAGGTACTATTTCTTTATCTGGTAAACCTAATATGCTTGAAGCCACTCGTTGTAAAGATATGTCTTTATAATTTGATGGGCAATATTTAATATTACCATCGTTACTAGCACCAACATAATATTGTGCATATACATTACTTATTATAGTATTTGGTTTAACAAATAATAATTCCGGGTATACATTTTCGAATAATTCATTGAAAAATGTTGAACATATTACCGTGCAATTATGTTTTTTTCTGAACTCATCAAAATAAGGTACCCAAGCTATATTATCACCTAAAGCAAATGAATCTGTTTTTATAAATACGACTTTCCCATCAGGGTTAAAATATTCAGTGTGGATTTTAGTAGCGGAACCATCCCAAACTTCTACTCTCCAATTTGTATACCATTGTCGTTCACCAATAATAGTTTCACCATTACAACACCCTTTGGTACACACTATGGTATCGGTATCGTTATCGATTAATTTAATATAATATTTTTCAGCATTACCACAATGTAATGTAACACTTGGTGTATTACCAATCTTAGGTAATGTACACACATATTTTACCGTTATTTTCATATAAATAAAATATATAAAAAATGTAAAATGTAAATATTAATCGAAATTTCTTATCTTGTCAGCTAATCGTTCCAACTCTGGTGATACAAAACCAACTTTATGAATAATATCCATACAGACATCGTTTGGGTTTTCTTTATCCGTTATACGATATAAAAGTTCTTTAACCCTTAAATTATCTTTTATATTGTTTTTAAGTTCAAGAATTAATTGATTATAGGTAGCCCATTCCCATCGATTGCTTTCGATTTGAAGATTTTCAATAACCTTCATCTCATATTCTTTTTCTAATTTAGTTTGGAATTCACCATAATGTTCTCTCAGTACTTGTTTAATCTTTGTTTTCATTACAGTAGAAGATAAACACTATTTGGTAGATAATATGTTTTGACTCAATAGATAATTACTATCTAGTTTTCCGTCATACCAATCTCTAATTATTTGAGATAGAAATTCTTGGTCTAATTTGAATTTATCTATTAAATGTTTTAATAAATTTTTAGGTGTTATTAACTCTTCATCAATTTTATTTTGAATCATAGGTTCATTATTGTAAACACCCTTTTCTTTATACGTACCAAAACTCGGTGTATAATATTTTGTCAAATAATCACCAACCTGTTTAATAAGAGATTTATGTATAGCATCCTCTTTAATTACGTTAGCTATCATAGCTAATTGTTCTTCAGTTATTATTAATTTATTTTTAGACATCATATTCATTTTACTATAAATATTCTATTAAAAATAAAAAACCCCCACTAAATCTTAGTGAGGTTTCAAATAACGTAAAAATAAAACATTATTTATTCAAATCATCGATTGTTGTTTGAATAAAATCTTCTTGGTGATTCCCCATGAACTTATTTACGACCTCACCATTTTTTAAAAATATAACTGTTGGTATACTTCTTATACCATGTAATGCAGCACACTCCGGTGAGTTGTCCACATCTATTTTTGCGAAAATAACATCCGGGTTCTTACCTTCAACTCGTTCTAATGTAGGGCTTAACGCTTTACATGGACCACACCAATCAGCGTAAAAATCAACAACTATTAATTTGTTTGAATTTGAAACTACTTCTTTGTAGTTATCATCATTTAAAATTACCATATTCTTTTTAATTTAATTTATATTATAGTTATAATTATTCGAAAAATAAAATTATATTATAGAATCATACATAGTTTTTAATGGAAAAACTAATGGTTTATATTCCAACCATAATTTTTCAGCAAAAAACGTAAGGACTATATCAAGTATCTCATTCTTTGTAATACCAAAAATATAATTTACCTCATCAACAATAGCGAATATTATTTTTTTTATGTATTGTGGTAAATGCTTATTATAATAGTTATTTAATAAGAAACTATTAATATGATTACAAAAAGAATCAAATGATGAAAAATGACTTTTTTCATCATAATAAACAATTGCACTGTGACAAATGTGGAATTCTATTCTTACTTTTAAGGAATTATTCATATTTTACTTAATAAATATATGGATATGAATAATGGCCATAATATAATAATTAATGGTGCTTGAATAGCTGAATAAAAATTACATTTATTAACCATGATTATAAGAGATAACATACCAATTATAATATACCCTATAGATGCTAATATGATACTAACTACGTCCATGATTTATATTTTAAAATTTTTACCAAATATACTAATAATTTTTTAATTTAACAAATGTTTTTTTAAATATTTATTATTATGAATACAATTGAAGAAAGATTAGTTAATAAATACCTATATAGGTTTTATCCGGTAATGAAAGTTAAAACTGGTAAACATTTTAGACGTGGTATTGAAATCACGGATAATATAAATGGTATTAGAGTTTCAACTAATATACTACTTAATACGGTTAGTAACCGTAAAAAAATTAATGAATATATTATTAAAGATTTAATTAAAGTATTCGGGTTTAATAGAATAAATGTATTAAAAATAGTTGAAGAATATATTTTTTTCCGTTAGTTATTCATCTTTAACTTTCCTGAAAAATAATTTATTATTCCATTCAATATTATACCCATCTTTAGAACCTATCTGGTCTTGTATAAAAACAACTATTATTTTCTTTTCGTAATCATAAGTGTATGCATGTATTGGTCTAGCAGAACCACCTAACATAGAAATACCTGAAGCTGGATGTTCAATTATAGTCATATTTGATGCTGTCATATTACAATACATTGGACTGTCAATATTATTATTCAATATAAAATCACCATTACGTTTGAATTCCCATGTGGTAGTATCCTTTATAAGAAATTCAATTGGAAATGTAGCTTTAGTGAATCCAGTTAATTGACTTCTAGTTTTACCAAGACCAAAATGTTGATATTTAATTTGCTCATGAGTTTCCATATTATCTGTATATAAAGTACCATCAACTAATACCCATGTACCATACAAATTTAACTCATTATCTTTCTTACATGAAGAAAAAATTAGTAATGTAGCTACTAATAAATAAAATATCTTTTTCATAATATAAATTTTTAAATTAATAATATACAAATATAAGGTAACTTTTTGTAATTACCAAATAT
>Ga0172381_10004531_pt1 | contig 14354 bp, 13 predicted proteins | sample Leawel6488metaG_FD_119754 | JGI IMG/M metagenome (GOLD analysis project Ga0172381, IMG submission 119754) | Leachate microbial communities from a municipal landfill in Southern Ontario, Canada - Leachate well 64-88 metaG | ecosystem: Engineered > Solid waste > Landfill > Unclassified | place... | reverse complement strand
CGTAAGTCGAAGAAATATTATAGCGACCCACGAGCCTAAACTGAAGCTGGTAAATTATAAGGAAATGTCATATAATGCCCTTAGAGAAGTGTTAATCTCGGGTACTTAACCCGAATTGCCCGCTCGTATTTTTTAGCTAATTTATGAAGGTTATTACTCTAAACACCTGGGGCGGACGCGCTGGAGATGGAATTATTGAGTTTTTTAAAAAATATTCTGATACAGATGTTTTTTTATTGCAGGAAATGTTTCACAATGCAGGCGAAAAAACGGTCTGGCACGACGGAGAAAAAGGAGATTTGTTTGATGAAACCATCCAGGCCTTGCCCGACCATGATGGCTATTTTGCCCCGGCAGAATCCGATGGGTGGGGACTTGCCATTTTTGTAAAAAAGAGCTTGGAGATTAATGAGGTTGGAGATATTTTTGTTTTTCGCCATAAGGATGCGATGATAGGAAAAGACGGCACCACGCTTGGCAAAAATATGCAGTATTTGAAAACTTTGAACAATGGCCAAGAGTTAAATTTATTGAATCTGCACGGCTTATGGACAGGGAAAGGCAAAACAGACACAGAAGAAAGGGTGAGCCAGTCAAGAAGAATCATTGAGTTTGTAAAAACTCTTGAAGGAAAAATTATATTGGCTGGAGATTTTAATTTATTGCCAGATACAGAAAGCCTTAAAATGATAGAAAAAGAGCTTAACTTAAAAAACCTGGTAAAAGAAAATAATGTTGAATCTACCAGAACTTCTTTTTATAAAAAACCGGACAAGCACGCAGATTACATTTTAGTTTCATCAGACATCAAGGTAAAAAACTTTCAAGTTTTGCCTGAGGAGATTTCTGACCACAGCGCTTTAATGCTGGAGTTTTAATATTTGGGTAGCAAAAACGGCTCAATCTAGAGTAAAGCCTAGACTGAGCCGTTTTTGGTCGGGCGTTTGTTGAAAAAGTTTGTTTTAGAGAGTAGAATGAAAATTGTTTTAAAATTAAAATAATAAATATGGAAAATAAAGATACGTTTGCATGTGCAATAAATTGTATGGACGGCAGAGTTCAGGATGCGGTTAAAAACTATATGAAGGAAAATTACTCTGTGGATTGGGTAGACCAGGTTACAGAACCAGGCCCAAATAAAATTTTGTGTGAATGCCAAGAGTGTGACAAACCTGTAATAGATGATATTAAAAAAAGAGTGGACATTTCTGTAAATCACCATGGGGCAAAGGTAGTGGCAGTGGTAGGACATCATGGATGCGCAGGTAACCCAGCTGAAAAAGAAGAACAAATTGAGCAATTAAAAGTGTGCAAGAAGCAAGTTGAGGGATTTGGGTTTCCCGCAGAAGTAATACTTTTATGGGTGGAAGGTGATTGGAAAACAGTAGAAAAAATTTCTTAAAAAAATATAAAACGCTCCAAACATTGTTTGGGGCGTTTTTGTTTGGCAAAGTTATCCACAGTCTTATCTTTTTATATCTTTGCCAGGATGCGTAAGTATGGTAAAATAAACAAAAATTTTAAAACGATTTATTTATATGAAGTTTAAATACTTTTTAACAGTAACCGTTTTAGTCACGGCATTTTTGTGTTTTGCCTGCCTGCCGGTAGGCATGGGAACAATTGTAAGCGCTCAAACGCCGGAAGTTCAGGCAATGATACAACAATTACAAAAACAAATCGCCGAACTACAAGTACAGCTACAAGTTTTACTTGTACAACAAGGAAATGGTACTTCTGTTTCGGTGATAGACTCTGCTTGGTGCCATACATTCAGCGCAAATCTAGGATTTGCAAATTCTGGGAGCAGTGAAGTTGCAGCCCTGCATATAGCACTAGGTAGAGAAGGAATATCTTATGGGTCAGATAGCGCCAATGTATATGGTGGGGGAACTGCATCTGGAGTGGCGATTTTTCAAGAAAAATATTCATCTAGCATTTTAGCTCCAAATGGATTAGTACATGGGACTGGTTATACCGGAGCAAGCACAAGGGCAAAGTTAAATGAGTTGTATAAGTGTTCACAATCTGTTGTTGCTTGTACGCAGGATGCAAAACAATGTCCAGATGGGACATACGTTTCTCGCACCGGTCCTAATTGTGAATTTTCAGCTTGTCCTATGGCTTCAACCTGCGTGACAGATTGGCAGTGTGGGGTATGGACTAACTGTGTGAACGGACAAAAAATAAGAAGTTGTATTGATTTTGCAGATTGCGGAGTCAGTTTAGGCAAGCCAGCTGAAACACAATCTTGTGTTTCAGTAAACAGTGATTCTCAGTCTTCAATCACAGTTACTTCCCCTAACGGAGGAGAAACATGGCAAGTAGGCCAGACAAAACGCATAGCTTGGTCATCTTCAGGATTATCATCAACAGACAAAGTCAGTATTTCTCTTTTTATACCGGCTGGAGGTACAACCTGTGACGCTTCTGGTATATGCATGAGCACAATGGCAACATGGGGAAAAAGCATGGCCAGTAACATTTCTACAACCCAAGGATATTATGATTGGACAATAAATCAAAGTAATCTGCCTACAAACACAACTAACAGCCAGAATTATAAGATAGCTGTTGAAGTGTCAGGTAAAGCCATAAGCGATGCAAGCGACGGATATTTTAGTATTATTCCCTTGCCGAGTAGCCAAATAACTGTACAGACTGACTGTGTTAATCTTTGGTGGTTTGATAGCAATAATATAGCCTGTCAATCGCCAAAAGATTTCTGCGGGGCATATACATATCAAGGGTTAAAAACATTTGATAATCAAAAAGATTGTCTGGCTGTAGCAAAAAATCCGAGCACCAACTGTACGGATACGGACAATGGAATAGATTATGTAACAAAGGGGACAATAACCTATAAGCCGACTTCATCTTCAAATACGAGGACATACACGGATACGTGTTCTGGATACGGGAATAAAGATGTTGTTGAGTACTACTGCGATACAACATCTAGCCAAGGTTACGGTTATGAATATCATACGTGTCCTAACGGATGTGAAGCAGGTGTTTGCAAACCAGATTCTAGTGGCGGAGCGGTAGTTACTGTGATTTCCCCCAACGGCGGAGAAAAATTTGAGATAGGAAGCTCAATTCCAGTAAAATGGTCTGTTACTAATCGTGGTACAGGAGTACGGGTAGGAGATTTGATGACCTATCCTACAGATGAAGTTTATGCAACATTACTACGAGGATCTACGGTGATTAAAAAAGAAAGAGCTTATGAGACTGTTGGGGGATCGGGTTATAATATGAAAATTCCTTCAGATATGAGCTATTTGGGCGACGGGTATAAAATAGTCTTAAGTTGTGGTTCTGTAGGTTCTTTTTGCACAGGAGACCAAAGTGACGGTTATTTTAGCATTGTGGCGGCCAGCGTTAAGCCGCAATTATTAAGTATAAATCCAAGCGTTATTTACACAGGAGAAACAATGGACGTACAAATATCTGCGGTTGGTTTTGGAGATGTAGGCGCATCAACGGATTGTGGTATTAGATTTAATCTTTCTGGCATTAAAATAAATAATTGTGCTGATATCTCAACAAAAACTGGCTCTAACACTATAAAGGCAAACATAACGCTGTTAGACAGTGTTAGTGTCGGCCAGCATAAAATGTATGGAGTAAGTAGCACTGCGCAAAGCAATTATTTAGATTACACAGTCGGAATAAAAACGTGTCGTGACTCAGACTCTGGGCAGGATTATTATAAGTACGGCGTGGCAGAAGGCCTGTATAACGGTAATTATAATAATCTTAGCGATTATTGTCTAAATGACAATACTGTGAGGGAATATTATTGTAGCAACAACGCAGTGGTTTATAAAGATTATAATTGTCCGAATGGGTGCGATATTGCTGGATATGACTATACAAAAGGCGTTTTTGTCACTCAATCGGGCCGTTGTAAGCAATAGTTTTTAGCCTTCGCGGGCTATAGCTATGCCCCAAATTGATTTTGCCCCATGTTTTTTCAATAAGCTAGCGCATTCTTGCATAGTGATTCCCGTTGTGTAAACATCGTCTACAAGAAATACTTTTTTACCTGATATTTTCTTTGGGGTTTTTACTAAAAAAGCCCCAACAAGATTTTTTTCTCTCTTCTCTCGAAAGTTCCATTTGAGATTTGGTGATTTTTGTTTTGATGAGAACATCCGTCAAAGCTGGAATTTTTATGATTTTTGCCAGTTCTTTTGCCAGTTCTTCAGACTGGTTGTAGCCTCTGATTTTAAATTTTTTCTTATCTAAAGGCACTGGCAGGAGGACGCTGTTTTCCCAAACTTCATTTGTGTTTTTGCCTGTTTTTATAAAATGTTCGGTTAAAATACTGGCAAAAGTTTCTGCCAGGTTTTTTAGATACGGCTGATATTTAAACTGATATATTAATTTTCTGGTAAGAGCTTTTTCTTTGTAAGACAAGGCAAAATACAGGCCAAAAAGAGCTCTGTTTTGGCATTTTGTGCATTTTCCAGATTTTGAATCACGGGAAAGTCTAATGGGCTGGTTTTCGCACAGACAATATTGATATGATGCTATGTCCAGAAGTTCTCGGCAATCTTCGCATAAAAAATTACCCTCTTTTTGGCAACCCAAACAGAATTTTGGAAAGAGTAAATCAGATGTAAATTTTGTTATTTTAGATTTTAAGTTATCCACAGTGTGGTTGTATTAATTTAGTATATAATTAAATTAAGTATGGCTTCAAATTTGCTGTCAAATTTTAACATAGGCAAACTCAATATTTGGGAGAATCCTCTTAAGATGTTTTTTCCTAAGAAAATGGTGGGTATTGATATAGGTACAGCTTCCATAAAGATTGTGGAGCTCTCAAGGTGGGGGCAAGGAAAAACCTTGGAAAATTATGGAGAAATCAAATCTGTTTCGCTTTATAAAGAGCCATTCCGCAATGTAGAAAAAGGAAGTTATTTACTTTCAAATTATTTTGTTTCAAGAGCTATAAGAGCTGTGTTAGATGAAGCTAGAATACACACTAAAGCTGTCATATTTTCTATACCGGATTTTTCAACTTTTTGCACCTCTTTTGAATTACCTCCTATGTCGGCCAAAGAATTGCCGGAAGCCGTATACTATAACGCTCCCCAGTATATACCATTGCCCGCCACAGAGACAACTTTAGACTGGAAGCTTATAGGAGGGACTCCTGGAGATAAAAAATCTTCATTAAAAATATTTTTGGTTGCTATACCAAATCAGACAGTCCAAGATTATAAAACCGTTGCTCAGCTGGCGGGACTAGAGCTTTACGCTATTGAGGCTGAGACTTTAGGATTAGCCAGATCTTTGACCGGAGACAACCAAAAATGTGTATGCCTTGTGGACATAGGAGTTCAAAGTACCACTATAAATATTGTTGATAAGCAAAACCTAAAAAGAAGTTACAGTATAGATTTTGCTGGAAGCCAGTTGACTTATGCTATTTCTTCGGCTTTAGGAATGGGACATGTGGAGGCAGAAGAATTAAAAAACAGCCAAGGTTTAACAGCCTCGAAGGAAAGTATTTCAAAGACTTTGTATTTGTTGATAGACCCACTACTGGTGGAAGTAAAAAAAATCTTGCTAGATTTTCAACAACAAGAAGGAAAAGAGGCGGATTTAATTTATTTGACAGGAGGGACCGCGGCCTTGCCTGGGTTGAAAGAATATTTTGAAGAATCTCTTAAAAAAAAGGTGGAGATTCCTAACTGTTTTTCAGATTTGCTTTATCCGCCCATTTTAGGAAAAACTTTGGAAAAAATTGCACCCAGTTTTTCTGTGGCAACAGGCGTGGCGCTTGGAGGACTTGAAAACATAAAATAATATAATAAAAAATCGTGGATTTTTCTGTTTTATTTCAACTAAGGACAAAGAAATTCTGGTGGATGGATGTAATTTTTTACTTTGTGATATCTATGTTGATAGCTACGGTATTTTGTTATCTTATTTTTTTGATAAAAAATAACATTCAACAATCTCAAATCAAAGAGGTAACAGTCGCCTTAGAAACAGTGGGGACTTCCCAGCAAAAAGATTACGAAAAGACGGTCATCTCTTATCAAAATAAAGTCAAAGATTTTGTCAGTATTTTCCAAAACCATGAATTTGCTTCTCATGTTTTTTCCTTCATGCAGGGTCAGACAATGCCAAGTATTTGGTTTAGTCAATTCACATTAGACAAAAAAAGCGCCAAAGTTCAGTTGCTAGGCGAAGCTGATAATATGGAAGACTTTAGCAGACAGGTTGCGGGATTTGAAACTAACGAATATGTAAAGAGCGTTTCCGCCTTAAATTCTTCTTTGGGAGAAGCGGCCAAAGTTCAGTTTAATATTAATCTGTCATTGGATCCCAAGCTGTTTACTTATGTTCCTGAAGTAAACAATACAGAGCCTGTTGCTATTGAGGAAACAACATCCCCATCTTCTACAAATATTTTTGACAGTGCCAGTCAAGGAAGTAAAAAACTAATCACTGTTTTTGACCTGCTTTTAGCGCCGGAGGTTATAGGAGTAGTGGATCAAAATGATCATACAGTCAAATTAGATGTTCCATATGGAGCAAATGTTACCAACCTAACGCCGTTAATTATTATATCCCCAAAAGCGACCATATTGCCAGAATCTTCTGTAGCGCAAGATTTTACACAGCCAGTCGTTTACTGGGTTACTGCAAAAGACGGATCATCTCAAGACTACACAGTTACAGTAAATGTATTGCCCCAGGAAGGTGCTGTGAAAAAGAGTTCGAATGTAGGGATGATTTTACTAGTACTAGGAGTTATTGTAGTTATGGTGCTAACTGTGATAGGAGCATTTTTTATATTCAAAAAGCGACTAAAAAATAAGAAGACTTTGTAAAAGCATGAAACTAGACCGACCAATAACCAGTGCTATAATCCTCTTTGTAATCTTGATTTTGGTTTTCTTTTTGGTCGTACCAGAATATAAAACTTTTAAGAAGTTGAGGGCAGACTTAGGAGAGAAAAAAGCGCAATATAATGCCGAGTTTGATTATTATGCCGAAATAACAAAACAATATTATGAATTGCGTAACAGGGAAGAAGATTTAAAAAAAGTTGATGACGCCTTGCCAGAGAATCCAAATCTAGGCAAACTGATTTACTATTTTCAAAAAGCATCCGGAGAGAGCGGGATGATTGTTAAGGATTTGTTTTTATCTAAAACAAGCGTCACGCCAACTAATTCAAACGTATCTGGCTCAGCAGTTAATGATTTAATTTTTTCACTAGATGTTATCGGGAGTTATTCGGCATTGGATAATTTTTTAGCTTCTCTTGAAAAATCAGATAGGCTTTTTGAGGTCACGAGTATATCTTTTGGTTCTATGGGGTCATCACAAAATTTATCAGTGCCAGACGACATCTTGAGCCAATTCGAGATTCAGCAGACATATTCATTTAATCTACAAATTAAGACGCAGTCTTACTAATATGGCAGTAGTATTTATATCACCAAAGCAAAGGCAAAAAACATTTTTTCTTGGGATTACTATAATATTCCTGTTGTTTCTAATCGTGTTGGCATTTGTGGTATTTTTGGCTCAGCCTCAAAAAGTGGCTCCCGAATTAGTCTTCAACAAGCCAAAAGTTAACGTAGATATGAGTGTTTTTGATTCGGATCAATTTAAAAATCTTCAGCTTTTTGTGGAGATGCAGACACAGTTCAAATATAGCGCGTTAACAAAAGAAAATAAGATTATAACAGGTTTTATTTCGGCTGAATCAAGAGAGGATGCTACAAAAATTTTAAATAGCGCTGGACTGGGGGTTCAAAGCATAGAAGAAAATAAAGTAGGAAGAGACAATCCTTTTGTGCCATATTCTCAATCTTCTTCGGCGTCAAAAGCCGATACAACAAAATAAAAATATAATAAACATTAGTAAATTGAAACTAATAAAAGAATTATTATCGCAGGGCCTAATTTCCGAACAAGATAAAGAGTCTTTGGAGAGGGAAATTGAAAAAACCGGCAAAACCGAGGAAGAGCTTATTTTAGAGCAAAAAAAAGTTCCAGAAGATTCTTTGTTTGAAATTAAATCTAAAATTTTAGATATTCCCCTGAGAAAAATAAAGCCCGATCAGGTGTCTTCAGATGTTTTAGAACTGGTGCCAGAGGAGGCATCCGTTAATTATAAAATGGTATCTCTTTCTAAAAATGACGATTTGGTAGAAATTGGTATGGTTTATCCTGAAAATATAGCTGCGCAAAATGCATTGAGATTTTTAGCCAATCAAGAGAGATTTAGCTATGCGGTATCCTTAATAACACCCAGCGATTTAGTCGAGGTCTTAAAGCAAAGAAAAACAATTTCATCTGAAACAAAAAGAGCGTTGGAAGATCTAAACAGAGAAAAGGGGGAAATGATGAGTACTATAGCAAAAAAGTCTCCAGGAGGGACTATTGAAGAAGAGGCACCGATAATAAAGATGGTGTTGGTCATATTGAGGCATGCGCTAGAAGGAAACGCTTCAGACATACATATTGAACCGGGTAGAGATAAGCTTACGGTTCGTTTCAGGTTAAATGGGATTTTGCATTCCAGTTTGTTTTTGCCATTAAGAGTACATCCGTCTATTATAGCTAGAATAAAAATTCTGTCGGGTTTGAAGATAGATGAAAACCGCGTTCCTCAGGACGGAAGATTCTCCACGAAAATAAATAATTCAGATGTAGACTTTAGAGTTTCTACGTTCCCCACCCTATATGGAGAAAAAATTGAATTAAGAGTTTTAGATTCAACCACTGGCTTAAAACCTTTTGAACAGCTAGGGCTTCGTGGTAGGAGTTTGGAGGTAGTAAAAGATGCCATAAAAAGGCCTTATGGATTAATTTTATCTACAGGACCTACTGGTTCTGGAAAAACTACAACGCAATACGCCATTTTAAGAACCTTAAACCAGGATTCTGTTAATATTGTTACTGTTGAGGATCCTATTGAATATTCTATCCCAGGAGTAAACCAGTCACAAACAAAACCAGAAATAGGGTATACATTTGCCACGGGGTTGCGTCAAATTTTAAGGCAAGACCCAAATATTATAATGGTGGGAGAAATAAGAGATGAAGAGACGGCTGATTTGGTAATAAACGCTGCCTTGACTGGTCATGTGGTGCTTTCTACCCTGCATACAAATTCTTCGGCGGGAGTAGTGGCCAGACTAATGGATATGGGTGTGAGGCCATTTTTGATACCGTCTACTTTGAGGGTGGTTATTTCTCAAAAACTCGTCAGGCTTTTATGTCCTTATTGCAAAATAAAAACTAAACTGTCAGGAAAAACAAGGGATTATATAATAGAAAAACTTAAAAGCTTGCCGTCTTCATCTAAAGGTGATTTTAAAGTTTCAGAAAACTCATTTGTATATAAAAATAAAGGGTGCGAAAAATGTAATTTTACAGGCTACTCTGGCAGAGCAGGACTTTTTGAGGTTTTGTCTATGTCAGATGAACTGGCTGAACTGATACAAAAAAATCCCCTTGAGAGCCTGATTTTTAAAGCTGCTCAAAAGCAGGGGATGCTAACAATGGAGCAAGAGGGAATATTAAAAGTTTTAGAGGGAGAAACTACAATAGAAGAAGTGGCCAGGGTAGTTGAAGACAGAGAGTAATTCTAAAGAATTAAAATAAACATTATGGAATATTTGCAATATTTTAAAAAACTTTTAGATATCACGATAGAACAGGATGCATCCGATTTAGATATTTCAGTAGGGCACGTCCCAAACATCAGGATTACGGGTCAACTCATACCTCTTACCCAAGAAAAAATTGTTACATCAAAGGATTCAGAAGGCATAGCCAATTCCATGATGTCTGAAGATCAAAAGAAAAGGTTTATAGAAGAAAAAGAGATTGATTTTTCTTATCAACACGAGGAAAAAGGCAGGTTTAGAGTAAATATTTATTTTCAGAGAGGTAGCGTAAGCATAGCTTTGCGTTTTATTCCATCTAAAATAAGAACAATAGAAGAGCTGAATTTGCCTCCGGTTTTGCACGATTTTGCTTCAAGGCCACAAGGATTGGTACTGGTGACAGGAGCTACCAGCCAAGGAAAGTCTACCAGTTTAGCTGCTATGATAGATGAAATAAACCACACCAGAGCCGTGCATATTATTACAATAGAAGACCCTATTGAATACACTTATCCTGTAGACAGAGCCATTATAGATCAAAGAGAAGTAGGAATAGACACCTTAAATTTCGGTAATGCTTTGAGGGCGAGCTTAAGGCAAAACCCAGATGTTCTTATGGTGGGAGAAATGAGGGATTTGGAGACTATTTCCACAACAATTACTGCAGCTGAAACCGGACATTTGGTTTTTGCCACGCTCCATACAAATTCATCGGCTCAAACTATACATAGAATTGTGGACGTTTTTCCAGCAGAACAGCAGGGTCAGATAAGATTTCAATTATCTAGTTCTTTGTTGGGTATAATTTCACAGAGATTAATTCCCAGAATAAAGGGCGGATTTATACCTGTTTGCGAAGTAATGCTTTGCAATAGTGCCGTATCCACACTCATAAGGGAGAATAAAATCCATGAGATTCCAGCTGTCATAGAAACATCTGCCAAAGAGGGTATGATATCTTTGAGCAGGGCTATGGTGGATTTAGTTAGAAAAAAGGAAATATCTTTGAAAAATGCTACCGATCTTGCGCTCGATCCCGGGGAGGTCAAAAATTTACTGCGTTAGCAGATTATGAAATATATTTACCAGGCCAGATCAAAAGAAGGCAAGCTGGAGACTGGAACAGTTGAGGCTTCATCAAAGGAGGCAGCAGCTCTTCTCTTGCAAAAATATAACATATTTGTCACTTCAATAAAGGAGCAAGCTCCTTTGATTTTGCGTACAGAAAATATAGGCTTTTTAAATAGGGTTTCAAAAAAAGATTTAGCCATATTCTCAAGGCAATTGGCGGTGATGATGCAGTCTCGCGTGCCTGTTGTACAAAGTATGAAAAGTCTGGCAGTACAAACAAAAAATCCGGCTTTCAGACAAAAAATAATGAAAATTTCTCAACTCGTTGAGGAAGGAACTTCTTTGTCTGAATCATTCAGCAACTACCCGGAAGTTTTTAGTGTTTTTTATATAAGCATGGTGAAAACCGGAGAAGCAACGGGAAAAATTTCAGAAGCGCTTTTTTTCCTTTCAGACCATTTGGAGCGAGAGCATGATATTCAATCTCAAATAAGGGGGGCCATGATTTATCCCATATTCGTTATTTCTGTTTTGTTAGTGGTTATTTTGATAGTTATGTTTTTTGTTATGCCGAAACTCGTGGCCTTATTGAAAGAAACAACCTCAAACCCTCCGTTTTTCACTCAACTGATGATAGATTTCTATGCTTTTTTGAGCCATTACGGATGGGTCATAATAGGAGCATTTTTTTTGCTGATAGTATTTATAGTATTTTATTTTACCACCAAAGAAGGCAGAAAAAGATATGATAAATTATCTTTAAGCGTGCCTGTTTTTGGAGATTTTTTTAAAAAAATATATTTGATAAGATTTGCCGAAAATCTTTCCACCCTGATAGGGGCGGGGCTTTCTATAAATAGTGCCATTAGAATCACAAAGGACACTGTAGAAAATTTTGTCTATCGCGAATTATTAAATGAAACAGACGAACGCGTGGCAGAAGGGGAAAGAATAAGTTTTGTGTTTGTGAAATATCCAAAGCTTGTCCCCCCTTTTGTGGTGCAAATGATTCAAGTGGGAGAAGAAACTGGAAAACTGGAAAATAACTTAATGGAAATAGTTAATTTTTACGAGAAAGATGTAAACCGAGCAATAAATACATTCACCGCTTTGTTAGAGCCGATTTTAATTATTTTTTTAGGGGTAATAGTAGCTCTTTTAGCAATTTCTGTTTTAGAGCCGTTATATGGAGCACTTGGAACAATATAAAATTATAAAACCTAAGGTTTATGAAACTAAAAAAATATTTAAATAAAAAGGGGGGTTTTACTCTTATAGAATTGTTAGTTGTTATTTCTATAATTGCCGTATTAGCCACGATTATTTTATTTTCTGTTACTCAATATATAAGTAAAGGTAAAAATTCAAGTATATTTGGAAATCTGGCAGTTTTGGTTCCTGCTGGTGAAACATATTACAACACAAATACAAATACACCCAACAGCTATATAGGTTTTTGCGATTCTGATTTGGTAAGGGAGACTAAAGAAAATAGATTGCCCGTAAATACTGAGAATGTAAATTGCTATGTTGAAGGAGGTAATCCTTCAGGTTTGTGCTGTGAAGATTCGGATAGCGAATGGGTTGCGTGCGCTTTTGAATTTGGGAATGGTAATGCGTTCTGCGTGGATAGCAGGGGGTTTAAGAGAGAGATTGATAAAACGCAGTGTCCAATTACCGGAACCCCGTTTCGTTGCCCTGAAAGTCTTGAAGGTATTTAGCTTCATTTATGACTGATATTTTTTTTCTTTTATCTTTATTTATTTTTATCTTTGGCTTATGCGTGGGCAGTTTTTTGAATGTTGTTGTTTATCGTCTGGAGAAAAAGGAGAGTTTGAAGGGCAGATCTTTTTGCCCTCATTGCCGTCATAAATTATCTTGGAAGGATTTATTTCCGGTATTGAGCTTTATTTTTTTAAGAGGCAAATGCAGATACTGCCACAAAAAAATATCAGCACAGTATCCACTAGTGGAATTATCCACGGCTTTTGTTTTTTGGGCTATTTTTATAGATAAATTTGCCAGCACCGCCTTCTTAATTACGGGAGATATAATTAATTTAATTTTTCTATTTTATATTGCAAGCTCTTTAATAGTAATTTTTGTTTATGATCTAAGGCACTACATAATCCCTGATAAAATTTTGTTGCCTGCAATAGTCATAACTTTTTTGTACCAAATTTTTAGTTTTAAAGTGGATATTTTAAATTTATTACTGGGAATGGTTATTGGGTCTGTTTTCTTTTTAATTATTTTTCTTATTTCCCGAGGACGATGGATGGGTTTTGGTGATGTAAAGCTGGCGGTTTTGATGGGCGCTTTGCTGGGTTTCCCAAATATACTTTTGGCGTTGTTCTCGGCATTTTTTTTAGGAGCAATAATAGGTGCGCTACTTATGTTTTTGAAAAAGAAAAATTTTAAGAGCGAAATACCTTTTGGGCCATTTTTAATCATAGGCACTTTTATAGCTATGTTTTATGGGACAGAGATAATAAAATGGTATTTAGTATCGTCATTTTAATTTTTATAATCTGATTTTTGTGTGTTAAAATAAAGTAATCATTAAATGAAAGTTGATTCTAAAAAATTAAAGAAGTTTCTTTTAGAATCCGGTCTGATAACAGAAAAGCAGTTTGAAAAATCTTTAGAAGAAGAAAAAAGTACAGGCAGGGATGTCGGTGATGTTTTAGTTGCTAACAATATTATTTCAAAGGAAGATTTAAGCAGGGTACAGTCCCATATCCTGGGAATTCCCTTTATCAATTTAGAGAGGCAGATAATTGACCCTGAAGTTTTGAAAGTTATCCCCGAGTCTATTGCTAGGGTACATAATATAGTTGCTTTTAGTAAGAAGGAAAACAATCTTGAGGTGGCTATGTTGGACCCTGAAGATTTGAGGACTATAGAATTTATAGGAAAAACACATCCTTCTTTGAAGATTTTACCCAGAATTACTACTCAGCAAAGCATTAAAAATGTTATAGCTCAGTACCAAAAAACGCTTGAGACAGAATTTGGAGAATTAGTAAAAGAAGAAACAACAGATATAAAGCACATAAAAGAGGAAAAAGTTTATAGCGAAGATGATGAGGGTGGACTTAAAAAAGCAGCAGAAGATTTGCCTATTATAAAAATAGTGGATACGCTTTTAAAGCACGCTATTTTAGAAAGAGCGTCTGACGTTCATGTGGAGCCTTTAGAAAAAGAGGTGATTGTCAGATATAGAATAGACGGGATGTTGCATATTGTTATGACTTTACCCATTACTTCTGGACCAGCTGTAGTAGCTAGGATTAAGGTACTTTCCAATTTAAAGCTTGATGAACATAGGCTACCACAGGATGGCAGATTTAAAATAGAAACAGAGGACTTTAAATATTCTGTCAGAGTATCTGTTTTGCCGGTTTTTAATGGAGAAAAAATTGTGATGAGGCTGTTGCCCGAAGATAACAAAAAGATGAGTTTGACCAACCTAGGTTTGGATGGGAGATCTTTAGAAGAATTTAAAGATAATATAGCCAGGTCAGCAGGCATGATTTTGGTAACAGGGCCTACGGGTTCTGGTAAGACAACTACTTTGTACACGGCTATGGATATCCTAAATACTCCTGCTGTAAATATTTCTACAGT
>Ga0172381_10004530_pt1 | contig 14354 bp, 6 predicted proteins | sample Leawel6488metaG_FD_119754 | JGI IMG/M metagenome (GOLD analysis project Ga0172381, IMG submission 119754) | Leachate microbial communities from a municipal landfill in Southern Ontario, Canada - Leachate well 64-88 metaG | ecosystem: Engineered > Solid waste > Landfill > Unclassified | place... | reverse complement strand
TTTTGTATTTAAGAAAGTTGATTGTCATAAAATTATTTCCAAAGCCAAGTTATTTTTTCTAATTTAGTTCCAACGAACAGTCTTAAAAATGTTCTGGTGACAACGATCGCCGTGAACATTGAAAGCAAAATTCCGATGTTCAAAGTGGTCGCAAATCCTTTAACAAAACTGGTTCCCAAAAACAACAGAATAAATCCCACTAATAATGTTGTGGCGTTGCCGTCGCGGATGGCCGGCCAAGCTCTGTTGAATCCTTCTTCCACGCTTTGTCCGAAGCTCTTGCCCTGTTTCAGCTCTTCGTTCATTCTGGTAAAGATCAGCACGTTGGCATCAATAGCCATTCCAATCGAAAGAATAACTCCTCCGATGCCTGCCAATGTTAATGTTACTGAAATTAATTTGAAGATGGCCAGCAACAAAAATGCATAAAAAACCAAAGCCAGCGAAGCCAGCAAGCCAGGCAAGCGGTAATAAACGACCATAAAGATAATGATCAGCAAAAATCCCAATAATCCGGCTTTCAAAGTGTCGTTGAGCGAAACTTTGCCTAAAGTCGGGCCTATCTTGCTTTCGCTGATCGGCTGGCCGATCTGCACCGGCAAAGCTCCCTGATTAAGCCTTGAAACGATCATTTTAGCCTGCTTTATATCTTTCTGCCCGGTGATAACCGCTTTCCCGCCGCTGATCTTTTCGTCAATTTTCGGAGCGTAGACCGCTCCTGCTCCCACATCAATGATAGACTGGCCGTCCAACATTATAGCAAGGGTTTTCCCGATATTCCTCTCGGTAATTTGTTCAAAAAGCTTGGCGCCATCGTCCTTGAATTCTATTTCAATGACCGGATCATTGCTGGTTTGATCATAGCTTAAAGCGGCTTTTTTAAAATAACGGCTGGTCAGCTCCGTTTTTATATAGTAAGGATTTTCCAAGGCCAGTTGCCAATCAGGGATCTGCTGAATTTTTTCCATATCATTTCCAACAGCCTGTACTTCTTTTCTCTTCGCAATGATCATCTCTGTATCGCTCGCATTTCTTTCCTCTAAGAATTCCAGCCAAGGAGTTTGGCCGATCCATTCTTTGGCGTCCTCAATATTCTCCACCCCCGGCAGTTCAACCATTAAACGGTTGCCCCCGGAAACGGTGATCTGCGGCTCGGCAACGCCAAAACCATTGATTCTTCTCTCAATGACATCTTTCAATCCTTCCATCGCGTTGCTTCTGTCTTCAGCCTTAATATCTTTTAATTCAGCTTGGTATTCCAAGCGCACTCCGCCTTTGAGATCCAGTCCCATCCTGAATTCATTTTCCGAAACCTTATATATCCCTAAGCCGCTTATTTTATTGGCCCAATCTATCCCTTGGTTGAGATATTTGGGAAAACAAAAAAAGCCGGCCGCAACCGCTAAAATAATAATGAAAAGCAAACTCAAAACGGTATTTTTCTTAGACATCGTTTTCTACTATAAAATTAATTTGTTATTAAGTCAAACAAGATTATCCGTATTTCGGATAGCAGCACTTTTTGTACTTCATCGGCCTCTTCGTTTGAGGGTCTATCTTCCCGCAGGGGCACGGATCATTACGGCCAAGCTTCAATCCTGAATTCTGATTGAAAATTTTAGCACTAACAGCCCCCTTTGGCAACTCCGGTCTTTGAGTTCCGGATGGTAAAATCTGGACGCTGGGGCTGATGTTAGCCTTCGCGATGGAATTGGCCGCAACTTTTTCCATAGTATCTAAAAGCTGCTGGAACATACGATGCCCCTCGCTTTTGTATTCCACTAAAGGATCGCGCTGGCCATACGCTCTTAATCGGACCGAATCTCTCAAGCTTTCCATATTCTCCAAATGCTCCATCCAAAGCATATCAAAAATCCTCAAGCAAATAGTTTTTTCCATTTGCCTCATTGGGCCAAAGCCGGCGCTATTTTCTTTTTTGGCGTATTCTTCCAAAGACAATTGCGCTTTTTCGAGTATCTCAAGAGCGTAAAACTTAAGCTGCTCCGGATCTTTTGATAAAAGATCTTTTCTCTTTTGGTAATAAACTTCCCTGTGTTTGTTCAAAACATCATCGTATTCCAAAAGATGCTTGCGGGAGTCAAAGTTCATTCCCTCAACTTTCGATTGAGCTGATTCAATGCTCCGGCTGATGATGCCATGCTCCAAGGGCAGATCATCGGGCAAATTGAATTTTTCCATCACGGATTTCAAATTATCCCCGAAGATCCTCATCAGATCATCGTCTAAGGAAACAAAAAACTGGGTAGAACCCGGATCTCCCTGGCGGCCGGCGCGTCCTCGCAGCTGATTATCAATGCGCCTCGCTTCGTGGCGTTCCGTTCCAATGATATGCAGTCCGCCAAGGGCGCGGACCTTTTCCGCTTTCTGCGGATCGGGCGGATTGCCGCCCAGAAGAATATCCACGCCTCTGCCAGCCATATTGGTGGCAATAGTAACCGCCCCCAGTCTTCCAGCTTGGGCGATGATCTGCCCTTCCCTCTCGTGGTTCTTGGCATTCAAAACTTCAAAAGCGATACCGGTCTTTTTTTCAAGGATCCTGGCCAGCAGCTCATTTTTTTGGATCGAAGTGGTGCCAACCAAAACAGGCTGGCCCAATTTATGCCTTTGCTCTATTTCTTCGACAACGGCTTTAAATTTTCCCAATTCGGTTTTATAGACCCGGTCAGGCGAATCGCTCCTGTCTAATTTTTTATTGGTCGGAATAACAGCTACCTCCAATTTATAAACTTTATCGAATTCTTCAGCCGAGGTCGCGGCTGTTCCGGTCATTCCCGCGATCTTTTTATACATCCTGAAATAATTTTGAAAAGTAACTGTGGCCAAGGTAAGCGATTCCGGCTGGACTGCCACTCCCTCCTTGGCTTCAATAGCTTGATGCAGCCCGCCGGACCAGCGGCGTCCGGGCATCAACCGTCCGGTGAACTGGTCAACGATAATAACTTCGCCGTTGCGAATAACATAATCCTTATCTTTTTCAAAAAGAGTTTGGGCGCGCAAAGCTTGTTCCAAAAAGTGGAGATATTTTATTCCTTTTTCTTCATAGATATTTTCCACCCCCAAAATATTTTCAATTTTCTTAATGCCTTCTTCGGTCAAAGTGACTGCTTTCAGCTTTTCATCTATTTCGTAATCTCCTTTGGTAACTTTCGGAATAAGGCGGGCAAATTCTTTATACCAATTAGAGCTTTCCGCATCGGGCGCGGAAATGATCAAAGGCGTGCGCGCTTCGTCTATCAAAATAGAATCAACTTCATCAATGATGGCAAAGTTCAAATCCCTTTGGGCTTTATCCTCCAGATCAAAAACCATATTGTCGCGCAAATAATCAAAACCAAATTCATTATTGGTGCCGTAAGTGATGTCGGCAAGATACGCTTCTTTCCTGGAGCAAGGCCTAAGATAATCTTCTACAATATAAAAACCTCCCAAGTCGTCTCTCTTCTTATCGCTTTGGTCGTCTTCCTTTTTATAACCCGGATCATATAGAAAAGATTGCTCGTGGTTCAAGCAGGAGACCGAAAGCCCGAGGGCATTATAAATTTGGCCCATCCAAACGGCATCGCGGCGGGACAGATAATCGTTGACCGTTATCAAATGGCATCCTTTTTGCTCAAGCGCGTTCAAATAGACCGGCAAAGTGGCGGTCAAAGTTTTTCCCTCTCCTGTTTTCATTTCAGCGATGCGCCCTTGATGCAAAACAATACCTCCTATCAATTGCACGTCAAAATGGCGCTGTTTTAAATTGCGCCTGGCGGCCTCTCTCACCGCGGCAAAAGCTTGCGGCAAAAGATCGTCCAAGGTTTTCCCATTCTTTAAAGACTCTCGGAATTCCGCAGTTTTATCCTTCAGCTGATCGTCGGAAAGCTTTTCAAGCTCTTTCTCCAGCCCGTTTATTTCTTCCATTAAGGGCTGGATCCTTTCAAGATATTTTTGGTTGGAATTGCCGAATAAATTGCTGAAAATTGACATAATCGAATGTTATTGTACTGCTAACAAATTTTATATTTTCCATTTGACTCCGCAATCGGGGTCTCTACCCCGATTTTACGGCCAAAGGGGGCACCCCTTTGGAATCCTCTTGGGACAAGCTCCGATGCATAATATGCGGGGTATTGACCCATAAAAGCTTTCTTATTGTATCGCTTTTGCCAAAAAAATCAAAGCGCTGGAAAACAAAATTAAAAAGATGCCCAGGCGGCGCCTGTGCATCTTTTTTATAGGGTTGGTTTGTTTTTTAGAACGCTTTCCTTTCTTTTTTCTCTGATCGTTTTTTCGCTATGGGCTGGGTCATATATTTTTTGATCTGCTCTTCGAGCTCGTCGCGCGTTTCTATCATCGCGTTTCTTATTGTTCTTCCCTCGCCGCTGGCTCTTAGATTTTTTCTCGGCAAGCACAATTGCGCTTTGGCGGAGAACAAGCTCCCCTTGCGCAAACGGTCGGAAGCCAAAGAAACTTCCAACTCCATCTTTATCGGTTCAACTCCTTGTAAAAATTTTTCCAGTTTCTCCATTTTTTGCCGGAAAAAATCTTCAAGCTCCGGCCTTAATAAAAATTCTCTATTGGCTCTGAAAATGATTTGCATATTTTTTACGATTACGGCTTTTTAAAAAAGCAACCTCCTTTCGTTGAGAGAGGAGGTTGCTTAGGAAAACTATTTCTTGCCTTTTTTGGCAACTTTTTTAGCTGCTTTCTTAGCTGGTTTTTTTGTAGCCATTTTATTTTTAATTTAAATTTAAAAAAATTATTAAAATCTTGAATATCACTGCAAGCAGCCGACCACTACCTGCTAAATCTTCGATATTTTTTAAAAGAATTTCTTCTTTATTTTATTTTCAATCATTGGAAATATTTGTCAATATGTGGAAAACTATTTTCGAAAAAATTTTCAATTTTCAATTTCTAATTTTCAATAAATTTTCATTTATTCAATTTTCAAACATACGCAAAAGTCCAATAATCAAAAAATCATTTGAAATTCACGACAAATAAATTATTTCTTCTTTCAAATCTATCCCGAAAACTTTTTTGACTTTCCTTTTTGCAAATTTTATCAAAGCGCGGATGTCTTTGGCTTTGGCATTGCCCAAGTTCACGAAAAAATTGGAATGCTTTTCGGAAATTTGCGCGCCGCCGATTTTTTTTCCGGTCAGCCCGGCCTTGGCTATCAGCCAGCCGGCGGGTATTTCCCCTTTTTGATTAAAGACGGCCAGATCCGGAAATTGCGCAAGCAAGCTTTTGTTTTTTATCGGCTTGGCGTGATTCTTGAATACGCTGCCGGCAGAAGGAAAAGCCAATGGATGCCTTGCTTTGCGATAATCGGCATATTCTTTCATCTTTGCTTCTATCGCTTCTTTTCCGCCTTGGCTCAAAGATAATTGAGCTGAGATAATAATCATATTAGGCGCTTTCTTTTTAAAAATACTTGAGCGATAAAAAAAGCCGCAATCATTATTTGAGTATTTTTTAAATTGATATTTTTTATTTTTTATTTCCAGCACCTCAACCCAATCCACGCTATCAGCCATCGAGGGGCCGAATGCTCCAGCATTGCCAAAAATAGCGCCTCCAAGAGATCCGGGGATGCTTGAAGACCATTCCATGCCGCTGGCCTCATTCTCCAATAATCTCGCTGATAAAAAATTTAAGGGCAATCCGGCCCCGGCCAAAACTTTAATTTTTCCTTTTTCTTCTTTTATTCCAAAATTCAAAATTTTTATTTTAATGACCAATCCGTTAAATCCCTTATCCGAAACCAAAATATTACTGCCTCCGCCCAAAACAAAAAAAGGCAGATTGATTTTTTTCGCCAGGCCAACCGCTTTTTCCAAATCTTCTTTATTTTGAGCTTCCAAAAAATATTTCGCCGGGCCGCCGACGCGCCAAGTCGAATGATCTTTCAGTAAAACTTTTTCCTTTAATAAGGGAAATTCTTTTTCAAAATATTCAATATTCTTTCGAGAAATTGTTTGTGCCATAACGCAAATCAAAAAATTAAAAAGATGCTAAATCTTATTTTCTATTATTATAGCAAAATTTTAAATTTTTGCGCATCGTCAGCTCCTTCTACAGAGAAGGGTCCGACCCTTTTTGCAAACAAAAAACCAACCCGAGCGGGTTGGTTTTTCGATATTTTTTGTCGTACTGATTTTGTACTGCTTTTACTTATCCTTTCATGAAATGGATTCGCTGGTTTCTTTCAGTAATGCCTCTTAAAAATTTGATCAAAGATGAATGCATCTTAAAAAAACGAAGAAGTACAAAATCAGGAGGGCAAAAAATATTGAAGAAATTAAAAGCCCCATAGAGTGGGGCCTTTAATTACTTTGACGGAGAAAATAAAGCTTTGCGCTCGATGATCAAACTATACCAGCTTTGAATTTTTCTGTCAAGCCCTGGTCAAGGCCCAGCCTTGACCAGTTTTATTTCGTCTTCCCCTCAATCCTTACACGGGTGAAACCCGTGTAAGCGTAGGGCGGCTTTACCTTCCTAACAGGCTGTTCAATTTTGTTCTAGTGGTGCCGCCTACTTCGCCGACTGGATTCGCCAGATTGAACGGGTCTATTAATTCCGACCTGTATTTCAATTGGAACTTCTTGACTGCGGCCAATGTTGATCTTCCAAAATAGATCGTTTCGTATCCCGGAGAGCCGAAGCCTTTGGAAGCGATCAAGGTATCCGGATCGGAATTCAAAACGATCTGCAAATATCGGACATCTGTCGAATTGTCTCCGAATTTCAAATTCGTCTTAAAAATAAAATCTGCAGGGATCACGCCAAGGCCGGCGGCGTTAACTTGTCCGGCGACCGGCAAAGAGACCAAAGCGGCGGCGGCCTGCTTCTTTGATTGCAAAGAAATTATGATCTGCAAAATAAGACTGATAAGCTCTTCTCGCGTCATCTGGCTAAAAGGCTTTTGAAGGGTGATAGCGGTAGCTGAAGTTGTTGTCGCCGCCGTTGTCGTCGGGACAACAGCCGTCTGCCCCGCGGCCAAGGTCGTAAAGGTCTTGTCTGTGGCAACAATAGAATTACTGGAAGAATCCTGAGATTTAACTTGATAGTGATAAGTGGTGCTAGCGGTCAAACCGGTCAAGCTAACCGAATGCGAAGAAGCGTAAGAAGCTGTCTTCACTTGCTGGCCGTAAACAGTGCTGGTGCCGTAATTCAACCAGGTCAGAGAGTTTTCATTGGTCTGCCAGGTGATCGTGGCGGTCGTTCCGCTGGTCGGGGTGGCAACAACGTTGCTGATCGCCGGAGCGGTTGTATCGGAAGCTACGCCGCTACTGCTACCGCTATACGAACCGCTGTTATTGGAACTGCTGTTGCTTGAAATTATCGTCCAAGTATAATTCGTAGAGCTCGCGCCAGTTTGCCAGTTGCCTGCGCTATCCCCGCCCACAACACTTAGAGTATAAGACCCGGCGCTCAAGGATAAAACAATATGGGAAGCTATGGCGGTTGACGAACTGTAATTACCGCTGTCTAATTTATATTTATAAAAGCTTACGCCTGTGCCGCTAACGGTAACATCAACTCCAGTGGCTGCGGTAGAGGCTGAAGGGTATCCGTTTAAAACTGCTGTCGGAGCAATAGTGTCAACGGCAAAGTTTCCGGCATTTTCATTATCAATCATCGTATTTCCTGCGAGATCTTTCGCCCCAACGACTTTTATAACTGCCCCTGAAACCTCTTCGCTATCAGATTGCAAAACAATCGTGCCGATATATGTACTGCTCGCAAAACTTACTTTTGTGGTTGAAGTATAAACGCTGTGTAATCCTAGCACGCTGACAACGGGATCAACGTTGTAATCCATTCCGCCGGCATCGGTAAAATTAACCGTGATATTAACCGTTCCTGCTATGGCCGGATTGGGAGAAGCGGACGTCGAAAAGACAGCCGGTTTTATCCTGTCTAAAATAAAACTGATGTCTAAATTGTCATCTGCCGAATTTTCATTGGCAACCTGATCTTCGCAACTGATATGAACTGTTTTTACGCCGTCGCTTCCTTGGTCGGGCAGAGTGAAACTTGAGCTCGAAGCGGTGGTGCTGGCCAAAAATTCATTTTCCGCGGACATCGCCGAATAGCCGGCGTCAATCGTATCCCAGCGGCAAGATAATGTCGGAGAGGTATCCGTTGCGTTAAAAACAATTTCCGGAACGCTGCTGGTGATAGCATAAGGAGCAGCGAGATCGCCGCCGACGCTTAACAAAGACAATACAGGGCTATTACTCTCTTCGATAATAGCCGGCAAATAAATAGTCGGCAGACTGTTGCCGCCGGAATCGGTTACTATTATGCCAAAGGTGTTTGTGCTGTTCTGCTCTAAAGGCACGGTAATGGAAAAATCGCTGGTAGTTGCCAAAGTTGATGTTGAACTAACGGCCAACCCGTTTTTTGTGATCGTTATTATCGCTTCCGGCTCTTCCGTGCCAATAATGGAATAACTGTCCGCATTTATATAAGTAGTGGTGGCTGGCTGGGTTATAACGGGCGCCGCCGGAGGTATATTATCGATAGAAAGCGGACCGCTCAAAACATAACCGCTGGTTTTCACTCCATCGCTGGCTTTGAACCGAAGCATTATATTATCCGTGTCGGTATTATTAAAATCGGAAAAATCTTCGTGCTGGGTGTTAAAATAAAAAGAATAACCGTTGCCGGAATAATCCAGGCTGGAGAGATAAACTTCTTCCGACACAGCATCATTGGTTTTCCAATTTTCAGAGAAAGCGGCTGAATCATCGCCGTTATCAGGCGCTATCCAGGCCGCTCCGCCGTCCAAACTATAACCAAAATCGCTTAAAATAATAGGCAATCCGGCTAGGCCGTCTTTAACTTTAAAGTTGACAGCCCTCCCCCCTGAACCATTGTTAAGATTAATGATCGAGCTTGTCGGGATAACATTATCGCTTTCATATCCGATCACCGGATTGAAATAGCCCAACGCATTATGGGCATTAATCCTTTTTCCCGTAACGGTCTTGCCGTTCAACGAAGGCAAGGAGTCGCCGCTGCCAAGAATAATGCTTTTAACTTGCGCGGCTGTTAAAGCCGGATCGTCTCCCCAGATCAAGGCGGCCAAGCCTACCACGTGCGGCACGGCCATTGAAGTGCCGCTCATATAATCATACCCTCCGTTTGTTCCATCGAGAGAATAAGACAATTTGGAAATATTCAAATTGTCGATCCAGCAGCCGCCATAATTGTTGTCGGTTCCGTTGCTCGTCCAGCCAAATCTTATTTTAAAATTGCCGGTCAAATATCCCGAAGACAGAGCGGCGGAGAGATACATCGAGGCGGCGCTGGTGCTGCTGAAAGGATCTTCGCTATTGAGCGTATCTATATAAAACTCATCGAGCCTCAATACTCTATTGAAATTGACACCGTCGCTGCTCAAAAACAGAGAGAGATAATCCCTCCAATAATCAGTGTCGTATTCCGTATCGCAGCTCACGGAAAACCCCAGCGCCGCTTCGGTCGTACTGCTAAGGTCATAAGCCGGAGAAGTTACGCTGCTGGAGGCGTTATCCGCGTAAGGAAAACTCGAATCGGCATAAAGGATATTGGAACTGGAAACGCTGGCGGACCGCCAGTTGTTGGCTGATCCTGCCCTGATCCAGTCGGCGGGAATATCAGGAGCAGTAACTTCTTCAAAATTTTCATTAAAAATCGTCGAATAATAATAGTCTACGGTGCTGTAAATATCAACGCCCGGAGCTGCGACATCTATAAAATTGGAGCCATAATCGGAAAAATAAGCCAAGGCGTCGTTTGAATTGGTGGCGGCCACGCTGATAATGTTATCCAGCCCTGCCCAGCAGGAAGTCGTTTCGCCATAATCGGCGGGAGCGCCGAAATAAGAAGAACCATTATGATTTTCGGAGTCATTCCCGGCGGATGTTACAAATAAACCGCTGAATCCTTGTATTGCTTGATATAAAGCTTCGTCATAAACATCATCGCAACTGCTGGCGGATCCTCCCCAGCTGGCGTTAATGATCTTCGCTCCGTTCTGTTCGGCGAACGCGATGCCTTTTATGATGACCGCATCGCTTAAAAATTCCTCCCCTACTTTTACGGCCATGATCTTTGCATGGGGCGCGACGCCGATAATCCCCTGGCCGTTATTTTTTACAGCGGCTATCGTTCCGGCCACGTGCGTGCCATGGGAGCTTTCTACGGGCAAAGGGTCTTTGTCTCCCGCAAGATAATCGTAACCGTGGTTGCAACCGCCCAGAGGATCGCCGTTCTCGTCTTTGCAATTCGCGCCGTCCCACATATTGGCCGCCAAGTCGGGATGATTGTAAGCAACGCCAGTATCAAGGACGGCCACAATGGTCGAGGTGTTCATGCCTTCATTTATCGCCCACGCTTCCGGCGCGTCGATATCGGCATCAGCCGTTCCGGTTATGCCGTTAACGGTCTGCCCGGTATTGTCTATGCCCCAAAGCAAATTTTTGTAAGTATCGTTCGAATCTATATCCGATGGATAATAAATAAAATTGGGCTGGGCGTACTCGACGTTCGAATTTTTTTTCAATTCTTGCACCGCCGATTCGACGGACCGGGAATCGTTGATTTTAAAAACGGCAATATTCTGTTTTTGGACATTTTCCTTTAAAGATAAATTTTGAACCGCGGCAAAACTTTTCGCTTCGGACAATCCTGCCTGGCAGCTCAAGCTGATCTTTCCGGTTTTGAATTTAACGATAACCTCGCCGGGGACGTACTCGGTTTTTTTATCAACCGAAGATCCGGCCCTGGCTTTGCCAAAAATTTTAAGGCTGTCTTGATCTTGGGTCTTGAGAACCGCTCCATTTTTTAAACTATCCGCTTCGCAAACAACGGCCGAAAAACTTAAAAAAATTGAAAGGCACAGCAAGGAACCGGCCGCGATGTATTTTTGAAAACGGGACATTGAAAAAATCTTAACATCCGATCTTTGCATCGGTCAAAAACCGATATGCCTGATTGGAATAAAGCATTATTAGTTATCTTTTACAAATATTATACACTAAAAAAATATTTCCGGGAGACCCTTGTCAAAGCCCGGCTTCGACCGGTTTTAAGCCCGTCTTTTAAATAAAACTGCCGAGGTAGCCCCCGGCAGTTTCGTTTCGTTTTTTCTCCCCAAATCCTTACACGGGTGAAACCCGTGTAAGAGTAGGGCGGCTTTATCTTCCCAGAAGACTGTTCAGTTTGGCTCTGGTGGCTGGGCCTACCAAGCCGTAGCCAGCGCCGCTAGAAGTGGTAATTCCATATTTCAACTGGAATTTCTTGACTGCGGCCAAAGTGGCTGCGCCGAATTTGGTCGTTTCGTATCCCGATGATCCAACTCCGGTCAAGGCGACTTTCGTGTCCGCGTTGGAGTTCAAAAAGACCTGCAAATATTTGACATCTATCATCGTTATCCCAAACGCCAAATTATTTTGGAAAGTGAAGCTTGACGGAATACCGCTAAGGCCAGCTGTCCCTCCAGTCGTGCTTCCCTGCCCTCTGGCAGCGAGTATTTGAAGAATAAGAGCAATAAGCTGTTCTCTGGTGAGAGTAGTTGTAGCTGTGGTTGTCGCAGAACCAGAACCCGAGCCTAATGAACCGGAAGCCGTCTGCCCCGCGGTCAAGGTCGTAAAGGTCTTGTCTGCGGCAACAGTGGAATTAATGGAAGAATCCTGCGATTTAACTTGGTAGTGATAAATGGTGCTGGCGGTCAAACCAGTTAAGCTGGCCGAGTGTGAAGAAGTATAAGAAGCTGTCTTTACTTGCTGGCCGTAAGCCGTGGTAGTTCCATAGTTCAACCAAGTCAGAGAGTTTTCATTGGTCTGCCAGGTGATCGTGGCGGTCGTTCCGCTGGTCGGGGTGGCAACAACGTTGCTGATCGCCGGAGCGGTCACATCGGAAGCTCCGCTACCGCTGCCAGAACCGCTGCCGCTACTGCTGGTATAAACACAGGAATTGCCGTCTTTACTATACCCATAATTACAAGTAAGGGTGCAACTTGGGTAAGCGCCAACCTCGCCGTTGGCAACGGCAGCGCAAACATTATCAGATGTGGCAACGAACGACAGATCTTTTCTCTCTGCTACGCCTGCTACAAAAGCTTTTGTTTCCACGGCTGTTATTATCTCTCCGCTGTTATAGCCTGGAATAACCGCTTTAAAGGTGATCGTCCCGCTTCCTTCAAAAAGCAATCTGGCTTCCGCGGGATTGGCCTGATCTAAATTATTGGTGCCATACAATCCGGCTGTAGTAACAGTAACATTGCCATAAACGACCCCTATAGAATTATATGAGCTAACCACTGTTCCTACCGGGACGTTGGAACCATTAACGGTTGCTGTTCCCCAAAGGGACATCGGCAAAGAAGGCCCCTCCGCAAAAGCCAAAACCGGAATGAATGAAAGCCCGATCGCCATCGCAAGATAAAAATATTTTTTCATAGATTTTTTCATTTCGGGAGGAAGGGCCTTCGTTTTAACGAAGGCCCTTCCTCAAGTTAATTCAGCTTATTGCGGGAGGACAAGCTGTGTTCCTACGAAGGATCCAGCCTGCGAGGAGATAAGGTATCCCCTTGTTTCTCTCGGGTTGATAATGTTGATGGTTGAGGCATCATATCCAGAGCGTCTCAATCTGGCGGCTGCTGAAGCAAAGTTCACGCTGCTGTCATTGGCATTGGCAGTGTAATCAAGAACATATCCCAGCGAAGACATTCCGCCCATACCGTCGGAAGTATCAACATTGATCGTAGAAGTTGAATCGGCTGAAAGAGCTCCCTGGTAATCGGCGACTCCCACTGAATTCCATCCTTGAGCAAGATTTCTTTGGAACGTAGTTATTCCGCTCGCCAAAGTTGCATCGTAAGCGATAGTCAAAGTGATATCATATTCGCTCATATTTTTAATCACATAGCCGTATAATGGCTGCGGGACTTCCTTCCCATAGTGGGCATGTCCGGAATTCGCGATCACATCAGTGGTCAATCTCTTCCAAGCATTTCCTTCCATCAAATAGGCTGCTCCACCTATTCCCAGCTGGCTGGCAGTCAATCCAGTCAAGCTTGTTGTCGTGGAAATCGTATTAAAGGCAGTGAAAGTGGCTACAGTTTTAGGAACCGAGAAGATATTCCATTTTCCGGCTTTCAAAACGATCGTCTGCGGAGTAATTCCGTCAAGGTCTGTCTTCAAAATATAAGTGAAGGTGGAAACCGATCCCAATGTACCGCTGTTATTAAGACATACAGCCTTGACAACCGTATCGCTGGAAACTGTTATCCCGGCGGCTGTATAAACAGCTGATGATGTGCCAGGAGTGGAACCGTTAGTGGTGTAATAGACCGTTCCATTGCCGTTTTCAAGCAAAACCGTTTGGGTTTCGTTGTATACTCCCGAAGAAGGATTAGCATTCAGCGATCCAGGAACAGAAGTATCAATTGTGAAAGTTACGCTGTTTGATCCTGTATTGCCAGCCGCATCGGTCGCTTGCACTATTACAGTGTGCGGTCCCTCTGTTGATGTGGCAAAAGATCCTCCATTTGCAATTGTTGTTGTCACTCCATCTAATTTCACGACTATTACCGCTCCAGCTTCTGTTTCGTAAGCAAGCAACGGGGTAGTGTCATTGGTATTGCCATTGGTCGGCGAAGTTATCATGACGCTCGGACTGTTGTTGTCCTGGGTAATAGCTGGAACTGTCACTGATGTGCTGTCTGCTTTACCGGATTCTTGAGCATGAACCGTAAAATTATTTGTTCCGGAATTCAAGCTTACTGTAACGCTCCAGATTCCACTGCCATTAGCGGTACCGGAATTGCAACTACCCTGGCCAGAGCAAACGGATATAGCCGCGTTGGCTGTTGAAGTGCCTGTAATGGTATACGAAGTGCTGGAGACCGATACTGCTGTTGCAGGAGAAGTGACGGTTGGCGCAGTTGAATAGCCGGTTACTGTTACCGTAATAGCGTTGCTGGTCGTGCCGTTAAGAGCAGCTGTAATGCTGGTTGTTCCGACTGCGCGCGCCACTATTATCTCGCCCGTAACATCCCAATACTCGTTGAAATATGCGACATCCTCATTAGAACTGATCCATATAACATTAGGGGTAATATCTGCGGCGGTATTATCAGAATAAGTGCCAGTGGCCTTGAACATTTGCCCATCGCCTATCGGCAAAGCGGCAGTGTAGTCGTAACCAGTAGCCTCTATCGTTATGCTGGACAAGTTTGCATTCGTTACGGTCAGATTCGCTATTCCGGATTGGCCTCCAAAAGTCGCTCTAATCACGGTTGAACCTTCGGCAACGGAAGCGGCTAAACCAGTGGTGGTGGCTACTGTGGC
>Ga0172381_10004529_pt1 | contig 14357 bp, 8 predicted proteins | sample Leawel6488metaG_FD_119754 | JGI IMG/M metagenome (GOLD analysis project Ga0172381, IMG submission 119754) | Leachate microbial communities from a municipal landfill in Southern Ontario, Canada - Leachate well 64-88 metaG | ecosystem: Engineered > Solid waste > Landfill > Unclassified | place... | reverse complement strand
TCTCCTTCGAATACTGCCACGCGTCGGAGCACTTGCCGCCGGAGCTGATCTTCAGGCATGTAAGCGAATACGGCGGGAATGAATAATACCTGTCCTGCGCTTTCTTCAGGGCCGCCGGCGCCAGTTCCGCCTCGACCTGCCTGCTGCCGCTCTTGTTGATGACCATCAGTATCACATTGCCGCTTTTGTCCTTCGCGCCGTAAACCTTCAGTTCTTTCCTGCCCGGATTCACATCTATAAGTTCCCCGCGGAAATTCTTATACATCACGAACGTGTAATATGTCGGGTACGGCTTGAACGTCTCGTGCTCGAGGAAGCCGATCGTCCCCCTCTCCATGATATCCCAGAAGTTCGTCATGAACACCTGCTTCTCGGCCATCGCCCCGAGGAAATCGGCGAGATAGAGCCCCGCGTAAAAGGAATTGTTCGCGCCGTCTCCCTCGGCGAGCCAGTCCCATGTCAGGTTATACTCGGTCACCGCAATCGGTATCTCGCGCCCGGCGATCTCTTTCGTCTTTTCCCTTATGCTGTCTATTACGCGCCTGTAATTACCGAGGCCCATCAGCGTCTGCTGGGGCGGCTGCTTGCCGCTGTACGGGTAGAGATGGATGGAAATGATATCGACGATATCGCCGCACTCCCTGAGGAACGGCTCTATCCAGTTATCCTGCGCGGCAAGGTAGTATTTCGCGGTCAGCTCGGGGCCCATTATCCTTATAGAGGGGTCCACCGCCTTCATAGCGTTGTAATACGCGCGGTAATCCCTGCAGTAATCCTCCGCGCCGTATGGCCCCCACTCTTTCTGGTTGTACCAGTCGGGCTCGTTGCCGATTATCCAGTATTTGACCTTATAGCGCTTGGCAATATTGCAGTATTTCACCGCCTTCACGGCTTCCTCTATGCTGCCCTTTATGAGCCTGACCTGCACGACGGGCTCCGTCTTTACCGCCTTCGCATAGGAAATGAACTCGTCCATCTTCGCCTCGTCGACCTCGATCAAGTCCTTGCCGATGCCGCCCCACCTCATTATCGTGAAACCGGCGGCCCTGACCTTGTCCTTGACCGGCAGGAGGTATCCTTCCGTCTCCCAGTCGTTGAAATTAACGCCGAAGATATACGGCTGGACCTTTCCGTCCCTCTTCGGGACCTCCGAAAGCCTGAAATCCACGTAGAAATCTTCCTTCGGCACAAGCGGCAACACGCCGAACCCCGTAAAATAGCCGTCCTTCACGCAATATATGCATATCCTGTCGAGGTTCACACCCTCGAAATAATACCTGCCGTCCTTGTCGGACCTGGTCCTCTTATCGTCGGGATAAGTCCTGATCGAGGCGTCCGCAACGGGTTCTCCCTTTTCGTCGGTCACGCGGCCGTAGATATTCCCGATGCCGTATTCGGTCGTGAAATTCACGAGTTTCCTGTATATCTTATAAAGATAACGGCTCTTCGCGTCGAGCGGCTTCACGGGAATGGCTGTCAATTCCCTGCCGTCCGCGGAAACGGTTATATTGCATTCGACCGGCTTGCCTCCCTGGTCGACCTTGATGAGCTTGAAATTTTTTTGGAGCTCTTCCGCGGCCACGGGAAAATTAAAAGATATCTTCACGGCCGAGTCCGCCCTCACGCCGGACTCCTTGTCCGCCGGGATCTCTCCCCTTATCTCGAGCGGCCCCCTGTAAAAGGTTACATCGTCTATCCACCCCTTCTCGCTCGCGCCGGCCGACAGGCTGTCGTCCTCCATTACCGCGAACTCTATCGACTTGCTCCAGTCAACCTGCTTTTTCGCCTTCGGATGCTGGCTAAGCCACCACTGCGGGGTCTTGAACTGCTCAAAAGGTATTTTATACAATACAAATTTGTCGGACGTCTTTATTGAGGCCTCGTTATGCCTGTAGGTGCCGCTGTTGCCCATATCGGTCACCCCGTCCTCGGAAGTGAATATGACCAGCCTTACCTGCGTCTTGCCCTCGGTCTTCATCCAGAGAGAGACGCCCGAATACACGCTGAGGTCCGTGGTGCCCGCAGCATCGTCCTGCGAAAGCGGATATAACAGCTGGACATACGGCCACTGGAAGCCCTTCCCCAGGCTATATTCAAAATTTATCGACCCGTCCCCGCCGGCTGCATTCGTCTTTTCGTCCACCTTGAAATTGATCGTGGAAGTGCCCTTATCCGGAGAATCGTCTTTCGTGTACCATTTTCCGGAATTCGGGAGGACAAAAACCCCGCATGCGATCATGGCCAATAGCGAGTTTATCTTATTCTTCATGGCGTAGTTATGTTTATGTCGTCGATATATACCGTGAATTCGGCATTCTTGTCGTAAGGGCGGCTCGCGATCTTGAACTCGACGATCTCTTTCCAGTTTATCGCGTTCTTGACCGTCTTCGCCCCGTCCCAGTACTGCCCTTCATCGGGGAACGCCTTCAGCGGGATGCTGACCTTCTGCCAATCCCTGGTTATCGTGGCGTATTTCGGCGCGATGACCACTCCGGCTTCGGTCTTCGTCCCGTCGTTGTTCGAGTCGTCGAGCAGCAGTATCTCGCATTTCTCCCCGCCCTTCTCTCCCTTTATCCAGAACTCGAGCGCGCCCGTCTCGCGGCACTGCGCGAGGTCCATCGGCGGGTAATTGCCGATCGCCGCGCCGGAATATCCCGCGGGATTAAGGGTCACTTTCATCGAATAGTTGCCCGAATGCTTTTCGATATTGGTCGTCCTGATCTCGCTGGTGCCGTCGGTCGGGTAGGAATAGCTGTAGGTCCCTTCCCTCTCTATCTCCTCGGAGAATATACTGTATACCGCCGCCGCGCATAGAGCGGCCGCGGGCATGAACATCAAAATGAACAGAACCGTCTTCTTCACCGGTCATCCTCCTTTATTTTTTTGCCGAAAAATAGCCCGATACGAACACGAGCGGCGCGTTATAATTGACCGCTATCTCATCGACGGTAAAATCGTAGCCGACGTTCTTGTAGCAGCGGCCGGGGTAACGCGAAACCCTGAAATTATCGGCATTAGGCCCCCCGACCATGAACCCGGGAGGCAGGGTATCGTGATCGCTATTATTAAACCACGTGTGATAATATTTTTCTATACTTTTCTCTCCTATGCCGCTGACCATCGACAGCCCGAACACGTTCCTGCCCAGGACGTAGTGCAACTGGTCGAGCGCCGCGGACCTGTACCTGCGGTCCCCGGTCAATTCGTATAGATATACCAGGTCCACGCCGTAATTCAGCGCTACTGTGTTCGAGCCCCAGTAATATTCATAATTGTGCAGCGCGTTTCCGTACGCGTTTGCGCGGGCAGCCTTCAGCATCCCGTTCCCGTACCTGTCCATCGATTTGATGATCTCTTTTTTAATCGCCGCATCGGCTGACGCGGACATGCAGTAAGCGTACAACCCCATGTTCTGGAGCTGCTGCCAGTTCATCGCGTGGCCGGCCTTGAATAAGGAATAGTTCGCCCTGATATAACCGTGGTATTCCTCTTTTCCGGTCGAGCGGAACAGCTCGCAGGCGGCCCAGAACCTCTCGTCCCTGTCGCCCTGGGTCCACTTGCCCTGGGGGTCGTCGCCGTATTCGCCTCCGTCAATATCACCCTTATCCAAGACAGGATCGGAGTAGCCCCTCGGCGGATAATCCGAAGGGTGGGACTTCAGGTACGCCCACGCCCTCTCCGCCGCATCCAGGCATTTCTTCGAGAAATCCGGGTCAAACTTGCCGTAGGTCCGCGAGGCCATCGCGGCGACAGCGGCCAGGTTTGCGGTGGCAGGGGTCGATATGTCCATTATGAACCTCTTCTCGAGGTCCCTGTCAGGGGACCTGTCGACCGGGACATATTCGGCTGCCAGTTTATGGCAGACCCCTCCGTCCTCCCTCTGCATCTTAAGGAACCACGAGACCTCCCACTTCGCCTCATCGAGTATATCTGGGACGGAGTTCCCGCTCTCGGGTATCCCAAGCTGGCCGTCGGTGAAATTCCCCGGGCAGAGTTCGTATATCGCGAGCAGCGTCCCCGCGGCTATCCCGCCGTTGACCACATATTTGCCGTAATCGCCGGCATCGTGCCAGCCGCCCGCCGCTTCTATTTTTTTGGATCCCTCAGAAAACAGGTATGCGTCATCATTATGGCATAAAGGGTGGGTCCATTTGCCTGCGCAGCCCGTCTCAAGGGCCGTGCCGCACCTCTGGTAGAAATACATCCTGAGCGAATCGCGCAGCACGACCTCATAGGCCGAATCGGAGATGCAGAAGACGGGGCTTTTAATATCGGTCCCATCGACCCGCACCCTGTATCTTCCGGGCCTGTCGAATGCCGTAAAGTCCGCGTCGAATACCGCGTCGCCGGTCACCCTGTCGCGCGCAGATACGAGCTTGAGCCTCCCGGAAAAGACATCCCGCGCGGAATCTTCATCGACTATGCGGAAGACGCCCCCCGCTCGGCCCTTTATCCCGATGCCCGAGACCTTCGCGATCTTTATTTCCGCCGGCGCATATCCCGCCTGGTCGACCTTTATCAGCGGATAGGCCTTCTCGACGAGTTCGGAACGGAACGAAACATCCTTAACGTAAAACGCGAACTTCCCCGGCTTTCCGCCGTTCCTGAATATTATGTGCGATATCCTGTCGAGGTCCAGGCTCTGTTTTACGGCGGAGAATTCCGCGAGCGGTATCCTGACGCGCTGCCATTCCGCCGTGACCGCAAAGAATTTAGGGGAAGGCAGCATCGCCTCCCTTTTTAATTTGCTCTTGTCAGCGAGCCCGACCACGAACTCTTCCCCGCCGGAGGCTCCTTTTACGGACATCTCGAGGTATCCCTTCTCCTTATAGCCATCGAGGGACATTACCTGCCACATCGGCCGGGCCAGACATGCCGACCACCAGCCGCCCTTAGCGTTCTCCCCGGAAAAATCGAGCACGAGGCCTTCTTTTCCCCGGTCGGCCAGTTTTATCTTGTCGTCGGCCCGGTCAACGCGGCTTCCGCTTCCGTTTCCTATCCAGGAGTCTCCCCAATGATCGCGGCAAACGGCCATATCATTGTCGAAGACCCGCACTTTGAATTCGACCTCGGGCTGCTTCGCGCATGAACAGAGCAATACCGCCGCCGCTATTACTGCAATCTGAACTTTACGTCCGTTATGTATAGGAAGCATTCTTTGTTCTCGTCCTTCCTGATCTTGAACTTCAGTTCGCCTATCTTGTCCCAGTTCGTGATGTCAGCGGCGATCTCTTTCTTCGACGCGTCGTCCCAGTACTTGCCCCTTGCCGGGAACATGCTGAGGGGTATCTCATACTTCTGCCATTCGGACGTAAGCGGTTTGATGCCGCTGAGGTTCACGCCGGCTTCCACCTTCGGCTCGGCCGCCTGCACGAGGTCCAGCTCTACTTTCTCGCCGCCGGCGCCGCCCTTCATCATGAATTCAAGGACGCCTGCCTGGCGCATTCCGCTCAGGTCGACAGGCCCGAAGGCAAAGGCGGCTCCGGAATAATCCTTCGCGTCCAGCGCTATCCTTGCCGAGGGCTTGCCCTCGAAGGCGTTATCGGCTGATATCGTTATCTTGCTGCCGCTCTCCGGATACGCGTATGTGTAGGACGGGAAAGCGCCGTCGAACACGACAAGCGCGTTGACGCCGGATACCGCGTTTTTCGTGAACGCTATATTGTCAAAATACAGCCTGATATCGTCCGGGACCTGCGCAGGCCTCGTCCTTACCTTGAATTCGGTGACGTTCTTCCAGTCGAACTCCGCCGGGAGCTCCTTGCCCTTATCCGCATCCCAGTAGATGCCCTTCTTCGGGAAGAGTTTTAGGGGTATGACTATCTTCTTCCACTGGGTATCTACGCTGCCCACGGAATTAAGGCTGATGACGCTCTCCGTTTTTTTCCCGTCCGCCTGCTCATTGACAAGCGCGACCTCAAGCCTCTCGCCGCCCTTTCCGCCTCTTATCCAGAACTCCAGGGCGCCGGTCTCCCTTATCTGCGAAACGTCGATCGGGTCGTTGACCGCGAACGCGCCGCCGGAGTACTCCTTGCAGTCAAGCACGAGCGCGAGGCAGGACTTACCGTCCTTCGCCCCTGTTTCCGCTATCTCTATCGTGCTTGTCGAGGGATAAGCGTAGGTGTACTTGCCCATATCTTCCTTGAATACCGCGGCGTACTCGTCCGCGCATGCGAACTGCTGCGATGCCGTCAACATTACCGCCAAAATAACGATCTTCCTCATCTCTGTCTCCTTTATCCGTTAACCCATCACCATTTCGACGGAGTGCTTCTTCCCGTCGTTGAATATGGGCAGTTTATTCCCTTCCATCATCTTCCCGTCGACCTTTACCGAAGATATCCCCTTGCTTATGCGCTTCGGGTTCCTTACCGAGATGTCATAAACGGCGTTGCGGAACTTCCTTACCGCCCTGAATCCCTGCCATTTCTCCGGGATGCACGGGTCGACGACAAGCCCGTCATAGTCCGGCCTTATGCCGATTATGTACTTCGAGACTGCGACGAAATTCCATGCCGACGTCCCGGTAAGCCACGAGTTCTTGCCCTCTCCGAAATCCGGGTGGTCCCTTCCGGCGACCATCTGGCAATAGATATAAGGCTCCACCCTCCTTACATCCGGGTCTTTCGACGGCGGGAGTATCGACTTGTAATACCGCATCGCCCTCTCGCCGCGGCCGACGATACATTCGGCTATCATGACCCACGGGTTCGGGTGGCAGAATATGCCCGCGTTCTCCTTAAGCCCCGGCGGATACGAAGAAACATCGCCCAGGCTTTTATGGTAATCGCTGTAGGCGGGCTGCTGCAGGATGACGCCGTGCTCGGTAGCGAGGTGCTTCTCCACCGAATTAAGCGTCTTTACGGCGCGTTCCGGCGACGCCACGCCCGACATGACGGCCCAGCCCTGCGTCTCGAGGAATATCTTGCCTTCCTTGTTCTTCGATGAGCCGACAACGCCGGAATTATCGTCATAAGCCCTGGCATACCACGCGCCGTCCCATGCTTCCTCATTTATCCTGCCCGTGAAGCCCTCCGCTATCTTATCGAACCTTTCGGCCCGCTTCGTATCCTTGGCGAACCTCATGAGCGCGGCCATCTCTTTCGCCGCGGCGACGAGCATCTGCGCGACCAGTACGGACTCGCCCTTGTTGTTCGGCCCGCGCAGGTTCAGGCAATCGTTCCAGTCCGCGAAACCGGAAAGCGGCAGTCCGTGAGGCCCGGTGTTCTTGACCGAATAATCTATCGCCTTCTCGAGATGTTCGAGCAGCGTGCCTTTTTTTTCGTTGTTATAGGGGATTTCCCTGTAAAGGAAATCCCTCTCTCCCGTCTCCTTGATATATTCCGCGACCGAATATACCAGCCACAAATGGTCGTCGGAATACCCCCTCTCCCTGCCCTTCTTGGTCAGCGGGGAATACTGGTGATGAGCGTCGCCTTCCTCGAACTGCGTGGACGCGAGGTCGATGATCCTCTGTTTGACTTTCTCGGGGACCATATGCACAAAACCGAGGGTGTCCTGGTTCGAATCGCGGAAACCCATGCCGCGGCCGATGCCGGACTCATAGTAAGAGGCGGAACGCGACCAGTTGAATGTCGAGCGGCACTGGTACTGGTTCCAGATGTTGGCCATCAGGTCCAGGTCCTCATCCGGCGTCTCGACCCTGAATTTATCCAGGTTCTCGTCCCAGTGGGCTTTCAGGTCCTTCAACGCTTCCAGGACCTTAGCCTTCGTGGAATACTTCTTCTTGCGTACGTCAACCTCTTTCCTCGAGTGCGCGACGCCGAGGACGAATATTACGGTCTTCGATTCGCCCTTCTTGAGTTTGATTTTGATGTTATGCGAGCCTACCGGAGACCATCCGCAGCTTATGCCGTTCTTTCCCTTGCCTTCCTTAACGGCGCGCGGCGCGCTCAGGTCGGCGTAGGGGCCGAGGAAGTCGTCGCGCTTGCTGTCGAAGCTGTCTACCTTCCGGTTCGTTACGGTAAAGAACGAGAAATGCGCCTTCGTCACGCGGTACTTGCTGATGTTGTAGACGGTGCCGTTCTCGTAGTCCGTCTCGCCCGTATTCAGGTTCGCCTGGAAGTTCGTCATGTCCTCAAGCGCGTTCGGCAGGCAGAATTCCACGAAAGAAGTGACCGTAAGGTCGCGGTCTTTTTTGGAGGCGTTCCCGACTTCCATCATCCAAACCTCGAGGTTCTCCCCGAGAGGGACGAAATAGGCCGTCTTTGTTTTTATTCCCGAATATTCAGAGGATATGACCGTGTATCCGAGGCCGTGGCGGCACTCGTACTTGTATTCATCGGGATCTTTAAGGACGGGCTGCCATGAGGCGGACCAGAAATCGCGGGACTTGTTGTCCCTCAGGTAGATGTACCTGCCGCCCCTGTCTGAGGGGATGTTATTATACCTGTAACGCAGTATCCTGTTCTCGAGCGGGTCTATCCAGAAGCTGTAGCCGCCCGCGGTATTCGACATGAGGCCGCAATACTGCTCGCAGCCGAGGTAATTGATCCACGGAAGGGGCGTGTCGGGCCTCGTGATGACAAATTCCTTATTTTCGTTATCAAAATATCCGTACTTCTCCAGCTTACTACCCATTTATTTCTCCTCAAGATGTTAAACATTGGCGTGGCCCCTCCGCAGAGGTGCGCAAGACTCCCTGAGGACGAGCTTTACCGGCATCACGTTCTTCACCGGCAGAGCGGCTTTGTCCTCGATCTGCTCGATAAGCTTCTTAACGGCAGCCGCGCCAATCTCTTTTTTGTAGATCTTGATGGTAGTAAGCCCGGGCATCGTGTGCGTCGCCCATTCGATATCGTCGAACCCGACAAGCGACACGTCCTTCGGGACTTCCAGCCCCTTCTCGTGTATGGCGCGCATCGCGCCTATCGCCGCCTCGTCATTTATCGCGAAGACCGCCGTGGGATGCCTATGTCCCGCCGAAGCGGGGTTGCGCATCCCAAGTATCTTCTTCATCGCCAGGTATCCGCCGTGTATATGCAGGTCGCTCTCAGCTACCGACTCATCCCTTACCTTGAGCTTGAGTTCCCTTACAGCCTTCCAGAAACCGTCGGACCTCTCCTGCACCGCCTGGTTCGACTTCGGCCCGGTTATAAAACCGATATCCCTGTGGCCCAGCGAAGCCAGGTAGCTTACGGCCTCATACGCGCCCTTCGCGTTGTCCGTAAGGACTGCGCTGACGCCGTTATACGGCACATACCTGTCTATGACGACTACGGGTATCTTGCGTTTCGCGAGGGAGGTTATCATCTCCTCGACCTTTTCGTCGAACCTGCCTACAAACACCGCCCCGCCTATCTTGTCGCTTATTATGCGCGACGCGAGATCCCTGAGCTTGCTCTCATCGTAATCCACTGACATTAGAAAGAACTTATAATCCTGTTTTGACGCTTCGGCTTCCGCCCCTTCAAGGATCTCGGTGTAGTAAGGATTTTTCGAAAGCGGAAAATTGAAATCCTTTATGAAGACGTAGCCTATATCCTTGGACCCGGACTTAGCCCTGGCCTGCGGATATCCCGTGACAAAAGTCCCGCGCCCCCTGAACGGCTGAAGCAGCCCTTCCTCTATCAGCATCGCCATCCCCTTCCTTACGGTCATCCTGTTGAGCTTGAAATCCTTGCTCAGCTGCCTTTCGGAAGGGATATATTCGCCCGGTTTATACCGGCCCCTGTTGATCTGGTCCCTGATTATGTCCGCAAACTGCTGGTAAAAGAGCATCGGCCTCTTTTTGTCAAATTTACCGTCCATCTCCCGCCTCCTCGTAGATACTATATCCGGTTAGGATTGGTCTATACCACCCATACCTTATGTATACCACATAGCGAGAATTTGTCAAGCTGCCATAAGGATGCGGGAGACGGACGTTATTTTAGCGTTTCCTTACAAAGACCAGCATGCCGCTTAAACCCGAGCCAAGCAAAAGAAGGCTCATCGGTTCCGGGACCGTCTGCGTATCGAACGAGATATCGTCGATATACACCGTCCCTTCGCCGGTCGGCTCGCCTGATTCGACCACAAACCTGACGCCCGTCAAATGGGCCAGGTCTATCGGGCCGGGATTTTCCGAGTACTGGAAATCATATGAGAATCCCGACAGGGGGACGATTACCTGCTGCCACGAGCTCGTGACCCCGCCGACCAACAGCTGGTTCGTCTGGTCGGTCGGATACGCCGATCCCGCCCAGCCGCTGTTCAACGCGACCCTGAACTGCTCGCCGCCGGAAGCTCCCTTGACCCAGAATGTCAGGTTGCTCGCCGTGGAGATGTCGTGGAACATCATCGAAGTCCCGAGGTTGTCCCCGCCGTTGCCGTCGCTTCCGACCTGCAACGCGGTCCTTGTGCCCCAGTTGACGGTATCCTTCGTATGCGTCCAGTGGAACTTGATCGATTCGTCGCCGGAATGCTTCTCCGTGGTTACCGAAGGAGCGCAATTACCGTCCGGCGTCGTGACCAGCTCGACCGCGTCGCCTCCCTGCGAGAAACCGTAGCTCCAGTTAAGGGCGTTCGACGGCGTGTCGGTGTCCTCGCCGGCCCAATTCAACACAGCGTGGGCATCCTGCGGGGCAGCCGCGAATACTGTCATGACTGCTAACAATGCGATAAGATATTTCAATCTTTTCACCTCCTTTCATGTTGGATTATACTATACCATTTAATACCAGTAGTATACCTTTCATATACCATTAAGGGCACGGTTTGTCAATACGACTTTTTTGCTATTTTTAAGGCTTTCGTTGATGACCGCCCTCAGCTGGGCCGGGTCCCTGAAGGCGTAGGGGTAAGCGTCCTTTATTCCGCCTCCGGCCAATTCGGACGAATACACCCTTCCGAGCTGGTCCAGGTCCCTGATCACCTGCGAAAGGGACTGCCCGGGGCCGGAATAATCGCCGGCCAGCAGCGGCTTTATATTGTTATCGACGGCCTGCTGCTCGTTCTTAAGCCTGGCGGCCCACCCTTCCGACCATTTATTCCATTCCGCCGGGTCGAAATTCTCCCTTGAATCCGCGCGCTTCTGCTCGAGCTCTTCAAAGAGGCCGCTGACCGATGCGAAACTTTCAGATAACGCGGCCATGTTAGATTCTTCCTCCTTTGCCGCGTCCTCTGGCCTTCCCGCCGTGAGCCGGAAGATATCTTTCGTGCCGGATATGTCTCCGGCGGACAGGGACGCCTCGACGGCATATACGCCTACAGGCAGTTTCACCTGGAAAGGTCCGAGCTCGGCCGAAAATTTGCCCCCCGACACACGCGCTATCTTGCAATTCAGCGGGAATTCGCCCTTTTTAAGGAAGACGTATATCCTGGCCCCGTCCGGAAGGCCCGTCTTGCCGTTCACGATGACGCGGTACTCCCCTCCTGAAAAATCTACCGAGGCCTTCGATATCTTTATTCCGCCCTCTACGGCCCTTTGCGGAGGCAAAGGCACAGCAGTGCTATAGCCCTCGGCGGGCGCTTTGGTCTCGGCCGATACCGTATTCACGGCCATAAGCACCAGCGCAAGGAATATGGTCCCGTATCTCATCTGTCATTCCTCCTTTGAATAAAGTATTTCGGCTTTTTTAAGATAAGTGACCGTCACATCATCAAGGACCGGGGTATCGGTAAGCCCGGTGCCTGAATTCACGAAATAGGCCTTGTACCTGATCAGGTTCGAGCCGGCGGTCATCGCGTTCACCGGGGAACCCGCGGGATCATTGCGCGCCGCGTATCCTCCGAGCCACCCCGAGCCGTTATCGACGTCGAACTGTATGTCCCCGCCCGCCACGCTTGCCGGCATATACTCCGCCCAGGAGACGGTCCCGAGCCGCGCCGTGCCCGCATCATATGAGGACGACGTGAACTCCGCGTCGCTGTTATCGTAATATCTTCCGGAGGCGAAATCCGCCATTACCTGCGCCGCGGTCGCGCAGGCGTGCTCCGACCTGAACTCGTCTATAATATAGGTCCCGTCGGAATGGCTGTTGTTGATGTCCGACGTGCCGATCGTGATATCGCGGACATCGCCGTTGAGCCTGTGGTATATGGTGTCATAGGCGTAATGCGGCGGCTCTACGCCGTCTATATAGAGCTTCTTCGTGCCGGTCATGCAGAGCGGATCGGCGGGATTGCTCAATTCGTACGTAAATACGACGCGGTGCCATGTTCCCGGCGCCCAATTCTTCCTCGCGCGGCCGGTCGTCATTATCTGCGAGACGTTGCTGCCTCCTATGCCGCTGCCTACTTCCTGGAACCCTATGAAACCCACCGGCCTTTCCGGCAGCGCGGCGTCCCACTGCTCGTAGAACCAGACCTCCGTCCTGTTCGCGTAACCGGGCCTCCACCAGTTCCAGTCGCCGTACGGCGACCCGGGGATAAAACCGCTCGGGTGTATCTCGAACAATGAAAAATCCCACGGCGGGCCGCCGTCGGTATGCCCGTTGCCGTACGTATCTATCTCGTAACCCGAAAATGACATGCCCGAATAGACCTCGCCGCCGGTGACAACCTTCACCCAGAGCGACAGCGTTCCCATATCGGCCTTCGCCATGTTATATGCGCCGCTCCAGTTCTCCATAAAGGAGATATAATCGTTGAACCTCTTGTTCACGAACACCCCGTCCGGAAGCAGGCTCCCCGGATCTGCCGCGTCCGTGACGCTTCCCGCCGCGCATGTGCTCGCGGGATTTCTTATGATGTTGGCGCTCGCCGCCGAATCCGGGTCCAGGTCATTATTGAAGCTGGCCCTCAATAAGGTATTCGCGGTGGAGGTTTCTTCCTTCGATGCCAGCTTCAGCTGGCCGTCAAATACCGCCGGCGCGATCCCCGCGGAAATGGGCTCCGGATAACTCTGCAGGTTGCTTATTGCACCCGTTTCAAATTCCGACTGCGTGGTCTGCCTCCAGATATCGAATATCTTTACCGCGTATTTAAGGCGCTTGGTCGCCGCGGCTGCGCCCGCGGGATTGTTTGCCGTCCCGATGGAAGTTATTTCGTAATAACCGCCGGAATTGAAACAGAATTCCGTCGTATAGGTTGTTAGCCCTCGGCCGGCGTCCGCGGGGTCGATATACTTCCCTATCTGCCCCGTTCCGAGCGCCCAGCCGTGATCGCGCGCGCCCGGAGCGAATCCCGCGTTCGGGTTTGCGTTCGCCATGACGAGGTCAGCGTCTTTATTCCCGATGCTCCCGCAGCTTTTAATGGAATTGTAGAACTGGGGCCATGTCGAATACGGGCGGTTCGCTATTATGTAGTCCGCGAGCCCGTCCGCTTCGGCTGCGGTTATCTTGAGGTCACCCGTGCTGCCGCAGTCGGGGCAGCCGGAGGACGCGAAAATCGTCCCGTCGCCGCCGCACCTTGGGCAGGCATGCTTCGCCTCGATACCGGTCAGGACCGCTTTCAGCACGGGTTTAGAGGCGGTATTGACGTTTACCGGAGCTCTCGGCTCGGCCGGAAAAGGCGAAGCATTCGAATAAACAGCCGTATCCCGGAACGCCCTTACGGTGACATAATCCCTGAACGGCTCTTTCACCTCTTCCTCGCTCATATAACCCTCAGCGGGACGGTTCGATATTATCGCGGCGCCGTCCCCCGCGGCCAACGGCTTACCCATGGATATGAGCACGGCCGTCAGGTTCCCGAGTATCGCGCCGAGGTTGGGGTTCGTGTCGTTTATGTATATCCTGCTCGCGCAGTCTATGCCGCTTACGGTATATCCTCCGCTTCCCAACGCGCCCGAACACCCCGCGTACCAGCCCTCGGCTTGCGTATCGACGGCGTCGGATACCGCCCCCTCGGGCCCGCAGCGGAGCTCGGCTACCGCCCTGGCTATACCCGCTTCGGCCAGGTACCTAGACTTCACGGAATAGGCGTAGTTTTTCGCTTCCTTATATACCACCTGCGTGGTCGAGGCGAACGAGACGCCGATAAGGGTAAGCATGCCCAGCACCCCGACTACCATGATCAGGGCTATCCCGCGCCTTTGCCTTCTATATACCTTTCTACACCATAGCATACCTTTTATATACCACTTAAGATACGGTGCGTCAAGGGTGATTTTTTGCTATTTTGTAGGCTTGAAGTATACGACTACGTCGGTGTGGTGCAGGTGTGTCTTGAGGTCCCTTTCGAAGTCCGCGGCGATCGCCTCGGCTTCACGCAGGGTCACATCTTCCTTAACGATAAAACATATCTCCACGAATATCTTCTCCCCCGCTTTCCTCGTCCTGATCCTGTGGACGCCGAACATCTTCGGTTTGTATTCATCGACCACCTTCTTTACCTTCTCCCTTATCTCTCTGGACGGGACGGCGTCGATAAGCTCTAAAAAGTTCTTCTTCACGGCCTTTATGGGCGGCAAT
>Ga0172381_10004528_pt1 | contig 14358 bp, 14 predicted proteins | sample Leawel6488metaG_FD_119754 | JGI IMG/M metagenome (GOLD analysis project Ga0172381, IMG submission 119754) | Leachate microbial communities from a municipal landfill in Southern Ontario, Canada - Leachate well 64-88 metaG | ecosystem: Engineered > Solid waste > Landfill > Unclassified | place... | reverse complement strand
CTTATCTCATAAAGCTCACTATGCATTAGATGATCTTTGGTGTCAGTAACTTGAACGGGTCTAAAGGTTCCGAGACCAATATGAAGAGTGATATCAACAATCTGGACGCCAATCTTTTTTAATTCTTCAAAAATATCATCGGTAAAATGGAAACCTGCAGTCGGAGCAGCTGCGCTTCCTTCTAATTTAGCATAAACTGTTTGATAACGATCATTTGTGGTTATTTGTTTTTTGATGTACGGAGGAAGTGGCATTTTGCCTAATTTATCCAAAACTTCTAAAAATATACCTTGGTAGATAAACCGAAAAACTCTTAAGCCTTCATTTTTTTCTTCAATGCATTCAGCAATTAATTCGCCATCCCCAAAAATTACTCTAGAACCTATTTTAAGCGATTTTGCAGGTCTGCATAAGCATTCCCAGTCATCATTGATAATTTGTTTTAAAAGTAGAAGTTCACAGTGCGCACCAGTTTTTTCTTTTATGCCTAATAAGCGAGCAGGAATAACCTTGGTGTTGTTTCTAACCAAAACGTCTCCCTTATGGAAATATTTAATAATTTCATAAAAATGTTCATCCTTTAATGTCTTCTCTCCATAATTGACGGCGAGTAGACGAGAATGATCACGTTTATCAGCCGGCTTTTGAGCAATAAGATCCTCAGGAAGAGGAAAATCAAATAGATTAATATCCATTAAAAGCCTCTTTCATTGCCAAAAGCAGCGAGATTGGCATTCATGAAGTCTCCGAATCGATCTTCTTTAATTGCTTGTCTAGCGCCTTCCATTAGGTGAATTAAAAACCTTAAATTATGAATCGAAAGTAATCGCTTCCCAAAAGTCTCATCACAAACATAAAGGTGCCGTAAATAAGCTTTTGTATAATTTTTGCAGCAATAGCAGTCACATTGTGAATCAAGAGGAGAAAAGTCTTCTTTGTACTTTTCGTTTTTAATGTTTATTCTTCCCTGAGAGGTCATCAAAGCTCCATGTCTTGCTAGCCTAGTGGGCAAAACACAATCGAACATATCAATTCCGCGGGCAATTCCCCCAAGCAAATAGTCAATTGAACCAACTCCCATCAAATAACGAGGTTTACCCTCGGGCAAATACTTGACAGAATAATCAATCATCTCAAAGCATTTTTCTTTTGGCTCTCCAATAGATGTTCCACCAATTGAATATCCGGGAAAATCCATTTTTGCAAGAGCCTCAGCGCACATTTTTCTCAAATCAGGATAATCGCTGCCCTGAACAATACCAAATAAAGCTTGATCTTCTCTTTTATGAGCATCAAGTCCTCTTTTTGCCCAAAGAAGCGTTCTTTCTGTGGATCTTTTTACATATTCATAATCAACATTCCAAGGGATGCATTCATCAAAAGACATTATAATGTCAGCTCCAAGTTTTTCTTGAATATCAATTGCGATTTCAGGCGAAAAAAACAATTTGTCACCATTAAGATGACTTCTAAAATGAACTCCTTCGTCGGTAATTTTTCTATGCTCAGCGAGTGAAAAAACCTGGAAACCTCCCGAATCAGTGAGAATGGGTCCGTCGTAGTTCATGAATTTATGCAGACCGCCGGCTTTCTGAACGATGTCAGCGCCTGGTCTAATTGACAGGTGATATGTATTGGCAAGAATGACTCCTGAACCAATTTCTTTTAGTTCTTCTGGAGATAATGTTTTTACGGTTGCAAGAGTGCCGACCGGCATAAACATTGGAATCTCAACATTTCCATGTGGAGTATGCAAAATGCCATACCTCGCTCCGGTTTGTTTATCAACGTGTAATATCTCTAGATAGAAGTCTTTCATGTGCCTAACTATTTAAACATTATCATAGTTTAAAAGCAAGATTCTGATTCGCTCGTATGAGTCTCATAAAGGTTTCCTGTTTTCTAAGAAACATAAACAAAATATAACCAGCAATCATTACCGCTAATTCTCCAAGAGCAACAGTTCCAGCATAAAACCAAAACGAAACAGAGGAATCAACAAAGAGATAGAGCATCAAACCAACAATCAATCCATTTGAAACGATTGGGTAAACGAGAGATAGCAAAAGTATTTTTGAATAAGCAATGAGAAGGCAGGAAATCAAAGTCGCTAGAGTTCCGAACACAATGTCAAAAATTGAAACAGATGAAAACAAGTTAGCTACGAGACATCCGATTGTAAGACCAATAACATAATCTTTCCGAAAAAAGCAAAGTAAAACCATTATTTCAGCAACGCGAAATTGAATTGGCCCATATGAAAATTGGTAGGTTATTAATGTCAAAACAGCATATAATGCGGCAATTATGCCGTTACTGGCTATGTCTTTAATTGAAAGTTTCAAAATTCTTTCCTCCTTGTTTTTTGAGTGGTTAGGCAAGGACAACACTCTATAATTAATTGATTAGCTGAAGAATGAGAGAGCAGATATCTAAGACTTTGATATCTTTATTCAGTTTCTGTTCAATTGTATTGGTCACTGCAATATCGACAATATTGGCCTGCTTGAATTTTTTAATATTATGATTGGAAAACACAGCATGACTGGCTCCAATTAATACTTTTTTTGCTCCATGTTGATATAAAAGGTTTGTGGCTGAGATAATTGTGCCGCCTGTGTCAATAATGTCATCGATAATAATGCAAACCTTATCTTTAACTAGTCTATTATCAACAACAAGGTGTTCGGCAACATTTGCCTTTGGTCTTACTTTATCGAGAATCACTTTTACTTCTCCTACTGTTCCGACTAAGGCATCCGCTCGATTATTAGCTCCGTGATCTGGAGAAACGATAACAACATCATTTTTTCTCAAGTTATTTTCTTTCATGTAGTTTAAATAATAATCAATGAATATGCTACTTGTGCTTACACTTTTGATTGATCTTTTAAAGAAGCTCTCAATAACTGGATGATGTAAATCAAATGTAGTCAATGAATCATAATGGGCGGTTTCAATAATTTTGCTAACCACTTCACAGCTGACTGGTTCATTGATCCAGCTGACTCTTTCTTGTCGAGAATATCCAAAATAAGGAATAAACAATTGAATAGATTTGGCACCAGAACGATTAATAGAATCTAACAACAAAAGTAATTCAAAAATACGTTCATGAGCATTTTTATATGTTGATTCAATTACAATAGCGTCTTTTCCTTTTACATTAGAAAGTGTTTTCACAAGTACTTCGCCATCAGCGAACCGAGTAATCGAAATGCGTCCTAGGTTAGCATCAAGTTTTTCCGCAAGTTCGCGTGCTAACTTTTTATTTTGAGATAGGGAAAAAACGATGTAATTTTTCATAAAATTAACGATAGTGTTTTACAACAGTTAAAGCGATTTTTTTGTTGATAAATGATTGCTCAACATCAGCTCTTTTTTGATCAATCGCTATTCCTTTTGAATCTAAGTATTTAGTAAATTCGCGACAATAGAACCAATACCAAATACCAACTTTTTCGAAAGTTTTTTTCTCATCGTAAGTATCGTAAATTTGTGGTAAATAATACAGCTTATTTTCGTAGTATTTATAATTTATTGGGTCAAAACTTAAAAGAATTTTGGCGCTTTTCATATACCAATTATCGATAAAAATTGCGACAAAATATTCATCTGACAAATCATTCTGTAAAAGAACATCAAGAACAGTTGGCCCAGGAATATACTCTTCGACAATGATATGAGTTTTTTTATCGTGGCAATAAATCTTTGGCGAAATAATGCCAGAGACGGATAATTTGTGAGCAGAATTTACATATCTCTCATAACCATCGACATCTTGTCCAAAATCTTTAAGGAAAAAAATCCTGTTTTTTCGAGTAACTTTTTTGCTTCGCTCTCCAAGCGGTTCAATAACCTCGAAGATTTTTCGTTTAATTTCAATTTGTTGGTTCATAATGCAATTATTATATGTCATTTGGCTCATTTAACAAATAGGATTTTCTTTAAAGAAACTCTTTCTAATTGTGCTAGTATTTATTTACGAGGTTTTTATGAAAAATATTCAACGATTTATACGATATGCCCAGATTGACACACAAGCTGATGAAAATAGTTCAACCATTCCTTCCACTGAAAAGCAGAAGAATCTTTCATCTTTACTCGTAAACGAATTAAAGGAGTTAGGTCTTTCTGATGCTTTTATGGATGAGTACGGGGTCGTTTATGGCCACTTGCCCGGCGAAGGAGACAAGATTGGTTTTAATTCTCATGTTGATACTGCTTTGGAAGTGACTGGAACGAATTGCCAACCAAAAATTATTGAAAAGTATGATGGGAAAGACATTAAACTCAATGAAAAGTATGTTCTATCTGCTAAACAATTTCCTAACCTTTTAAAATGTGTCGGGAAAGATTTAGTTGTTACTAATGGAGAGTCTTTGCTCGGAGCGGATGACAAAGCTGGAATTGCTATCATTATGTCTGCTTTAGAATATTTCCATAAAAACCCTTCAGAAAAGCACAAAAATATATCGGTTGCCTTCACACCCGATGAAGAAATTGGTTTAGGCTCTGCACATTTTGATTTGAATAAAATGAACGCCGATTACGCTTTTACTATTGATGGTAGCTCTATTGATTGCATTGATTACGAAAACTTTAATGCCGCATCGGCAAAAATATTTATTCGTGGGGTGGCGGTTCATCCTGGAGAAGGAAAAAACACTTTAATTAACGCAATATTGATTTTGAATGAGCTAATTTCCGCCTTGCCTGCAAAGGAAACGCCATATGATGCAAAAGAGGATGAAGGCTATTGGCACATTAATAATTTAAATGGCACAAGTGAGTCTGCTCAATTAGATATGATTTTGCGAGATTTTGATGAACTAAAATTACAACAAAGAATTTTATTGATTAATGAAATAGCGGGCAACCTTAAAAAGAAATATCCGAAGATTTCCGTTGATGTAGAAATAAAGAGGCAATATGAAAATATGAAACCTTATGTCGAAAAAGATCCTCGCCCAGTTCAACTTGCCAAAAAATCTTTACTCAAGAATGGAATTGCCCCTAGAAGCACCAAAATTCGGGGAGGAACCGATGGAGCGGCCTTCTCCAAAATGGGATTAGTGACTCCTAATCTTGGTACAGGAAGTTACAACCACCACGGGCGATATGAATATATCGTAATTCAAGAATTCGAAAAAATGGTTGATGTTGTAATCGATATGATGAGGTTATAAACAATGGAAAAGAAAAAAATAATTATTGATTGTGATCCTGGTCACGATGACGCTATCGCGCTTCTCTTAGCGGCTTGTTCTTCAAAGATTAAATTGCTTGGTATTTCGGTTTCTTCAGGAAATCAAACGATTGAAAAAACATCTCGAAATACTTTGAATATCTGTCGCTATTTCGACATTAAAGTTCCAATAGCAGTTGGTTGCTCGCGCCCTTTGGTCAGTGAACCGATGATTTGTGAAGAAGTTCACGGGAAAAGTGGTTTAGACGGCTTTGATTTCCCTAAATACGAAGACAAATTTGATTCAAGAAACGGGGCAAGTCTTATTGTCGATTTGTTATTAAAGAATGAAGGTGTCACTGTTGTAACAACAGGTCCAATGACTAATTTAGCACTAGCACTAAGACTAAAACCCGAAATTGTTCACCATATCAAAGAGATTATTTTTATGGGTGGATCCGTGGATAATGGCAATGTTTCTCCAGCAGCTGAATTCAATATTTTAGTGGATGCAGAAGCTGCTCACATTGCATTACATTCTGGAGTTCCAATCAAAATGATTGGTTTGAATGTTACTAGAAAAGTTTTAGTGACAGATGAGATAATCAATAGAGCTTTTACTATTGGAAATAAGAAATCCATTTTCTTTGCCAAATTAATGCGTGTCTTCTTAGATAATCAGAAAAAAGCATTCCATATCGTCGGAGCACCTCTCCATGACCCAGTGACAATCGCTTCTTTGATTGATGATTCTTTAGTTAGTTATCAAAGCATGAATGTCGAAATTGATATATCCCATGGTAATAGTCATGGCAGAACAAATTGCGATGTGTTTGATTATTTACATGCCCCTAAAAATTGTCTCGTTGGCATGAATATTGATGTTAAGAAGTTTTGGAACCAAATTTTCAATTGCTTAAGGAGTAAATCTCATGAGTAAAATTCTCGTAATTGGCAGTCTAAGCATTGATAACGTAACATACACTAAAGTCCTTCCAGGGCCAGGAACAACAGTTTTTGGTGAATCGTTCTTATCAAACATTGGAGGAAAAGGCGCTAATCAAGCTTGTGCAGCCACTTTTCTTGGTGGAGATGTAACGTTTTTTGGTTCAATTGGAAAAGATCAAAACGGGGACTATATTTCATCCTTTCTAAAGTCGTTAGGAGTTAAAGGGGTTCTAAAAAGATCTTCCAAACAAACTGGAGTAGCCAGTATTACTCTTGATACATTCACAAAAGAAAACCGAATCATTATCGTTCCGGGTGCAAACATGGATATAACGAAAAAGGACATTGAGTTTATTTTGAATAAAGAAAAGGACATAAAATACCTTCTTATTCAATTAGAAAATCCAGTCGATACCGTTTGCTTTGCTTTAAAAAAAGCAAAAGAATTGGGTCTCACCACCATTCTTAATCCCGCTCCTTATCATGAATTACCCGACGATGTTTTTCCTTTTATCGATTATTTTATTCCTAATGAACATGAACTTGCTAGTTTTGTTGGAAAACAAAATGCGGATTATCAGGAAGCGGCTAGGGTGCTATTGAAAAAGGGTTTAAAGAATCTTATTGTTACGCTTGGCAAAAACGGGTCCCTTTTCATTAATAGAGAAGCGCAAATAAAAATTGAACCCATCAAAGTTGACGCAATTGATACAACAGCGGCTGGCGATAGCTTTCTTGGCGCGTTTGTAACTGCTTTAAGCCAGGATAAAAGCATTAAACAGGCAATGGAGTTCGCCAACCGTTGTAGCGCAATCACGGTTACTCGAAAAGGCGCTATCGTTTCATTACCAAAATTAGAGGAAGTTATATAGTTTGGTTTTTATTGCTCAAGCTAACAATGGATACTAAAGCAGTTCTTCTTGTTTTGCAGAGTTTCAAATCATCAGATAAGGATAAATATGTCGCTTCAGAAATGTTGTCACATAAGGTTGAAAGAATGTATTTTTCGTTTTGAAGTTCCAATATAAAAGAATCGTAGTGAGTAAGATCGTCTATTTCATAACGATTTGGAACAAAGTTTGAATCATTGCTTCTTTTAAAAGCACATTCCTTTAAAGACCAAATTTTCATGAGTTTTTCATTTTTAGCATTTTGATATTTATCTTTTTCTTTTTTCGATAAAATAATCGATTTAAATTTATTGGGATCATCAATTGTTTTGATTTTTTGAATATCAACACCAATAGGATAATCACTCACCGCAACCACAACGATATTCCCACTATGAGAAAGTGAAAAATTATACCCCTCAAGAATCCATTTTCCGTTATTCTTTTTTTGAAAATTTAGTGTGCTTTTTCCAAGGCCAAAAGTTTTGGATAGTGCGTATTCAAGTAGCTTCCAAACATAAAATTTTTGTTCTTTTACATCGGAATTGCGGCATTTTTCAATTTCTTCTTTCCTCAAAGAACAATAAATATCCTCGTTGTAAGGAAAAGGATATTTTGCTATATATACATTACAATTAGTCATGTTTTATTTCTTTTTTATTTGGTTTCTTATCATTAGATTTGGTTTTTGAAACCTTTTTAATTATAGAGGATTTTTCCAATAAAAAGAATACGCGTGTGTCCAGAATTGTGTTTCTCAAATATATTCAAGACTAGAAATTGATAATGCTCACAAAAAAAGTGATATAATTTATATATGAACGTGTTGTTCTTTTTAACTCCTAAAAATAATGTGGAATACCTACACGATACTTTTTCAGTTAGGCAAGCTCTTGAAAAAATGGAGCATCATCGTTACTCGTCAATTCCCGTTATCGATAAAGAAGGTCGCTATGTTGAAACATTATCTACAAGTGATTTCTTATGGTTCATTAAAGGTAAAAATCTTAATCTTGAAATGTGTGAAAAAATTACTATTAAAGAGATACAGCCATATCGATCAAATATTTCTATTCGAATTGACAAAGATGTGAGTGATTTAATCGACTTAATCGTGAATCAAAATTTTGTTCCTGTTGAAGATGATAAAGGCGTTTTCATCGGCATCATTACCAGAAAATCAGTCATGGACTACCTAGCAAAGAAACATAAAGATGAATAACCATGTTTTTTATATAAAGGATTCACAAATCAATGCAATAAAGATTTGTCGATTGGTTAGTTTTGTTAAAAAATGCAAATATGTTCAATTTTTAGATTAACTAAGCAAGTGTTGTTATTCATTTTGCTCCTAAAGTAAAAAAAATTGCCTGTTCATAAATGTGCCACCCACTCCAAAACAAAATAACGAATGTATCTTATTTACTAAGCGTTTTTTATAATAAGTTTTTTTCTTTGTTTAAGAAAAGCACAAAGGCGGTATGAAAATAAAAAATGGCAAGTATAATGGTCTTAACAGAGTTTATTTCAAATAAGAAAGAAGTTGTTTTATAAAATCATGGCGAAAATTCGTCTAGCAGAAAAAAATGATGCGTCGTTTTTGAAAAGTCTTGAGCAAAGGTGCTTTCCTGAGTCTCGTCAAGCTTCCTCCTCGTCTTTGAAACATAGTATGAGTAGTCATCACCAGTCAGTATTAATACTGGAAAACGATGATGATGTTCTTGTAGGAAGTGCGGTTGTATTTAAATTTAAAAAGACATGGCGGATATATTCTATTTCAATTCTGCCCGAATTTCAAAGACTCGGGCTCGGGCGATTTATAATGGAAAAGATTATTGAGAAAGCTAAGGAGTGTGGAATTCACTGCATTTCTTTGGAAGCTGATCACTGTAATAAAAAATTAATTGCCTGGTATAGGGCTTTTGGATTTTCTAAAGTCAAAATATTGAAAGATTTCTATGGGAGCGGAGAAGATGCTGAAAAGATGTCTCTTCAACTAAAAAACGAGACTTCAGAAAAAGAATACCTTGCAAATATAGCCGTGGTAGATCATGAATACCCTTGGTTAAAGCAAATACCGAATCTAGAAGTAGTAAATATCCATCAATTTCTCAATGAAGAGAAATACCAAAATGCCAAAGATTTACGAGTATTTAATCTTTGTTCTTCTCTCGGCTACCAAACACTAGGATATTATGTTTCCTTATTAGCAACCGCACGCGAGTTTCGACCAATACCTACAGTAGCAACTCTCGAAGATGCGCTTGACCAAACGATTACTGAATCAATAGGCGAAGAAGTTTTTGATGCTATTCAGGAAGCATTTAAACAAAATAGTAAAAAAGAAGTTAATTTCCGTATTATCTTTGGACAAAGTCACCCACCACGTTATGAAAAACTTGCTAAAACAATACTTCGTCTTTTCGAAGCGCCATTATTAGAAGTAACTTTTGTCAAAGAGCGAGTATGGAAATTAAAAAAAATCCAAATCCTTACTCTCAGCGACATTGTTGTTGATGAAGGAACGATTAAAGATGCCAAAAAATATTTTTCCCATAACCGATTTGCTATATCAAAAATCAAACAATACAAGTTTGATTTAGCTATTTTAATTGACCCAAAAGAACCCGCTGCTCCATCAGGTAAAACAGCTCTTGATAAATTTATCGATGCCGCCAAAAAAGTCGGATTCTACGTCGAATTTATCACTAAAGAAGACTATTCAAGAATCCCCCAATTTGACGCTCTTTTTATACGGGCTACAACCAATGTTGATAATTATACTTATCAATTCTCACGCTATGCTTATTCTGAAGGGCTCGCTGTTATCGATGATCCTTGGTCTATTCTGAAATGCGCCAACAAGCTCTATTTCCATGAGTGCATGAGAAGCCACAATCTTCCTACTCCCAAAACTTTGATAGTTAGTGTTAAAACACCAATCGAAAAAATAATATCGACATTCGATTTTCCGATTATTTTAAAAAGACCAGATAGTTCATCTTCTCTCGGTGTCTACAAAGTAACCGACGAAAAAGAATTAAGGATGAGAATGAGAGACCTTTTCCATAAGAGCGCCTTAATCATCGCTCAGGAATATATTCCCAGTGCATTCGATTGGAGAATTGGAATATTGGAAGGTAAACCACTTTATGCTTGCAAATACTATATGGCAAGAGACCACTGGCAAATTTATAACTGGAATACCAATAAATCTAATGCCACAGTAGGCGCGGTAGAAACTTTTCTAATAGAAGATGCTCCCCAAGAGGTAGTTGAAACTGCTTTAAAGGCCGCTAATGCAATTGGTGATGGATTCTATGGTGTTGATTTGAAATCCAAAGATGGCAAAGTATATATTATTGAAGTAAATGATAACCCGAGCATCGATCGTCATTGGGAAGATGAAATTTTGGGCGATAAATTATATATTCAAATAATGGAAAATATCATGTCAAGAATTGAAAGAGCAAGACAGGATAAAATAAAAAAACTGATCTAAAAAAGATGGATCCCAGCGTTGTTCTAATTTATTAGAACTAGTGAAATATGTTTTGCGTAAAGCATATTGCTTTTTATAATGATGGCAATAGTCTAAAATATTTGTGAAGGTCGAAAGACTTTCAGAAAGAAGAAAATTATGCTTAACAAAAAAATTGAAAAATTAATTAATGAACAAATTCAAAAGGAACTCTTCAGCAGTTACCTTTATTTAGAAATGTCTAACTACTATGAAGAAAAAGGACTAAAAGGCTTCGGCCATTATTTCCTAGTTCAAGCCCAAGAAGAAAGAGATCATGCACTTTACTTCAGGGACTATTTGCTTCATAGAAACGCCAGAGTTGTCTCCTTGAAGATTGATGCTCCTTTTGGAGATTATAAAGATTTGAGAGAACCTCTCGTTGTGCAAATAAAACACGAGCAAGAAGTGACCAAATCAATCGAAAACATCCTCGAAACTGCAATCAAGGAAAAAGATTACGGCACTCAAGAATTCTTACAATGGTTTATTAAAGAACAAGTTGAAGAAGAGAGCAATGCTGAAAATCTCTTGGCTGAATTTGATTTCCTTGCGGATGATAAGGCTGCATTAATTGGTTATGATGGTCATCTACATGGACGCGCCTATCATAAATCAACTCCAGATTTAGACTAGTCTTTAAACCATTATCAAACGGACCACGATTCTTTCGTGGTTTTTTTAAATCTTTAGTGGATAGATTTCTTTCGATTGCAGAAATGTTGTCGAAATTTGACCTCATCATCAACTCGTGATACTATGCTAGTATAATCTAAAGAGGCATTAATTATGGGAAACAAAAGTATGCTTTGGTTTTGGCTCGTTGGAGCTGGCGCGATTGTCGTTGATTTTATCGGCTTTATTGTCGTGTTTGTAGCCGTCCTTACGGCTGTGCAATCTGGTGTGACCAACCCATATGCTATTTTGTATGGAAGTATGTTTATATGGACAGTTGTAATTGGCATACTTTCCACTGTTCAGTTAATAATGGGTATTATTCATTTGGTTTTCTATTCAAAAAACGAATTCGCGAGCGATTCGAAAGTTGGACATGCTTTATACCAGCTCTTTTTCGGACTAGGTATTATTGGTTTAATAATCGTTCTAGTCATAAATCAGTAAAATTCATTTAAGCAAATGCGCAAAAGTTGTTTTTATTAAGAAAAAGACTCATTTTTTGAGTCTTAATTCTTTTAATTTATTAATCGAAATCTGCCATTTAGGCAAATCGTTTTTTTCTCATTTGGTGGATCTGACCGGGATCGAACCGGCTACCTCCTCGTTGCGAACGAGGCGCTCTCCCAGATGAGCTACAGACCCATTTTTGACCGGCCCGATTATTTTACTTTCTTTTAATGACCTTTTCAATACTTTGGTTGATGCTTTTTAATCATTGAAAACACTGATATCTATTTCCATCTCTTCCTTTGTTCCACCAGCGTGATGGCCTTTATGCGCAACAAACTTTTCAGGACTTATTTCATTTGATGCGTAGAGGCAATAAACACCTTTGGCAATCGCGATGAAGTCGCCAATAAAATTATAGGAGGCTGGGTGAGGTTGGCCTTTGCCAAAGAGTTCGTCTTTAAATACTGACTCCCTATTAATTAATTCAAAATGTTCCCCATAGTATTTGTTGAACAAGGAAGCAAATTCATCTTTCTTATTTGGCTTAACAAAGAAATTAACAACTCGCTTTTCGAAAGATAGGGGAAGATATAATAAATTCTGTAGATCCTTATGCTCACAAATATCAAGATATTTGACATCAATTAAACCATGATCAGCAAAAGTAAAGAATATGGTATCTGAATTATTTTTCACTATTTTTTTAACAAATCTTTGGATCTTTTTAATAACAAAATGGACCATAAAGTGGTCGACACCATAATGATGAATATAACCATCAGGAAGGGTCCAATAAAAATACACAAAAACTTTTTCGCTTTCCTTTAAAGCTTCGTTAATTATTTTTCGAGATTTTACGAGATTTGTTGCATTGCTATTCGATCTTACTTTTTGCGGAAAAATATCAAATACATTAACTGAAGAATTGGCCTTTTTTATTTGTTGGAATATGTTTTCATAAGGGCACTTTTCAGCAATGATTAGATTATCTTTATCCCTAACAAGTGATCCGTCGCTACTTCTTGTATTTCTAAAAACCTCAATATCGCATTTAAATTCTTCAAAATATTGACTCCATGATAGCCAGCCAGTCTCGATAGGAAACTTTCCTGATAAAAACCCATTCGTTGAAGCAACTGTTGTCGGAGGAAAAGTAGCATCTATTGTTGTTAAATAATGTGAACGAATAACACCTTTTGTTTTTAAGTGTTTATCGATAATATACTTGCCAAGTCCATCAAAAAGCATGACAACAACTTTGTTGTGCCCTTGGAGTTTTTGGTCAATTTCAGGAATTGTTTCGTGCCAAGTGGGGGCAGAAAAGTGTTTCAATAAGGAGTTAGAAAAGTTGACGATTGTATGATTATTTTTCAGTTCCATTTTCATCATCCGTTAATTCAACATAAGATTCATTTTGTGTGTCTTCGATTTCGCCAAGTTTACTGTTTCCTCTAATGGCTTCGAATTTGTTATTAATCTTGTTCACACGCGTATCTAATTGCTCTCTTGATTTTGTCGTTTTTTCTAAGCTATCAGAGAATTTGTCCCATTCACGGGCAAACATTTCAAAGTCTTTGCTTAAACGTCTGAGCTGACGATTAATTTCTTCAACATTCTTTGCTCTCTCCACTTGAATTTTAACCATATTTATGGTCACAAGTATGGCGGGTAGTGTGCTTGGAGAGGTTAAAACAACTTTTTTATCTCGAGCATAATCTATAACATCACGGCAATTGTGATGAATAAACGCAAAAACTCCATCATTAGGAATGAACATTAAAGCCTCAGGAGCAGTTTTTCCTTCAACAATATATTTGTCCTTAATGGCAGTAATGTGCTTCTTTACAGCACTAGCAAAATCTTTTGTTAGGCTTGTTTTTTCTTCTTCAGATTGAGCATCAAACATACGAGCGTAATCTTTGAATGGGAATTTTGAGTCAATGCAAATCATATGATTGGGTTCGGGCATGAAAACGACCGCATCAGCACGCACATCATCGCCGTCCTTTACCTTTTTCAATGTGTATTGTTCTTGGTAACAGCCCTCCGTATCACCGAAAACATTATGGAGAACCATGCTCAATTGATATTCGCCATATTGGCCTCGCGATTGATTGCCCTCTAGAACTTGTTTTAAAGAAACAACATCTTTTGATAAGTTTTCAATGTTCTTTTGCGCCGCATCAATGGCTTGGAGTCTCTCTCTGACTTGTGCCATGGATTCATTAGTAGTCTTGAATCCCTCAGACAATTTATCATCAACTTTTTTATTTATAAGGGCGATTTTCTCTTCCATCTGTCTATTGAGTGCGTCAAAGCGGGTGTTAAGAGACTCAGAAATGGATTTTTGAAAGCGTTCCAACTTCTCATTGTTAACTTCGCTGTTTTTAATGGTTTGTTCGCTCACTTTGCCCATTTCTTTAACAACCGATAGTTCAATATCTCCTTTAATTTGAGAACTGAGTAAATCAATTTGCTTTTCAAGAGCTCCAATTTCTTTTAAATCAATTTTTGTTTCGATTGGTTGGGGTTTTCTTTTTACAATGACAAAAAGCAAAACAATAACCACCACCAAAGACAATGAAGACAAAATAATTGTTGCGATTTCCATATCTTTCTAAACTCCTTATAACCTCAAATTATCATATAAATGATACCACATTATTAATTGATAATAGAAATAT